>Ga0160492_100524_pt1 | contig 21358 bp, 21 predicted proteins | sample DID2MG_FD_108258 | JGI IMG/M metagenome (GOLD analysis project Ga0160492, IMG submission 108258) | Enriched soil microbial communities from UW Madison campus, WI, USA - DID2877_E24_FP2 MG | ecosystem: Environmental > Terrestrial > Soil > Unclassified | place: USA: Madison, Wisconsin | collected... | reverse complement strand
TCGCAGTGAATGATGGGGATCGGCGTGCCCCAGTAGCGCTGGCGGCTCACGCCCCAGTCGCGCAGGCGCCAGGTGGTCTTCTTCTCGCCCAGGCCCTTCTGCTCCAGCGCATGGGCCACGGCGTTTACGGCTTCCTTGTACGACAGGCCGCTGAAGCTGTCGGAGTTGATGGTCACGCCACGTTGCTTGTCGCCGTACCAGTCATTCCACTGGTGGTAGTCAAAGTGCTCGCCATCGACCAGCACGACCTGCTTGATCTCGATGCCGTACTTGAGGGCAAACGCAAAGTCGCGCTCGTCGTGCGCGGGCACGCCCATCACGGCCCCGTCGCCGTAGCCCATGAGCACATAGTTACCGACCCAGACCTCGACCTTCTCTTCAGTCAGCGGGTGGGTGACGTACAGGCCCGTGGGCACGCCCTTCTTCTCTTGCGTGGCCAGTTCGGCCTCGGTCGTGCCGCCGCTCTTGCACTCTTCGATGAAGGCTTTCAGTGCAGGGTTGGTTTGGGCGGCATGGGTGGCCAGCGGGTGCTCGGGCGCCACGGCGCAGAAGGTCACGCCCATGATGGTGTCGGCACGCGTGGTGAACACGTACATCTTGCCGTCGCCGATCAGCGCACCGTCGTCGCCCGCGATGTCGTGCGTGAACGCAAAGCGCACGCCCTCAGACTTGCCGATCCAGTTTTCCTGCATCAGCTTCACGCGCTCGGGCCAGCCGGGCAGCTTGTCGCCGGTGACGAAGTCGAGCAGCTCTTCGGCGTAGTCGGTGATCTTGAGGTAATAGCCGGGGATCTCGCGCTTTTCGACCACGGCACCCGTGCGCCAGCCCTTGCCGTCAATCACCTGCTCGTTGGCCAGCACGGTCTGGTCCACCGGGTCCCAGTTCACGACCTGGGTCTTGCGGTAGGCGATGCCCTTTTCCAGCATCTTCAAAAACAGCCACTGGTTCCACTTGTAGTAGGTGGGGTCACAGGTGGCCACCTCGCGGCTCCAGTCGATGGCCAGGCCCATGGCCTGCATCTGCTTTTTCATGTACGCGATGTTTTCGTACGTCCACTTGGCGGGGGGCACGCCGTTTTTCAGCGCGGCGTTTTCGGCGGGCAGGCCAAACGCATCCCAGCCCATGGGCATCAGCACGTTGTGGCCGTTCATGCGCAGGTAGCGCGTGAGCATGTCGTTGATGGTGTAGTTGCGCACATGGCCCATGTGCAGCTTGCCGCTGGGGTACGGCAGCATCGAGCAGGCGTAGAACTTCTTCTTGTTGTTGTCTTCCGTCACGCGGTAGGCGTCGGTGGCGGTCCAGTGGTCGTGCGCGGCGCGCTCGACGTCTTGGGGAGAGTATTTGTCTTGCATGGGGGCTCGGGGGTGAGAGGGAGGTGCAGCCGCAGGGCCGCGCTGCGCAGATTTTAGGCTGTCAGGCCCCACCTTCCGCGCCTACCGCCGCCAGCAGCCTGCGCAGACCGGTCGGCACGGCGGCGCACGGCGGTTTCAGGGGGCCTTGGCAGGGGCAGATGGCGCCCCGGCAGCCGATGGCTCGGCCACAAAACCAATGCGCTGCAAACCGGCCAGGTGCGCCGCGCCCATGACCTCAACCACACGCCCATAGGGCACTGCGGCATCGGCGCGCAGCTGGATCTCGGTGTCGGGTCGTTCGGCGCCGATGCGACGCAGGCGTTCGGCCAGGGCGGGCTGGGACAGCGGTTGATCGTCGAGAAAGGCCTGGCCGGTCGCATCCACCACCAGCGTGACGAACTGTGGTGCAGCGCCGGGCGTGGCACCCTCGGTGCGCGGCAGGTCGAGCCGGATGGAGCTGGCCAGCAGCGGCGCCGTGAGGATGAAGATGACCACCAGCACCAGCATCACATCGACCAGCGGCGTCATGTTGATGTCGCTCATGGGCTGTGGCCCGGTGGTGCGTTCGAGTCTTCCGAAACTCATGCCCCCACGCTCCCCGCTGCGCGTGGTTCGCTGCCCCCCATGGGGGCTGACCCGCCTTGGGGCGGCCCGGCGGCGGGTCGGCTCGCATTGCTCAGACCTTCTGTGGTGCCCGCCAAACTCTGGAGGGCCGCCATGTCAATGACCAGTTCGCGCAGGTCGCGCGCAAACCCTTCCAGGTCCGCCTCAATGCGGCCGATCAGCCGACCAAACACGTTGTAGGCCAGCACGGCAGGGATGGCCACGGCCAGCCCGGCCGCCGTCATGACCAGCGCTTCGCCCACGGGGCCGGAGACGCGGTCGATGGTGATCTGGCCCGCGCCCGCCATGGCAGTGAGCGCATGGTAGATGCCCCACACGGTGCCCAGCAGCCCCACAAACGGCGCGGTGGAGCCCACCGTGGCGAGCAGCACCTGGCCAAACTGCAGGCGACCCAGCACGCCATGCAGGGCATCGCGCAGCACCCGCGTCAGCCGCTGGGACAGGCTGCCCGCGCTGGCCAGCGATGCCGACGCATCGGGGGGGGAATGATTTGCTATTGAATTTGCAGCAACCACCAAAGGCAGGACCAGCGCAACGCGGTCAAAAGACTGCAAACGTTGTGCTGCAACCTCCATGGATGGCGCCTGCCAGAACGCCGCCGTGCAACGGGCCACGTCGGCACTGGCCTGGCGCATGAGCCGCAGCTTCCAGACGATGACCACCCAGCTTGCCACCGACATGGCAAGGAGCACCAGCGCCGCGCCCTGCGTAACGGCATCGCCCTGGCGCCACCAGTGGAGAGCGTCCATCAATACCTCGTTATTTGGCGCATCGCCCGCAACTGGCGCGCCCGAAGCCAGTGCCACCGTGGAACTGGCTTCGCCAGGCCACGGGTGGCGTCCCCCTGTAGGGGGAAGATGCGAAGCATCTCAGGGGGTTTCTCATTGCAGACCGAGCACGTCGAACATGTCGAACATGCCCGTCTTGCGCCCGGCGAGGAACCGCACCGCCCGCAGGCTGCCCTGTGCGTAGGTGGAGCGGCTGGAAGACTTGTGCGTGATCTCGATGCGCTCGCCAATGCCCGCGAACAGCACGGTGTGGTCGCCCACGATGTCACCACCCCGGATGGTGGCAAAACCGATGCTCGACGGATCGCGCTCGCCGGTGACACCTTCGCGGGCAAACACGCCACACTCCTTGAGGTCGCGCCCCATCGCGTCAGCAATCACCTCGCCCATCTTGAGCGCAGTGCCCGAGGGCGCATCCACCTTGTGGCGGTGGTGGGCTTCGATGATCTCGATGTCGTAGCCCGTGGCCATGGCCTTGGCCGCCATCTGCAGCAGCTTGAGCGTAACGTTCACGCCCACGCTCATGTTGGGCGCCATGACGATGGCGGTGCGCTGGGCAAAGGCTGCGATCTCGGCCTTTTGTGCATCAGAGAAACCCGTGGTACCCACCACGGCTTTCACCCCGAGTTCGCAGCACACGGCCAGATGGGCCAGGGTGCCTTCGGGGCGCGTGAAATCAATCAGAACATCGGTGTTTTTCAGGCCCGCAGCAATGTCGGCCGTGATGGCAACACCGCTGGCATGGCCCAGAAATGCGGTGGCATCCGAACCGATGCCGGGGCTGGACGGCACATCCAGCGCGCCTGCCAGCACACAGTCGTCACTGGCGCGAAGGGCCTCGATCAGCATGCGGCCCATGCGACCGGATGCACCGGCAACGGCAACACGGAGGGGGCGCGAGGGCGTAGATGCGGGGGCAGGCGAAGGGGTCCCTGTCATGAGTGTCCTGTACGTTGTCGTTGGCTTTGAAGTGAGGCGGGCATCGATCTACCCGTTGCCCCCACCGGCCAGATCGCGAAAATCAGCGTGCTGGCGCTTCCAGCGGCGGGTAGCTGACAGAAGCAGGCTCCAGCGGGGGCGCTGTCGGGGAGGCAGATGGCCGTTGCGACGCAGGGTAGCGGGCCAGTTGCTCCGGTGTGGCCTCCAGCACAGGCACCTTGCTTTTGGAGCCACGCGAGCCCAGTGTGGCCACGAACTCGGTCTCTGTGGGCATGGGATCGCCTTCGGAGCGGTCCAACCCATCGCCCTTGAAATACACGGTCAGCTTGCGGGTCTGGGCTTCTTCACCGGGGCGCTTGAGCGTGAACACGTATTCCCAGCGGTCTGCATGGAACAGGCTGGTGACCAGCGGCGTACCGAGGATTTCACGCACCTGCTGGCGGCTCATGCCGGGCTGGAGCGCCTCGACCTGCTCGCGCGACACAAAATTGCCCTGCACCACATCGATTTTGTAGGGAGTGACAATGCTGGCAATGCGGGTACTGGCACCATCCAGGCTACTGCAACCGGCCAGGGCGGCCACACTGGCACCGACCAAAAGGACCAGGCCCAGGCGGGCGCTGCAACGGGCTTTGACGGGCATGGGTAAAAGGGCTGAGGATATGATCGCCCCATTGTAGCGGCAGGCCTTCTGACCTTGAGGCCGAGGCCCGCATCCCGAAAGACCATGCCATGACCAACATCGACGAACTCAAAAGCACGGGACTCAAGGCCACGCTGCCCCGCCTGAAGATTCTGGAGATCTTCCAGAAAGGCGAGCAACGCCACATGACGGCCGAAGATGTGTTCCGCGTGCTGCTGGAAGAGCGTTCGGACATTGGCCTGGCCACGGTCTACCGCGTGCTCACGCAGTTCGAGCAGGCCAGCATCCTGATCCGCAGCAATTTCGAGAGCGGCAAGGCGGTGTACGAACTCAACGAAGGGCAGCACCACGACCACTTCATCTGCACGTCGTGCGGCAAGGTGGAGGAGTTCTACGACCCCGAGATTGAAAAACGCCAGCAGGCCGTGGCCAAGGCCAAGGGCTGGCTGGTGCAGGACCACACCATGGCCCTGTATGGCCAGTGCGCTGCCTGCGCTAGCAAGTAAGCCCCCTGAGTCGCGTTCGGCGCCTTCCCCCGAGGGGGACGCACCCAGTGGCCCGGCGAAGCCGGTTCCACGGGTGCACTGGTATTGGCACGCGCCAGTTTCGCAGCATCTGAACCTAAATTGGCTGTAGCGCCTGCCTGCCAAGCGCCGGCAGCTATCAAATACGCAGCATACTAGCCGCCTGTATCGCGCTCCATGGCGCGGCGATGGCGCTCGACAAACTCTTGATAGGTGTCGATGCCGCGCAGCTGCAGGATGGTGTTGCGCACGGCGGCTTCGACGAGCACGGCGATGTTGCGGCCGGCCACCACCTGAATCACGACCTTGAGCACAGGCACGCCCAGCACGTCTTGCGTGAGTGGCTCATAGGGCAGGCGCTCGTAGTCGCGCTCCAGCGTCTCCTTGCGCACCAGGTGCACGATGAGTTTGAGGCGCATCTTGCGGCGCACCGCCGTCTCGCCAAAGATGGCTCGGATATCGAGCAGACCGATGCCGCGCACTTCCAGCAGGTTCTGCAACAGATCGGGGCACTTGCCCTCGATGGTGGTCTGGTTGATGCGATACAGGTCCACCGCGTCGTCGGCCACCAGGCCGTTGCCGCGCGAAATCAGCTCCAGGCCCAGCTCGCTTTTCCCCAGGCCAGATTCGCCGGTGATCAGCACCCCCAGCCCGAGAATGTCCATGAACACGCCGTGCATGGTGGTGCGGTCGGCAAAGTGCTTGGACAGGTAGGCACGCAGCACGTCGATCACAAACGCCGAGGACTCGTGCGTGGAGAACATCGGGATCTGCGCGCGTTCGCACATCGACACCAGTGCATCGGGGGCGGTCTGGTCGTCGGCCAGCACCAGCACGGGCGGCTCCAGCGTCACGATGCGGGCAATGCGACGCTTGCAATCGTCGGGAGACGCGCTGCTCAGATAGGCAATCTCGCGCTCGCCCAGGATCTGGACGCGGTAGGGATGGATGTAATTGAGGTAGCCGACCAGATCGGCCCCGGAGCGCGCGGACCGCACGGCCACTTCGTCAAAGCGCCGCTCGGAAGCGCCCAGCCCGGCCACCCACTCCCACTTCAGGGGGCCGCGAAATTCCTCAAACAGAACATCGGCGCTGACAACATTGGGCTTCACGGCGAATCAGCGAAAGTGCGCAGCGCCAGACAGGCTCAGGCCGTTTGCGTGGACTGCCAGCCGGCAATCATGCCGTGCAGTTCGGCAGCATCGGTGCAGGCCTTGAGCCTTTCACGCAGGGCCGAATCGCTGAGCAGTTCGGCAATCTCGGAGAGGATTTCGAGGTGCTTCTGTGTGGCGGCTTCAGGCACCAGCAGAAAAATCAGCAGGCCCACAGGCAATTCGTCTGGCGCATCGAACCCGATGGGGTTCAGCAGCTGGAACACGGCAGCCATCGGTGCCTTGAGGCCCTTGATGCGCCCGTGGGGAATGGCCACGCCATGGCCCAGACCGGTGGAGCCCAGGCGTTCACGCGCAAAGAGGCTGTCGGTGATCAACGCGCGCGAGAGACCGTGCTGGCTCTCGAACAGCAGACCCGCTTCTTCAAAAGCACGCTTCTTGCTGGTGGCGTCAACGCTCACAAGCACTTGAGCGGAGGGCAGGATGGAGGCGAGTCGGTTCATGGTCAAGGGTAACAATTATGCACATATTGGCGAAAACCCTGAGCGCGGCGCTGTGGGCAACAAAAAAACCGCCCGAAAGGGGCGGCTGCTGTGCCAGGCTCAGGGCTGGCGCATCAAGCGTGCAGTTCGCGCTTGGCGGCTTCGTGGTGGTGGTCCTGCAGGCGATCCTTGTGGCGCACCACCTGACGGTCCATCTTGTCGACCAGTTCATCCACGGCAGCATACAGGTCGGCGTGGGAGCTTTCGGCAAACAGGTCGTTGCCCTTCACATGGATATTGCATTCCGCTCGCTGCCGCTTTTCCTTCTCCTTTTGCTTCTCTACCGTCAGCAGTACCTTGACGTCGACAACTTGGTCAAAATGGCGGGTGATCCGGTCCAGCTTGGTGGTGACGTAGTTGCGCAAGGCTGGGGTAACTTCGAGGTGGTGACCGCTGATCGTCAGGTTCATAAATAAGTCTCCTGTAACACTCTCTGTGGAAGAAGCGCCGCCCTGGATCAGAGGAGCGGCCCGGCGAACTTGGATGCATCCCGTTGACGTGAAGTCACTATGCCCCCGCCCTTCCTGAAAAGCAATCCCATTCCGCCCCGACCCGCTGGGTTATGCCCGCCAAGGTGCCAAGCCCCCAAAAAGCGCGCACAATGGCTGAGTTGCCGGGGAGCACACGCCCCGCCAGTCGGCAGTTGCTCAGCGTGCCGAAGGCGCTGCGCCATGCAGCGTCAACCGCCCTGCCACCACCATCGACAGCAGGCTCGCGGCAATACCCACCAGCGCCGCCATCCAGTAGTTCTGCACCAGTCCCTGCGCGTCGCGGCTGATCAGCATCCCGCCCACCAAAGACGCCGCCCCCATGGCCGCAGACTGCACCGATGCATTCAAGGTCATGAAGGTACCGCGCAGCGGTGCCTGCGCCGCAGAGGCCACGATGGCCATGCCGGGAATCATCCGGCCACTCACAAAGGCAAACATCAGGGTGGACACCGCCAGCACGCCCCACAGCGGCAGCCCCTGCACCAGCGTGATGCCCAGCAGGCAGGGCGCCGCAGCCAGGGCCAGCCAGCGAAAGGTTCGCACCTTGCCGCGCCGGTCCGTCAACCGGCCAAACAGGCGCGCGGTGAACAGGGTCGCGACACCTCCACACAGGTAGGCCACCGGAATCTGGTCGGCCCGCACACCGGCATTGGTCTGCATGTAGATGGTGATGTAGGGAATCACCGTAAAACCTGTAAACATGAGCAACGCGGAGAACAGGAACGCCCAGCGATGGTTCGGGTCGGCAAGCACTTGTCCGATGCCGCCCAACGCCGTTCTGCCGCTGGCCGCCTGCACATGGGCCGTCATCGCCGGCATGGTGCGCGCCGCCAGCACGGCCAGCAGCCCCACCATCGCGGCAATCGCAATGAACGGCATGTTCCAGCCGCCCACCTCGGCAAGAATCAGCCCCAGCGGAACACCGGCCACGGTCGATACCGAGAACGAGGTCATCACGATGCCCATCGCACGGCCGCGCCGCTCGAACGGGATCACGTCAGCCACGATGGTTTGCGACAGGGCCGACAAGACACCCCCGAATGCCCCCGCCAAAACGCGCGCCACCATGAGCGTGCCGTAGGTGGGCGCCACGCCACAGGCCAGTGTGGCCAGCCCAAACAGGACGTAGAGGACCAGCAGCAGCCGCTTGCGCCCGAACCGGTCGATGTAGGTGGAGGCCAGCAACCCCGAAACCCCAGCCGACAGCGTGTAGGCCGACACCAGCAGCCCGAACTGCGCGTCGCTGATGGAAAACAGCTGCGTGAACCGGGGCCCCAGCGGCATCATGATCATGAAGTCAAGGATGTGGGTGAACTGAATGCCCGCCAGGGTGAGCAGCAGCCAAAGTTCGCGGCGGGGAGTGAGCGCAGAGGTGGAGGGCACAGGGGGCGCGGCCAAAGGTGGCGCTGTCAGATTCAGGGCCACACAGTGTGCCGCAAGCTCACCGAGCGCGCAGGTCCGCACTAGCGCCCTCATGCACGCCGGTACATGCCCCTGCCAAGCCCCCACCGAGCCCTTGCCGCAGACACGCGTCAGACCCGCGCGTAAAATCCAAAGGTTGCGCGCACGCACTTGAAGACTTCACCAGCTCCCGCGCTTCACTCCCCGTTTTGCGGCCTGCCTGCAGCGCACATCGATCGCCCACACCGACACCATGACCCAGCCCAGCTCCAACGCCCTGCACACCTCCGCCCTGACATCGCTGCCCCTGCTGGCACGCGGCAAGGTGCGCGACAACTACGCCGTGGGCGACGACCGCATCCTGATGGTGGCCAGCGACCGCCTGTCGGCCTTTGACGTGATCATGGGCGAGCCCATCCCGGGCAAGGGCGAGTTGCTCACGCAGATGGCGCTGTTCTGGTTCGACAAGCTCGGGGATATCTGCCCCAACCACCTGACGGGCGACGCGCCGGAAAGTGTGGTGTCTCCGGAAGAAGCCCCGCAGATCCGTGGCCGGTCCATGCTGGTGCAGCGGCTGCAGCCCATTCCAGTCGAAGCCGTGGTGCGCGGCTACCTGGCCGGCAGCGGCTGGAAGGAATACCAGGAATCACGCGCGGTGTGCGGGGTACCCCTGCCAGAAGGGCTGACCAATGCCGCCAAGCTGCCCGAGCCCATCTACACCCCAGCCGCCAAGGCCGCTGCGGGCGAGCACGATGAAAACATCACGTTCGAGCGCACGGTGGAGATGATTGGCCTTCAGCTCGCCACCCGCATCCGCGACCTGAGCATTGAGATCTACAAGGCTGCTGCCGACATCGCGCTCGCCAAAGGCATGATCATTGCCGACACCAAGTTCGAGTTTGGCCTGGCGCCCGATGGCACGCTGGTGCTGATGGACGAAGTGCTCACGCCCGACAGCTCGCGCTACTGGCCCGTGGAAGGCTATGAAGCGGCTCTCGCTGCCGGCCAAAACCCGCCGAGCTACGACAAGCAGTTCGTGCGCGACTGGCTGGAGCAGGCCCAGGTGAACGGCAAGCCCTGGGACAAGACCGCGCCCGCACCCCGCCTGCCGCGTGAAGTGATCGAAAAAACCGCCGCCAAGTACCGCGAAGCGCTGGAACGGCTGACAGCCTGACGCCTCCGTCTGTTCTGTACAAAAGCAAAGGCCCTTCACGGGCCTTTGCTTTTTGGCGCGTCAGACCCCGCTCAGCTCAGCACGACGCTGGAGAGTCGGCGCCGGTAGGTCGCCACCACCGGGTCGTCGGGTGGGATCTGGCCGTCGGCCACCTTCACCTTGGGCGGCTCGATGATTTCAAGGATGGCCACATAGGTCTTGCGGGCGGCCTCTTCGCCCCAGGCCTTGTCGCGCATGAGGATTTCGAGCAGTTCGTCCATGGCGTCCGTCCAGCGCTGGTCGGCCATGAGCCAGCGGGCGCGGGCGTAGCGGGTGTCAAAGTCGCGCTTGTTGGCGGCGATTTTTGCATCAAAGTCGGCACCAGCGCTTTCCCCATAAGCGTTAGAAGCTACGAAATCAATAGCATCCATCCAGGCTTTCAATGCACCCAGCTTGCGCGAGGCTGCGGCCTTGGCGATGACGGGGGCAAAGGCGACCTTGGCGTCGTCCTCGCGACGCAACTGCAGCAGCAGCTTGACGTAGTCGAAACGCGCGTCGTCATTGGAAGGATCGGTCACCACGGCGTGCTGCAGCTTCTCCAGCGCGGTGCTGGTGTCGCCTTCGGCCAGGGCGTCCTGGGCCTCTTCTTCCTCGATTTCCGCCACCAGTTCTTCGGCGGTGGGGATGTGCTTGTCCAGGAAGGCGCGCACCTGGCCTTCGGGCAGGGCGCCCATGAAGCCATCCACGGGCTGGCCATTCATGAGCAGCACGCAGGTGGGAATGCTGCGGATGCCGAACATGCCCGCTAACTGCTGCTCCTGGTCCGAATCGATCTTGACCAGCTTGAAGCGGCCCGCGTAGTCGGTCTCCAGCTTTTCCAGCACCGGCCCCAGCGACTTGCAGGGGCCACACCAGGGCGCCCAGAAGTCCACCAGCACGGGCACGTTCATCGAGGCAGCAACCACCTCGGTTTCAAAATTTTCTACGGTGACGTCAATCATGGCGGTGTGGAGGCCAGGGGCCTGTGGAGCGGTTTGCGCGCTATTTTGGCCCATCGAAACAGCCCCATGCCGGGAAGGGAGGCGCAAAAAGTAAAATCGCGGGTTCCACCTACAGCGGCAAAGCAGGCGCAACCTGCCCGCCAGCGCCCTCCACACCATGAAACCCATCCAGATCGGCGTGGTCATGGGTTCCAGCAGCGACTGGGACACCATGCAGCATGCAGTGCAGATTCTTGAACAGTTCGGCATCGCGCACGAGGCCCGCGTGGTCTCGGCCCACCGCATGCCCGACGACATGTTTGCCTACGCCGAGGCCGCAGCGGGCCGGGGCCTCAAAGCCATCATCGCGGGCGCCGGTGGCGCCGCCCACCTGCCCGGCATGATTGCCGCCAAGACCACCGTGCCCGTGCTGGGCGTGCCCGTGGCCAGCCGCCACCTGCAGGGTGTGGATTCGCTGCACAGCATCGTGCAGATGCCCAAGGGCATCCCCGTGGCCACGTTCGCCATCGGCACGGCGGGCGCTGCCAATGCGGCCCTGTTCGCCGTGGCCCTGCTGGCCAACGAAAGCCTCGAACTGCGCCAGCGCCTGGAAGCATTCCGTGCCGAGCAGACGGAAGTGGCCCGCAACATGACCCTGCCGCCCGCATGAACACGACCCCCACGCTCCACCGCTGCGCGGGTCGCTGCCCCCCGAGGGGGCCGCTTTTTCATCTTGGGGCGGCCCGGCGATGAAAAAATCCACCCATCAACCCCTTCTGCCCGGTAGCACACTGGGCGTGCTGGGCGGCGGCCAGCTGGGCCGCATGTTTGTGCACCAGGCGCAGGCCATGGGCTACTTCACGGCCGTGCTCGACGCCGACCCCACCAGCCCCGCCGGGCTGGTGAGCCACCACCACATCCAGACCGGCTATGAAGACCCGCAGGGCCTGGCCGAGCTGGCCCGCCTGTCGGATGCGGTGACCACCGAGTTCGAAAACGTACCCGCTGCCGCGCTGGCTGCACTGGCTGTGCAACGCCCCGTGTCGCCTGCCGCCAGCGCTGTGTCGGTGGCGCAGGACAGGGCCCGCGAAAAGGCCCACTTTGTGGCCTGCGGCGTGCCCTGTGCGCCGTATGCGGTGATCGAAACGGCGGAGCAACTGGCTGCAGTTTCTTCTGATCTGTTACCAGGCATCCTGAAGACGGCCCGCATGGGCTACGACGGCAAGGGCCAGGTGCGCGTGAAGACGCCCGCCGAGCTGGCCGCTGCCTGGGACTCTGTCGGCAAGGTGCCCTGCGTGCTGGAGAAGATGCTGTCGCTGGCGCTGGAATGCTCGGTGATCGTGGCGCGCGGCGCCGACGGTGGCACCGTGCACCTGCCCGTGCAGCGCAACCTGCACCGCGACGGGATTCTGGCGGTGACGGAGGTTTTTGAACAAAATCTGCCTCCAGCGCTTGCCCAGCAAGCGGTAGCAGCTGCAGTTTCGATAGCAAATGGTTTGCAATACGTCGGCGTGCTCTGCGTGGAGTTCTTTGTGCTGCAGGACGGCAGCCTGGTGGTGAACGAGATCGCCCCGCGCCCACACAACAGCGGCCACTACAGCCAGAACGCCTGCGATGTGTCGCAGTTCGAGCTGCAGGTACGCACCATGGCCCGCCTGCCGCTCACGCAGCCACGCCAGCACAGCCCCGCCGTGATGCTCAACCTGCTGGGCGACCTGTGGTTTGCGCACGGCGACGCCGCGCAGACGCCCCCCTGGGCCGAGGTGCTGGCCCTGCCCGGCACGCACCTGCACCTGTATGGCAAGCGCGACGCCAAACGCGGCCGCAAGATGGGGCATCTCAACATCACCGCAGCCACCCCCGAAGCAGCACGTGCCACTGCCCTGCAGGCGGCGGCCCTGCTGGGCATCGCACCGTTCTGACCATGATTCTTGACGGCACCCAGCCCGCATCCATCGCCGCCGCAGCGCGGGCCGTGCGCAGCGGCGCGCTGCTCGGCCTGCCCACTGAGACGGTGTACGGCCTGGCGGCCGACGCCAGCAGCGATGCCGCCGTGGCGCAGATCTTTGCGGCCAAGGGGCGCCCCAGCGACCACCCTCTGATCGTGCATGTGGCCAATGCCGAGGGCATTGCGCACTTCGCCAGCGAAGTGCCGGGCTTTGCGCAGAAGCTGGTCGATGCCTTCTGGCCCGGCCCGCTCACGCTCATCCTGCCGCGCCTGCCCGGCGTGGCCAGCGCCGCCACGGGCGGGCAGGACAGCGTGGGACTGCGCTGCCCCGCCCACCCCGTGGCCCATGCCCTGCTGCTGGCCTGCGCCGCCCCCGGCGACAGCGACGCCCAGGGCGGCCCGCCCGTGTGGGGCGTGGCCGCCCCCAGCGCCAACCGCTTTGGCCGCGTGAGCCCCACCACCGCCCGCCACGTGCAGGACGAGCTGGGAGCCGAGCTGCTGGTGCTCGACGGCGGCTCGTGCGAAGTGGGCATCGAAAGCACCATCGTAGACTGCACGCGCGGCGTGCCCGTGCTGCTGCGCCCCGGCGCCATCACGCGCGAGCAGATCCGGGCGGCCTGCGGCATTGCGCCGCTGTCCAAGGACGACATGCCCGCGCTCACGCCGCGCGCCTCGGGCACGCTCGAAGCGCACTACGCGCCCGCCGCCAAGGTGCGGCTGATGGACGCCAAGGCGCTGCAGACCGGCCTGGACCTGCTGGGCGCCGACGCCGCCCACATCGCGGTGTATGCCCGTGCTGCGCTGCGCACCCAATCGTCCAAGCTCGTCATGCGCCGCATGCCCGACGACGCCACCGCCACGGCCCAGCAACTGTTCGCGGTGCTGCGCGGCTTTGACGACGATGGCGTGAAACTGATCTGGATCGAGACCCCACCCACCACCCCCGAGTGGGAAGGCGTGCGCGACCGACTGCAGCGTGCGTCTGCAGCGTGATTCCGGCCGCGCCAGGCGGCTTTACATGCGTTGACGTTGCACCGCTAAACTACCCCCCACTTTTCTGGAGAAATACATGGCAGCAAATTGGATGCGCCGCACCGTACTGGTCGCCGCATGTGCGTCGGCCGCGTTGCTCGCGGCCTGCGGTTCCAGCACCACCGAATCGGCCATCGCGCCCGAGCGCTTCATCGCGTTTGGCGATGCCAACAGCGATGTGGGGCAAAAAGGAACGCGCTATACCGTTAACGACGGCAGCGTGAACAACTGGACCCTGCAGGTGGCTGCCAACTACGGCAAGCCCCTTGCGGCCGCCTCTGCGGGTGGCAAGAGCTATGCCGTAGGCAATGCCCGCGTGAAGATCAAGCCCGACGCGGCAGGCAACGCCAGCACCCCCACCATCACCGAGCAGATCGACACCTTTTTGGCCAGTGGCAGCTTTGGCGCCAGTGACGTGGTGTTTCTGAGCGGCGGCATCAGCGACGTGATTGCCGGCATGGCCGCCGTGCAGGCCGGCACCCAGACCGAGGCCGCCATGGTGGCCGCAGCCCGCCAGGCGGGTGAAGACATGGCCGCGCAGGTGCGACGCCTGGTCGCCGCAGGCGCCAAGTATGTGGTCGTGACGGGAACCTACGACCTGAGCAAGACCCCTTGGGCCAAGACCATTGGCCGTGAAGCCCTGTTGGCCGATGCGAGCAGCCGCTTCAACGACGGCCTGCTCGTGGGCATCGTGGACCTGGGTGCCAACGCGCTGTATGTGGACCTGGCCTACTACGTGAACCTGTACACCGGCGTGCCCGCCAACTACGGTTTCAACAACGCCACCACGGCCGTGTGCACCTCGGTGGATGCCACCAACGGCATCGGCATCGGCGCAGGACAGGTCAACTCTGCCCTGTGCACCGCCTCCACGCTGCTGCCAGGCGCCAGCCAGACCTCCTACGTGTTTGCCGACCCGGTGTACCTCACGCCCTCGGCGCAACGCCAGTTCGGCACCTACGCTTACGACCGCCTGCGCGCCCGCTGGTAAGGGGCTGCTGACTCGCCCCAGCCGCCGCTGAGCCTGCTGCTGTGCAGGGGCAGCGGCCCACAAAAAAAGCCGACCCTTGGGTCGGCTTTTTGCTGTGCGGCTTGCTGTGGCAAGCCAGCTGGCTTACTTGACCATGTCGAACACAGCGCGCGCCTGGGCGTGGCAGAACGGGGGTTCATAGGTGCCATGGTAGGCGCCGTAGTAGGTGGCAAACGCGGCCGATGCAGGGTCGGTGGGGGCCTGACCGCCCGGGCCAAAGGTGGCCTGGATGGCGGCATCGACGTCGACCGAGGTCACGTTGGTCAGGCCACGGCTGTCGAAGTCGGCCTTCATCACGCGCTGGTGAATGACTGGCGGCACTGTGGGGTCACCCGCGCCGCCGCACAGCAGCACGCGGGCCTTGGGGCTCCAGCCCAGCAGGTCGTTCTTCTTGGCCGCCAGGTACAGCGGGTGGGTGGTGCTTGTCTGCGAGCCCGTGATGAAGGCGGACTGGAACAGCGCGTCGCGCGCCTGGTTGGGCGTGCCTGCGGGCAGGGTGCCCGAGGTGAGCAGCGTGGTGTAGGTCATCGTGGGGTTGGGCAGCAGATTTTCGATGTAGCCCGAGTACGGTGCCTTGAAGACCTGCTTGACGTCCGTGTAAACGTCGCCATAGACCTTCTGCCAGGCCGTCACCAGATACGGCACGAAGAACTGCACCCCGGCAATCGCATCCGGAATGCGCAGCGAGCCCGACAGGTTGTACGGGCCCGCCAGGTGGGCACCAGCAACCACATTGAATTCGCTGCCGTAGTCGCGTTCCGCAGCGCGGTGCGCGGCCATCGACGAGTGCCCGCCCTGCGAGTAGCCCGTGAACATGACCTTGCCCGACAGATTGGCCCCCACGGTGCCCGCTGCGTTGCGTGCGGCACGCACCGAGTCGATGACCGTGGTGGCTTCCGAATCGGCATGCAGGTAGGGGTGGTAGCTGTAGCCCGACTTGGCAAAGCCCAGGTAGTCGGTGGCCACCACCGCATAGCCCTGGGCGGCGTACATGGCGGCGAGCAGGAAGGTTTCGCTGTCCTGCGGGTTGGCCAGGGTGCGGGGCTTTTGCACATCGGTGCCCTTGGCGTAGGCAATCAGCGGTGCGGCCGTGCTGCAGCTGCCAGCGGGCACCAGCATCACGCCCGAGGCGTTGGTGTTCTCTCCGGCCTTGGCGCCGACGGTGGCGTAGTTGAGCGCCACCACCTTGACATCACACTTCGCCTTGCCCGTGATGGCCTGCAGGCCGCTGCTGGAGGTGCCTGCGTCGATCTGTGCGGCCGTCAGCGTGGTCATCACGGCAGGGGGGTCGATCAGCGAGCCACGGTCTGGATCATCAGAGCCACCGCAGGCGACAAGCAGCACCGCAGCAGCGGCAACACAGGTAAGGCGGAAATACTTCATGGATGGATACCTCAGGTCAAGAAACAACGACGCATCGTGCGCGCACCTGCACTGCACCATCCATAGGGGATAACGCGGACCGAACCAGCGGGCAGACGCCTAGGTGACAGCAGCCCGCCAGCAGCGGCCGCTCAACGATGGCCACGCGCCCCGTAGACCAGCTTCATCCCCAGGATCGTCCCCGCCAGTGCGAGCGTGATGGCGTTGGCCACCACGATGGGCCACGCCGCCAGGACGACGCCATACACCAGCCACAGCGCCACCCCCGCCGTGAACACGCTGTACATGCCCAGAGAGATGCCCCGGACATCGCGGGTGCGGAAGGTGTGCAGGGCCTGCGGAACGAAGCTGCAGGTGGTCAGGAAGGCGGCAACGTAGCCGATCAGCTCGGTGGTGGACATGAAGGGAGGCGGATGGCTGCGCGAGTGCGCATTATTCACTGGTCGCGCGCGGCCCAGTCGATCAGGCTGTCGAGCACGGGCCGTGCAGCGCCGGCATTGGCATGGTTGACCACGGCCACCAGCACATACCGCCGCCCGCTGGCCGCGTGCACGTAACCGGCCACGGCCATCACATCGCGCAGGCTGCCCGTCTTGAGGTGGGCCGTGCCCGCACGGCTCTGGCTGCGACGCAGCGTGCCGTCCACCCCGGAGATAGGCAGCGACGCCACCAGCTCCGGCATCACGGGCGATACCCAGGCCACCTGCAGCATGCGCGCCAGTGCCTGGGCCGTCAGGCGGGCATCGCGGCTCAGGCCTGCGCCGTTGTCGGCCTGGGGCAGCTCGGCGTCGCCGATGCGTGCAAGCCACCACTGGCGCAGGGCCTCGCGGGCGCCGTCGAAGGTGGCCACGCCGTTTTTCTGCAATGCCAGCGTCAGGAACACCTGCTGCGCCATGACGTTGTTGCTGTACTTGTTCACGTCACGCACCACCTCGGACAGCGCGGGCGATGTGACGGTGAAGGCAGGCTTTAGGCCAGGCGGCACCTTGCCATCGCGCACGCTGCCCGTGAGCTTGCCGCCCAGTTCGCGCCACATGCCCTCCACGGCCTTCGCCGCAAAGCCGCGCGGGTCGGCGGCGGCCACGGGCCACACCCGCTCCCCGCAGGACGCGGGGTACACGCCCTGAAAGCCCACCTTGGCCGGGTCGGCCAGCTCCGCCCGCAAGGCACCACGCCAGTCGCCACACTCGGTGCCCGGCGCGGCCAGCGCCACGGTGGCCTGGCGCGCCACGCCCGCCAGGGGTGGGTCGTACTGAATGCGCGCCAGGCCTGCGGCGGCATCCGGCACAAAGGTCATCACCGACGATTTGTAGTTGAGCAGCAGCGCGTCGGGCGCGGCGTTGTAGGGGCGCAGGGGCTCGCCATCAAATCGCGCTGGATCGTGGTCGGGCACCTCAAAGGCGGTGCGGTCGAGCACGATGTCGCCCACGATGACCTGGATGCCCTGGCCCTGCAGGCGGCGCATCAGCAGCCACAGGCGCTCCATGACCAGCTTGGGGTCTCCCTGGCCCTGGATGTAGACGTTGCCCCGCAGGCTGCCGTCCTGCACCGTGCCCTGCAGATAGACCGGGGTGTTCCACACATAGGCGGGGCCCAGTTGCTCCAGCGCGGCGTAAGTGGTCACCAGCTTCATCACCGATGCCGGGTTCACCGGCAACTGCGCACGGTGCGCCAGGCGCGCAGGCGAAGTCTTGCCGCCCTGGGCATCCACCACCATCACCGACAGGGCCTCGCGCGGCAACCTGGCGCGGGCCAGGGCGGCTTCGACCTCGGGCGGCAGCGGGGTGGCGGGCGCCGCCGTCTGGGCCTGGGCCGTGTCAACAGCCCCCACCAGAGCCAACCAGGCCACAACAACACCCAGGGCGCCACGCAGCGCAGCGCGGCGCCAAAAAACAGGAAGCAAAAGCATGGAGCGAGTCTATCGCCCGGCAGGAAACCCACCTGGGCCGCGGCGGCCCCCAGACCCGCTGCAAGCGCCGCCGCCCCCACCCACCGATAATCCCCCGATGCGTTTTTCTCCTCGTGCCATCGGCCTGCTGGCAGCAGTCGTGACGGTCACCATCTGGACGGGTTTCATCGTCATTGCCCGCGCCTCGGCCCAGCGCACGCTCACCCCGTTCGACATTGCGCTGCTGCGCATCGTGGGCGCCAGCCTGGTCCTGCTGCCCTGGGGCTGGTGGATGGTGCGGCAGCGCACCACAGCACTGGGCTCTGCGGCCCCGCCCTCCAGCCTGGCAGGTATCTCGCCCCTGCCGCTGCGCACCACGGTGCTGCTGGGCAGCTTTGGCGGTCTGCTCTACGCCATGCTGGCCTATGCGGGGTTCTTCCACGCGCCCGCCACCCATGCGGCGGTGCTCATGCCGGGCAGCCTGCCGCTGTGGACGGCGCTGCTCGCCGCCATGCTGCTGCGCGACCACATCACCCCGCTGCGCGCGGCGGGCCTGGCGCTGATCGTGGCAGGCGACCTGCTGGTGGGCGGGCGCAGCCTGCTGGCAGCGTTTTCGGGCGGTGATGTGTGGAAGGGCGACGTGCTGTTCATGCTGGCCGCCTCCTGCTGGGCCACCTACAGCGTGCTGGCCCGGCGCCACGCCGTGGACGCCGTGCAGGCCACCATCGCCATCACCGCGTTTGCCTGCCTGGTCTATGTTCCCAGCTATGCCCTGCTGATTGCGCTGGGAACCGTCACCAGCCATCTGGCCATTGCGCCGTGGAGCGAGATCGTCTTTCACATGGCGTTCCAAGGTGGCGGGTCGGTGGTGATCTCGGGCATTGGCTTCACCCGCATGATCCAGCACTATGGCCCTGTGCGCTCCACCATGATCACGGCCCTGGTGCCCGGCCTCTCGGCCATCGGCGCGGTGATTTTTCTGGACGAGCCGATGTACTGGAACCTCGTCGCCGGCCTGCTGCTGGTGACTGCCGGTATCCTGCTGGGCGTGCTGCGCAGGAGCCAGGCGCCTGCGGTCACCCCGCCCACGCCCGTGCCTGGCCCTACCGTCCCCTGACCTCCTTTGCCGCGCAACCCCACTGGCCCCATGAATCTGCTTGCTTTCGACACCAGCACCGACACCCTTTCCATTGCCGTCCAGCACGGGGATGCCGTGTGGCAGCACACGGGCCCCGGGGGCGCACAAGCGTCGGCCACCCTGATCCCGACGGTGCGCAGCCTGATGGCGCAGGCCAGCCTGTCGTTCGACACGCTGGAGGCCATTGTGTTTGGCCGGGGCCCAGGCTCCTTCACCGGCCTGCGCACCGCCTGCGCCGTGGCCCAGGGGCTGGCGTTTGGCGCGCGCGGGGGCCAGGGTGTGCCGGTGCTGCCCGTGGACACCCTGCTGGCCGTAGCCGAGGAAGCGCGCCACGCGCACAGCTGCACGCAGGTGGTGGCGGTGCTGGACGCGCGCATGGACGAGGTCTACCACGCGCGCTGCGAATGGGTCGCCGCCCAGGGCCGCTGGCACACCGAGGCCGACTTTGGCCTGGGCGCACCGGAATCCGTGCTTGCCCCCGCAGGGTGGACGGTGGCGGGCAATGCGCGCACGCCCTATGGCGAGCGGCTGGCGCCCATGGCCGCCCACGTGGCCGCGCTGCCCACAGCCACGGCGCTGCTGCGCCTGGCACCGGCCTTGCTGGCAGCGGGCGAAGGTGTGCCGGCCAGCGATGCGCTGCCGCGCTACATCCGCGATAAAGTGGCACAAACCACCGCCGAGCGGGCTGCGCTGCGCGCCGCCCAGGCGGTGCCCGCTCCTCTGTGAATCCTTTCCGCCAGACCCCATGAGCGCCCTGCCCACCCCGTCTGCCGGCGCGCCCGAGGCGCGCTTTGAAGCCCTCACGCTCGCGCGGCTGGATGCCGTGCTGGCGGTGGAACAACGTGCCTATTCGCACCCCTGGACACGCGGCAACTTCACCGATGCCATGGCATCGGGCTACCAGGCACAGGTGCTGATGGCGGACGAACACCTGCTCGGCTACTTCGTGGCCATGATGGGGGTGGACGAGGTGCACCTGCTCAACATCACCGTCACCCCCGAGTTCCAGCGCCAGGGCTGGGCGCGGGTGCTGCTGGACGCGCTGGCCCTGTGGTCACGCGGGCGCGGCGCCCAGTGGCTGTGGCTGGAGGTGCGCGTGAGCAACCTGCGCGCCCAGCACATCTACCAGACACACGGGTTCCGACGCGTGGGCGAACGCAAGCGCTACTACCCCGCGGACCTGGGCCAGCGCGAAGATGCCGTGGTCATGAGCCTGGCACTGTGAGCAACACCTTCAACCGGCCCTTTTTTCCATGAGCCTTCACCTCGATGCGCGGCAGCGCGCCATGCTGCAAGAAATGGGCGTCACCGTGTGGGTGCAGCCGGAGGCACCCGTAGCCCGCACCACAGCCGGGGCCCCCGCCGTCGCCGTGGCGGCGCCCGCCCCTGCCGCCCGCATGGCGCCCCCCACCGCCCCGGCACCCGCCGTGGCCAGCCCTCCTGCTGCGCGAGCGCCCCAGCCAGCGGCCCCGCGAGCACCCGCACCGGCACCGGCACCTGCGGTAGAGAACGCAGGCGCAGCACCGGCCAGCCCCAGCTTGCGGCTGCATGCGCCCCAGGTGCTTTACCCCAGCGCCGACCCATCGCAGACCCCGGCCGGGCTGGGTGGAGGCTGGCTGATCGTGACCGAGAGCCTGACGCCGGGCGAGCCGCTGGGTGGCGACGCAGGCCGGCTGCTGGACAACATGCTGCGCGCCATGCAGCTGCACAAGCACCCCCGTGTGTTCCTTGCTGCGCTGGAGCGCACTGCAGCCGGCGCAGAGACCGGTGGCGACAGCAACATCCCCGCCGCGCTGGCCGACGCCGTGGCTGAGTTACAACCCGCCCTGGTCCTGGTGCTGGGCCATGTGGCGGCGCGGGCGGCGCTGGGGCGCACCGAGCCGCTGGGCCGCCTGCGCGCGGGCCCGCACCAGCTGGCGGAATGCCCGGCCGTGGTGACCTACGACCCCGCGTTTCTCTTGCGCTCGCAAGACGTCAAGGCCGCCGCCTGGGCCGACCTGTGCCGGGCGCTGGCCATCGTGCGCCAGGCTTCGCCCGGCTGACCGCTGAGGGCGCGGGCATTTGCAACGACTCCACTGCAGCCGCAGTGCCATAATCCGCCGCCTGTCCATTTTTTTACGGAGAAAGCTCCTTGGAAACCTACCCGAGTTGGTAGCTTTCAGCTCCCCGGCCTGCCGCTGTGGGGTTGAAAGCACCCGATCCCCCACACCGCAGATGCCATACAACAAGGGAGTGAGCCCATGCTCAACATCTTCACGCTCGCCAATGGCCGGCTGTTCCAGGAAGAAATTGAATCGCTGGAAGAGCTGACCAAGTTCCAGCCGATCTGGGTGGACCTGGAAGCCCCCACGCTCGAAGAAAAACGCTGGATCAAGCAGCACTACGGCCTG
>Ga0160492_100516_pt1 | contig 21583 bp, 15 predicted proteins | sample DID2MG_FD_108258 | JGI IMG/M metagenome (GOLD analysis project Ga0160492, IMG submission 108258) | Enriched soil microbial communities from UW Madison campus, WI, USA - DID2877_E24_FP2 MG | ecosystem: Environmental > Terrestrial > Soil > Unclassified | place: USA: Madison, Wisconsin | collected... | reverse complement strand
CGTAAGACCCCTGGAAGACGACCAGGTTGATAGGCTCGAGGTGGAAGCGCAGCAATGTGTGGAGCTGACGAGTACTAATCGGTCGAGGGCTTATCCTAAAAAGCTTTCGCAAGAAAGCGGCTTTGGAAGCATGAATACACAGCTAAAGTTTCAAACATTCGCATCCAGTTTTGAAGGTGTAAACACCTTAGAGGGCCCGTTGGTCAAGGGGTTAAGACACCTCCCTTTCACGGAGGTAACAGGGGTTCGAATCCCCTACGGGTCACCATAATATCGCGGGGTGGAGCAGCTCGGTAGCTCGTCGGGCTCATAACCCGAAGGCCGCAGGTTCAAATCCTGCCCCCGCAACCAAATAAGAATAACGCAAGCCGCCTAATAGGCGGCTTTTTTGTTTTGTTATCCTGATTAATGAATGGCCACAATCGCAGAAGAAAAGGGTGGATCCTTCTATTGACCATCGGGAGGGCGAGGACTACACTTACGAGAGATACGATGGGCAAGAAGCCGGAAGAGGAAGGGATATCAGTCATGGAGCAGCAGCAATCGCACCGGCGTCACCATGAAGTCGTAAAGCTTGGACTCGCCATGCCCCCTCGCGTATGGTTCAACGCGCGAATCGATTTTATGGCGACGATGATTTTCTCCGTGTTTAACGTCGTAATGAATCAATTTTTTATGCCGTTCGCGATTCGCGAAGGGGCGAGCAATCTACAGGTCGGATTACTGTCGGCGGCGCCGGCGATCGGACTTATTTTTTCGCCGATATGGGCGGGCCTGATCGAACGAACTCGTCGGCCTTGGCCGTTTTTTTTCATACCGAACTATATCGGAAGAATACTGCTCGTATTCCCGGCGTTATTTCCTCATCCGGTTGTTTATGTCGTTACGGCCATTGCCTTTCAATTGCTAATGGGAATTCAGGCTCCTGCATACGCGTCGCTCGTATCGCGGATGTACCCGGGAGATGTACGCGGCCGATTGATGGGCTATGTCCGCGTAGCAATGGGAGCGTTAATGATTCCGCTCGCATACGTAGTCGGCAGTTGGTCGGATGCCGCGGGACCTATGGGTCCGCTGCTGACGGCAGCCCTATTCGGGACGGTGTCGCTTGCCTTGTTCAACACGATGCGTCTTGGCAAGCAGCCGCCGCATATCGCGCCGTCCGGACAACGAAAAACGAAACGGTCGGCTAAAGCGACTTTGATGGAACAGTGGGAACTGGTCAGAGACAACCGGATATTGGCCGTATTTTTGCTGGCGACGACATTTGCCGGCTTCGGCAATATGCTGGCGAATCCGCTTTATCAGATTATACAGGTCGATGTGCTGGACTTATCCAATGCGCAGATCGGGATGGGCCGTATTTCTTATTATATGATTTTGCTGCTTACGTATCTTTGTGCCGGCTGGATGATTGATCGGTTCGATATTCGCTATACGCTGCTGGCCGGAATTGCGGCGTATGCGGTCGTGCCGATGATTTATGGGCTATGGGGAACGTATGGTGCGGTTATTGTCGGCAATGGCATACAAGGGCTGGGAGAGGCGGTCTGGGACATTGGCATTCTGTCGTTCGTATCGCGCTTGGTGCCGGGGCGGGAGGCGACGGTATTCGGCATTCACTTGATGCTGTTCGGCTTTCGAGGGACGCTCGGACCGCTGCTTGGGGCGGGGCTGTCGGAATCGGTTTCTTTATCGGCGTTGCTTATCATTGCCTCCATCTGCGGCTGGATCGGAACGGCGCTGTTCGTGGCGGGCAGTCGGCAGCGTTCGTCCCTTAACTCGGCTTAGGCTGGAATCCTTTATTCTTATTACCACAAAGCGGCTTGGAGCACGGAGGACGAGGCTATCGTCCGGATACTCCAGGCCGCTTTGCTGTTCAACCCACGATTAATCAGCTTTTTGCTCTTTCAGCAGCAGCAGATCGACGAATTGCTCCTTGCTCACGTTGCCGAAATAGTGGCTTGCTTCTACCCCTTCCAGCGCAGACACAATCGCAGTCTCTTCGTAACGAATGCCGGCGAGACGCTGTTCGATATCGGCGACGTCGCCGACGCCGAAGAAATCGCCGAATACCCGGATTGCGCCGATCGTCCCGTCCTCCACGTCAAGACGTACGTCGATAATGCCCGCCGGAAATTTATAGGCGTTCTGAATGTTGCATTTGGGAGAACGGCCGTAGTTCCAATCCCAGTTGCGGTAGCGCGTCTCGGACAACTCGCGTATCGCCGTCCAATCCTCTTCCGTCAGCTTGTACTGCGGAACTTCCGAAGGCTCCATACCGAAAATGCGGCGCAGCAGCTCGTCCCGGAATTGAGCGATCGTCATCGGCTCCCGCAAAAATTCCGTAATATTCGCGACGCGCGAACGAACCGATTTGGTCGACTTCGACTCGACCTTCATTGGCTTCACTTTGAGAGCGGAAGCGACATGCTCCATCTCCGAGGCGAACAGCAGCGTTCCGTGGCTGAACATTCTGCCGCGGGTGGAGAACATGGCGTTGCCGGACACTTTGCGCTCGCCGATCTGAATGTCGTTGCGGCCGCTCAGCTCGGCATCGACACCAAGCGCTTGCAGCGCATCGATGACAGGCTGCGTAAATTTTCCAAAATTATGAAACGAATGTCCGTCGTCCTTCGTCAGAAAGCTGAAATTCAGGTTGCCGAGATCGTGGTAGACGGCACCGCCGCCCGATAGACGGCGTACGACATGAATGCCGCGCTCCTCTACATATTCGGCGTTGATTTCTTCGACCGTATTTTGATTTTTACCAATGATGATGGATGGTTCGTTAATATAGAACAGCAGGTAGCTGTCCGTCATCGGCAACTGCCGAAGCACGTATTCCTCAATGGCTAAATTAATGGTCGGATCGGTAATGCCTTGGTTATCGATAAATAGCAACTCGGGTCCCTCCCATACGTCCTTATGGCATTCGTACGTTATCGTACCACATTCCACCGCATGTTACGAATCGCCGCCGCTTGGCTTGTAGTAGGTCCGGAACACAATATCCTGATTGTAATTGCCGAATCCGCGGCCGTATAACGTCATCCCGCCCACATGAGCGGCATCCTCGTCCACCGCGAAGCGAAGCGTCCATTGATTGCGCTCCGGCTCGATATCGCGGAGGCCGACGGACGACAGCCTCATCCCGTCGATGTAAGTCCCGTCCTCCGTAATGCGAAGCACTTTAAGAAAGCCGTATTGATTAATATGATCCGGCCACCAGTCGGGCGTGAAGGAGCCGCGGCCATTGCCGGAGTCGCCGGGGCTGGTCCAGCGGCCGAGCGAGATCCGATTCAGCTCGAACCGAATGTCGCTTGGCCAGTTCGGATTCGTGCCGGGCGCTTCCGACGATATTTCCATTGAAATTTCGATCTCCGTCAGTTGCTGGGAAGCAAGCAGGTAGTTCGGAATTTTGTATTCAACGAAGCCTTTGCCGAACCACAATATATTGGCGTGCATCCGTTCGGGGGAAAAGAAGTAGCGCGGATCGTCGAACTGTCCGATATATTGCGACTTCGTCGCAAGGCCGCAAGTCGGATGGATATCGAAGGAGGTATAGTGGCCGATCGGAACCGATACCTCATGCATTAGACGAGCGAGGTCTTCCGCATGCGGAAGACCGATCTCGATCCGATTCTCGGCTAACGAGTTCAGCTTGTGCGTGCCGCCGTTCAATCGGATCATATCGGAACGGATGAGACCGGCTTGCTGCAGCTTGCGAACGTGCATCGTTACAATGGCCGGACTTAACTGCAGCCGCTCGGCAATATCCTTGTTGTTCATCGGCCTATCGGCCAGCAGCCTTAATATTTTGAGCCGGACCTCGCTCGCCAGCGCCTCGTATAGCGGCAGCCATCGGGCGTCCGTATTTGCTTTAATCATAAGCAATATTCCTCCAGAACAGAATCAATCGCAAACAAAAACAATTAATCGCACTTCAATTAATATATACATAAAACCAATAAAAGAAAAGAGCCCAGAGTCAAAAAAAGTATTGCATATACGCATCGAATCGTTTTAAATAAAGGTTAGTATTAACTTTAATGACATTAGATTAATGAATTTATTAATTCAAAATGATTAAAGGGGCGTTACTAGCATGAGTCTAAAAGCGAAGATGGTTGTCGACAAAGATTTTGCAATCTCTGAAATTGATAATCGTATCTACGGTTCGTTCATCGAGCATCTCGGACGTGCCGTATACGGCGGCATCTATGAGCCAGACCACAAGACGGCGGACGAGAACGGATTCCGCAACGATGTAATGGAAATGATCCGTGAGCTGCAAGTGCCGATTGTCCGTTATCCGGGCGGCAACTTCGTATCCGGTTACAACTGGGAGGATACGGTCGGACCGAAGGAGCTGCGCAAGCGTCGCCTGGAGCTTGCTTGGCGCGTCGTCGAAACGAATCAGTTCGGCTTCAACGAATTTGTCGACTGGGCGAACCAGGCGAACTCGGAAGTGATGATGGCGGTCAATCTCGGTACGCGCGGCATTGACGACGCGCGCAATCTGATCGAGTACAGCAATCATCCGAGCGGCTCCTATTGGAGCGATCTGCGCCGTTCGCATGGCTACGAGCAGCCGCATAATATCAAAACGTGGTGTCTGGGCAACGAAATGGACGGGCCTTGGCAGATTGGGCATAAGACGGCGACGGAATACGGCAGACTGGCGCTTGAAACGGCGAAGGTGATGAAATGGGTCGATCCGACGATTGAGCTGGTCGCTTGCGGCAGCTCCGGTCTGGGCATGCCGACGTTCCCGGAATGGGAATCGACCGTGCTGGACCATACGTACGATCACGTGGAATATTTGTCGCTGCACCAGTATTACGGCAACCATGAGAACGATACGCCAACCTTTCTGGCGCGCTCGCTTCAGATGGAGGAATTCATCCGTACGGTAGCGGCGACCTGCGATTATATGAAGGCGAAGAAGCGCAGCAAGAAAAAGATGTTCCTGTCCTTCGACGAATGGAATGTATGGTACCACTCGAACTCCGCGGACCGCAAACGGGAACCGTGGGACATTGCGCCTCCACAATTGGAGGACGTCTACAACCACGAGGACGCGCTGGTCGTCGGCACGATGCTGATTGCGATGCTGAAGCACTCGGATCGCGTCAGAATGGCGTGTATGGCGCAGCTCGTCAATGTCATTGCGCCGATTATGACGTCGAACGGGGGCGGAGCTTGGCGTCAGACGATTTTCTACCCTTACCTGCATGCATCGGTGTACGGACGCGGCAAGGCGCTTGTACCGCTCGTCCAATCGCCGAAATACGATACAAAAGAAATAACGGATGTCCCTTATCTGGAATCGATCGCCGTCCACAATGAAGAGAAGGGTGAAGTGACGATATTCGCGGTCAACCGTCATCTGGAGGAGCAGCTTCCAATCGAGATCGATCTGCGCAGCTTCGGGGAATGCTCGGTTATCGAGCACATCGTGATGGAGAACGGCGATCTGAAGGCGGTCAATACGGAGGCCGAGCCGAACCGCGTGACGCCGCACAAAGGCGGCAGCGCCGCGGCGGACGGCTCGACGATTCAAGCGATGCTGCCGAAAGCGTCGTGGAACGTTATTCGCGTGAAGGTGTAACTGGGCGGCTGTAATTGACAAGGCTATTCTCTCGGCAACCGGCCCGGGGAATAGCCTTTGTTTGTTGATGGAGCCGGATGAGTACGGCAGCCGCGCGAGAAGGGCAGGGCGTCGCGAAGCTTTAGGTGGGGGGAGTTATTGGTGAGGGCGTGGCTGTGCCAAAACCACAATTCAACATACTTGCCTTTAACGGTCTTGATGGTTCGATGATTCTCCTTACATTCGGATATGCACAGGAATAGCCTTTCAATTTTTAATTCAAAAGATGCAATAATATAGTCTATTTCCCGCCTATATAGACAATAATTCCCATGCCCAAAATGAGTCTTTTCGTTCATGTTATCATATTCATTAAATGGTATATTTTGGACATACAATAAAGGAGGCGATTATTTATGAATTTCAAAGCTTTAGCTATTGGAACATTGGCCGCAGTAGCTTTACTATTCGGAAGCGCGACGTTAGCTAGCCCGATCTCTGCCCCTACCGCTGCGGCTGCCGAACAAACTATAACCTTAAAGCCCGGTCAAGTGTATGACACTACTGGGTTGGCAACCATTCTTGCCGGCGGGTATGCAATCGCTATAGATTTTAACCGGTATATTCATGCTATGCAGCCCGGATTGGCTAAGGTCAATGTATACAAAAATGGAACAAATACTGTTTATAACGTACTCGTAACAGAATAAGATTCGGGGATAGATTCCCGATTATTCCCTTTGTTGATTTAGGTTTGTATGGAATCACGTGATCGACTACCTTGGTCAGGGTAAGCCTGCCAGCGCCAAAGCAGTGATTGCATAATGGATGCTTCAGCAGGTGCCCGGCTCGCGTATGTCGCACTACGATTCGGTCGTTAGCGCCTGATTGGCATCTGATCTTCCCACGGCCGCTTTGCTTTAGTCGGCATCGATTCAGTTACCTTCTGACGATGGCCGTCGTTGTACGAGTGAGATCATCAAGGTAGAACGTTTCAGACTTTAGCGTGGAATGGAACGATTCGATTGGGGCATTATCAGCGGGCATTCTCTTTCGGGATATGCTCATTGGTAATGCCCTTTTCCTTTATTCCCTTCTGGTACGCATGCGATGTACATCTTGCTTATCTCCAATTGCCTGAAATGATGAGGATAGTCTTTTTCTGCTAGAAAGCCCAAATCCACCACCTCATGCGGGTGTGGATTTACATGGTGGAGGCGAGGGGAATTGAACCCCTGTCCGAAGCCACAACGAGTAGACATCTGAGGGATTATGACGACTGGGATGTCATCCGATCGGAAGGGCTCGATATAACATTCTTTAACCAAGCAGATTTTGGCCCCACGCAATGGATCGGCTATCACGATAACCGAATCTGTGACGGCTACTGTATAGAAGCGACGCCGTCTGTACAGAGGGGCGCATCAAGCAGTAGGCGTTAAGCGTCTCGGCAGAGCGCCTAATCGTCGGCTCCGTTGCTGGTTGCTTCGCTAAGAGACTACGAATGTTACTTAAACCACGACGTAGCCTCAGTTTGCCCGCTGTGACCGGCGTTTAGGTGACGCTGGGAGACACTTGTGAGGTTGGGCGAAGCGAATGCGAGCGATTAAGCGTCTCGGCAGAGCGCCTAATCGTCGGCTCCGTTGCTGGTTGCTTCGCTAAGAGACTGCGAATGTTACTTAAACCACGACGTAGCTCCAATTTGCCCGCTGTGACCGGCGTTTAGGTGACGCTGGGAGACACTTGTGAGGTTGGACGAAGCGAATGCGAGCGATTAAGCGTCTCGGCAGAGCGCCTAATCGGCGACTCCGCTATTGGTTGCTTCGCTAAGAGACTACGAATGTTACTTAAACCACGACGTAGCCTCAGTTTGCCCGCTGTGACCGGCGTTTAGGTGACGCTGGGAGACACTTATGAGGTTGGGCGAAGCGAATGCGAGCGATTAAGCATCTCGGCAGAGCGCCTAATCGGCGACTCCGCTATTGGTTGCTTCACTAAGAGACTGAGAATTTTACTTAAACCACGACGTAGCCTCAGTTTGCCCGCTGTGACCGGCGTTTAGGTGACGCTGGGAGACACTTGTGAGGTTGGACGAAGCGAATGCGAGCGATTAAGCATCTCGGCAGAGCGCCTAATCGGCGACTCCGCTATTGGTTGCTTCGCTAAGAGACTACGAATGTTACTTAAACCACGACGTAGCCCCAGTTTGTCCGCTGTGACCGCCGTTAAGAGACGTTCGGAGACACTTATGAGGTTGGGCGAAGCGAATGCGAGCGATTAAGCATCTCGGCAGAGCGCCTAATCGTCGGCTCCGTTGCTGGTTGCTTCGCTAAGAGACTGCGAATGTTACTTAAACCACGACGTAGCCTCAGTTTGCCCGCTGTGACCGCCGTTAAGAGACGTTCGGAGACACTTATGAGGTTGGGCGAAGCGAATGCGAGCGATTAAGCATCTCGGCAGAGCGCCTAATCGGCGACTCCGCTATTGGTTGCTTCGCTAAGAGACTACGAATGTTACTTAAACCACGACGTAGCCTCAGTTTGCCCGCTGTGACCGGCGTTAAGAGACGTTCGGAGACACTTATGAGGTTGGGCGAAGCGAATGCGAGCGATTAAGCGTCTCGGCAGAGCGCCTAATCGTCGACTCCGCTATTGGTTGCTTCGCTAAGAGACTGCGAATGTTACTTAAACCACGACGTAGCTCCAATTTGCCCCTTATGACCGCCGTTAGGTGACGTTCGGAGACACTTATGTGTCGTGTCGTGTCGACAGAATCGACACGGTCCGTCCGAATATAGCAATGTGAAGGGAACACCCGTGCGCGGCGCCCGTCTCGCGATGACAATGCGAAGAGGAGGGGCCTAGGAGCCGAAAGTGCGGTTATGGTATGCTAGGCACGGAGGGATGACGATGAACGCGGACGATGTCCTAGGCGCCGAGACGTATAAGGCGATACCCGATGCAAGCAAAATTCATTATTGGTTCGCGGGCGTGCAGCCGTCTCTGCCGATTTACGTCGAGAGCATCGGCTACAATCCGATACAGGAAACGATCGACCGGAGGGACGGCTATCCATGCTTTCATTGGCTGCATACGGTGCGAGGGGAAGGGATCGTCGAAATTGCGGGACAGCGGATGACGCTCCCGGCCCAGACAGGCATCCTTCTCTATCCGCACATTAAACATAGCTACAGACCCGAAGGCTCTAGCTGGTCGACCGAATATGTTACGTTCGACGGGCCGCAGGCAGCCGCGATGATGGCGTCGCTCGGCTTTCGCCATTCGGAATGGTTCCGATGGGAGGAGGGCGCCGAATTGGCCGGCCATCTGGACGGTATGCTGGAGGCGATTCAGAGGACGGATGACCGGTCCGGTCTGGATGCGTCAAGCGGACTGTACCGGTTCTTGCTGCTGCTGAAAAAATACGGCCAAGTCCGCACCGGCTCTTCGCTGTTCCAGCAGATGGAGAAGCTGAACCCGCTGCTCGCTTGGCTCGATGACAGCTATGGCGATCCGTCCGTCGGCTTGCCGGAAATGGCGGAGCGGCTTCTGGTTACGCCTCGCTATCTGAATATGCTGTTCCACAAGGCGTTCGGAATGACCGCCTATACGTACTTGATCCGATTAAGGCTTTCGATGGCGAAAGGATTGCTGACCGGCGCGGAACGGAAGAGCGTTCACCAAATCGCCCATGAGGTCGGCTACCGGGATGCCAGCCATTTCATCGCCGTGTTCCGCAAGTCCGAAGGGATGACGCCGGAGCAATTCCGGAAGCTCCATTAGTCGATTTTGCGTATAGTAGATAACAAAATTCACCGCCATTCGACATGAGCGGTGCGAACAGGCAGGTATCGTCTATGCACCGATTGTTGTCCAGATGGCTGAACAATATGAAAATACGATCCAAGCTGTTTCTATCGCTGCTGCTCGTCGTGGCCGTCCCGGTGCTTATCGTCGGCCTGTTTCTGACGGCGCAGTTCCGCGAGAAAGTGCTCGACGACGCGGTATCGCAATCGCTGAACAACGTCTACCGGATCAAGCAGCGCACTTCCGAGCTGATGTCGGTGCCGATTGAAGCGTCGAATACGTTATTGTACGACGATCAGATGAAGCGTATTGTGAATACGACGTTCGATCGGCCGATCGACGTGTTTCTCGCTTATCGCGATTATACGGCATTCCACAATCTGATGACGCTGCATAAGGAAATAAGCAGTATCCGGCTATATGCGGACAACCAGTCGCTGCTTAATAACTGGGAATTTATGAAGCTTAGTCCGGCGACGGAGCAGACATTCTGGTACAACGCGGCGCTGAAGGACCCGCTCGCGCAATGGTACTATATCGACGAAGAGACGAATCCGGGCGTAAAAAAGCTGAGTCTCGTGCGAAGGGTCGACTTTCTGGAATATCGGACAAGCGCCGTGCTCGTCATTTCGGTGAATCGTACGGAGCTGGCCTCGATGCTGATGAACGAGCCGTTCGATACGATGATTATCGATGCGAACAACTATGTCGTGGCCTCTACCCGCAAATCGGACGAAGGACGCAAGCTGACCGACGTCAATATCGGGGAGGTGCTGGATTCTTACGGGGACGGGACGTATAACACAATTGTCGACGGGACGCGCTCCAAGGTGGTCGTCGAATCGCTCCATCCGTCGTCGAGCCGCAACGGGCTGCGGATCGTCTCGGTCATCCGGATCGACAGCATCGTGAAGGATGCGAACCGGATCAGCTTGCTCGGCTTGGGCGTTATGCTTATCAGCTTCCTTGTCGCGATTATTATTACTTCGTTCGTATCCCGGCTATTGTCCAATCGGCTTCTCGTGCTGAGCAGGGAGATGAACAAGGTGGCGGCCGGCAATCTGAAAGGGTCGCTTCGAATCGACGGCAACGACGAGATCGGTCAATTGTCCCGGCAGTTCAACGGGATGATGAACAGCATCCGCGATTTGATGGAGGAAGTGAAGGAAACGAATCATCAGCGCAATATGCTGCAAATCAAACAGAAGGAAATTAAGCTGCGGATGATGGCGAGCCAGATCAATCCTCACTTTCTATTCAACGCGCTGGAGTCGATTCGGATGAAAGCCCATATGAACAAGCAGACGGAAATCGCCCAGACGGTCAAGCTGCTCGGCACGCTGATGCGCAAAAATCTGGAAATCGGCGGCTCCAGCATCGCGCTGAGCGACGAGATCGAAATTGTGCGCTGCTATTTGGAAATTCAGCGCTTCCGGTTCGGCGAGCGGCTCGCCTTCGAGCTGGATATCGATCCGCAGACGCTGTCTCTTCGCGTGCCGCCGCTTATCGTGCAGCCGCTGGTCGAGAACGCGGTCGTTCATGGTCTGGAGACGAAGGAAGAGGGCGGCTGCGTCGTCATTCGAACGCGTGTGGCCGACGATGGCCAGAAGCTGGTCATCGAGATTGCGGATAACGGGCAAGGGATGGAGGAGCAGCGGCTTCGCCAATTGCTGGAGTCGCTTGAAGATATGGAGGATCGCGAAGGCTATCGAATCGGAATGAGAAACGTGCATCAGCGGCTGAAGCTGATGCATGGAGACGCCTACGCGCTGACGCTGGAAAGCACGCCCGAGCAGGGCACCTACATTCGACTGGAGCTGCCGACAAGGAGTGACGCTTATGTATAAAGTAATGATTGTAGACGACGAGCCGGCCATTCGGGAAGGCATGACGACGCTGATCGATTGGGAGACATACGGCTTTACGGTATGCGGGACGGCCGCGAACGGCAGAGAAGCGCTGGCGAAGGCGGAGGAGCTGAAGCCGGATCTGCTGCTCGTCGATATCCGGATGCCGGGCATGAACGGGCTGGAGCTGATCGAGCGTATTCGGGAGAGCAACGACCAATGTCATTTTCTAATTCTGAGCGGCTATTCCGACTTTGAGTATGCAAGGAGAGCGATCGGCTTCCGGGTAGACGGCTACTTGCTTAAGCCCGTCAACGAGGACGAGCTGTGCGAAAGACTGGAGCGGATACAAGAAAGTCTCATTGCGGAGAAGGAGGCGCATCGCCAGCACGACGAGGATGTCGCTTGGCGCGGCGAGCAGCTTGTGAAGTCGGTCGTAACCGGCGCGGCAGGCGACGGCTTGTCGAATGAGCTGTGGCAGCCGATCGCCAAGCGGCTGTCGCTCGAATGGTCCGGTTACCGGGTGGCACTGGCGGAATTCGATCCCGGCGAATACCGCGATCCGGGCCAAATCAACCTAATTAAGCGCAGGTGGACGAAGGAGCTTCAGGATGGCCATCGGGGATTTGTTTTTCTGATCGAGCCGTATATTGGCATTCTGCTGCGTCAGGAGGAGGGAGCCGGCTTGTCGGATGCGGGGCTGCTCCGGCTGCTGCAGGCGAACGGTTATACGGACGCCGTCTTCGTATCGGTCGGCTGTCCGGTGCCGTCCTTCCGGCAGGCCCGGCAATCGTACGAAAGCGCGCTAGCGGGTCTGCGGCATCGGTTCGCGCTCGGAGCGGGCGTCATCGTGAACGCGGATGAACCGGCAAGCGGGGGGACGGAAGCGGAAGGCGGGCTGTCGATCGAGGAATCGGCCGAGCATTTGTTCTATGCGATGGATATCGGGAACAAGGAAAGCGCCGTCCGGACGATTGCGGCGGCTGCCGAGCGAATGAGCGAAGCGCGTCTGTCCGAAGAAGCGGTGAAATCGAATTTTGCCCATATGCTGTCCACCGCCCTCAATAAGCTCGCCGCGGCCAATCCGAGAGCGTTCGCGTCCGCTCAGTCGTTCTCGCCGGCGATCTCGGACATCTTCCGGCAGAAGAGCATGAACGCGCTCGTCGCGCATGCGAATCGGATGATTGAAGAGACGGTTCGCCAGTCGGCCGACCACGGTCCGGAGACGATGATTAAGCGGATCGAGGATTTTATCCGGCGCAATTACGGCGAGAACTTGAAGCTGGAGACGCTGGCCGAGCTATTCAACTATAACAGCAGCTACCTGGGCAAGCTGTTCAAGACGCATACGGGCGACCACTTCAACACGTATCTGGACAAGGTCCGGATCGACAAGGCGAAGGAGCTGCTGGCGCAGGGACTGAAGGTGCACCAAGTCGCCGAGAAGGTCGGCTATGCGAGCGCCGATTATTTTCATACGAAGTTCAAGAAGTACGAGGGCGCCTCGCCTTCGGCATTCAAGGGCAAAGCTTGATCCCATGAAACACAACATTTATTTCGCAAACCGTGCGGCGATGCCGTGCGGTTTTTTATATGCAACCAAACAATGTCGGATTTGTACCGGATTTTATGCCGTATTTGTCGGGTAGGTTTGCGGGCGGGGCTGGTGTACGATAAGAATACAAATGAGCTGAAATCGCTTACAGCATAGTGGAAACGCTTAAATTCCATAATATACGGGATAGCGGGCTATCGAAATAGTATATGATTTTTGCGCGAATCTATCGGGTGCAACCACGATGAGAGCATCCCTTATGATGGAGATACACAAAAGGAGGGCTAGCATGGAAGCGATAACAAACCACACTAAAAAGCCCGGCGGTTTGAAACGCAATGGATTCTGGTTTAAGATGCTGCAGCAAAAGTATCTGTACCTCATGTCCATTCCGTTCGTCATTTGGGTGTTCGTATTCAGTTACTTGCCAATCTGGGGCTGGACGATGGCATTCCAGAAATTTAGACCGGCCCGCTCGTTCTGGGATCAGGATTGGGTCGGATTCAAGCATTTTGTCGATCTGTTCTCGGACGATCGCTTCTTCCTCGTCATGCGCAACACGCTTGCGATGAGCTTCATGAGTCTCGTTGCCGGCTTTACGATTCCGATTCTGTTCGCCGTTCTGCTCAACGAGCTGCGCAATCAGATGTTCAAACGGTTCGTGCAGACGGTATCGTATTTGCCCCACTTCGTGTCGTGGGTCGTCGTGGCGGGCATCGTGACCAAAATGCTGTCGATCGACGGCGGCGTCATCAACGATATTCTGCTTGGCCTGAACCTGATCGACAAGCCGATTCAGTTCATGGGCGAGCCCCACTATTTCTGGTCGATCGTCACGGCGTCGGATGTGTGGAAGGAAATGGGCTGGAATACAATTATCTATCTGGCGGCCATTACGGGCATCGATCCCGAGCAGTACGAGGCGGCGCGGGTCGACGGCGCGGGACGCTGGCGTCAAATCTGGCACATTACGCTGCCGGGCGTCCGGACGACGATTTCGGTGCTGCTCATTATGTCGATCGGCCATCTGATCCAGATCGGCTTCGAGAAGCAATTCCTGCTTGGCAACCCGCTCGTTATCGATTATTCGGAAGTGTTGGACTTATATGCGCTTAATAACGGCATTACGCAAAACCGGTACTCATTCGGCACGGCCATCAGCATATTCAACTCGGTCGTCAGCATTATTCTGCTCTTCGTGGCCAATGGCATATTCAAACGGGTGACGAAAGAAAGCATCATGTAGAGGAGGATGCCAGCCATGACCAGATCCCCAAGCAAAAGCAAACGGTTCGGCACGTCGATGAACGACAAGCTGTTCGATGGAACGAACGTGATCGTGATGTGCATCGTTCTTATCGTCACGCTCTACCCGTTCCTGAACGTGCTCGCCATCTCGCTTAACGATTCCAACGACACGGTTCGCGGCGGCTTGACGATTTATCCGCGCGCCTTTACGCTCAAAAACTACGAAACGATATTCGCGTACCAGGGCCTTGTTACCGGCTTTTATATATCCGTCCTTCGTACGGCTGTCGGCACGCTGCTCGGACTGCTCAGCGGCTCCATGCTGGCGTTCGTGTTGGCCCGGACAGACTTCCAGGCAAGAAAGTTCGTCTCGACGTTTCTGGCGCTGACAATGTATGTATCCGGAGGGATTATACCGGTATACATGCTGATGCGGGATTTGCACCTGATGAACTCGTTCTGGGTGTACATTTTGCCGGGGCTGGTCAGCGCCTTCAACGTGTTCATTATCCGTTCGTTCATCGACGGCCTGCCGTATGCGTTGCAGGAGTCGGCGAAGATCGACGGCGCGAACGACTTTACGATATACTGGCGGGTCATCCTGCCGCTCTGCAAGCCGGTGCTTGCGACGATCGCGCTGTTTCTGGCGGTCGGCCAATGGAATTCCTGGTTCGATACGTATCTGTATAACGGCAGCTCGCCGAGTCTGACGACGCTCCAGTACGAATTGACGAAGGTGCTTCAATCGACGACGAACTCGACCGACTACCGCGGCAAGAACATTACCGATCTGGTCACGAGTGTGTCGCCGGAATCGATCAAGATGGCGATTACGATCGTCGTATCGCTGCCGATTCTCGTCATCTATCCGTTCTTGCAGCGTTACTTCGTCAAAGGGATGACGCTCGGCGCCGTGAAGTCCTGATCTATTCATTCGGTATCAGCGGGGACAGGCCGTCCTGTCCCGTTATACAATATCTGATTTCACATTAGGGAGGGTCCTTATATGAAACGTAAAATTTTAAAGGGAACAAGCCTGCTGCTGGCGAACGTCATGCTCATGTCGGCGCTTGCGGCATGCGGCTCGTCCAAGGACAAAGAGGAAGAGAAGCAGCCGGAGTCGACGGGCAACGGTACGACGACGAACGAGACGACGCAGACGGCAGTCGATACGACGCCGATTACGTACACGATGCTTGCGGCCGACCCAAGCCCGGACTGGAACCAAATGCAGGATGAGATCGGCAAGCAAATTACGGCCAAGACGGGCATTACGCTCAAAATGGATTTTGCAACGGATGCGAACAAAGTATCGCTCGTCGCGGCCAGCGGCGAGTATCCGGACATCATCTCCGCCAAAGGCAGCTCGAACCTGTTCGTTGATGCGGGCGCGGTGCTTGAACTGTCGGATCTGATCGACAAGTACGGTCCGAACCTGAAGAAAGTATACGGTGATTACTGGAACCGTCTGAAATGGAGCACGGACGACGAAGGCATCTACGTCATTCCGACGTACGACGGCGTGAACAACACGTATTTCGACGCAGGCGGCGCATTCAGTCTCCAGCATCAAGCGGTGGAAGAAGCGGGCTATCCGCAAATCAAAACGGTCAAAGACTATGAGACAATAATCGCCGACTATGTCGCGAAGCATCCGAAGACGGCAGACGGCCAGAAGACGCTCGGCTTGTCGCTGCTCGCGGACGACTGGCGTATCATGATCTCCGTAACGAACCCGGCTTTCCAAGCGACGGGCGCGTCGGATGACGGCGAAGTGTATATCGATCCGAAGACGTATCGAGCGACATTCCATTACCGCCGTCCGGAAGAGAAAGAATATTTTCGCTGGTTGAACCATATGAACGACATCGGCTTGCTCGATCCGGAATCGTTCGTGCAGAAGGAAGACCAATACCGGGCGAAAATCGCGCAAGGCCGCGTCGTCGGCGTTATCGATCAGAAGTGGGGCTTCCAATCCGCTATCGACACGCTGAAGAAGGACGGCAAGCCGGGCGCGACGTACGGCTTCTATTCGGTCCAATTGGACGACAGCACGGTTGACCATACGTTCGAGCCGACGGGCTTCATGGGCGGCTACGGCCTCATGATCTCGAAGGACGCCAAAAATCCGGAGCGCATCATTCAGCTCCTCGACTACCTGGCATCCGACGAAGGACAAGTGCTTATCAACTGGGGGATCGAAGGCAAGCATTACAGCGTAAATGACGGCAAACGCATTATTCCGCAAGACATTCAAGACCAGAAGTCCAACGACGCGTCCAACTTCCGTAAAACGACGGGTATCGGTCTGTGGAACAACTATGCTCCGCATTACGGCGACGGCATGCAAGATTCGACGGGCAACTATTATACGACGAACTTTCCGGAGCAAATCCAAAAAACGTATACGGACGAAGATAAGAAAGTGCTCGCGGCATACGGCAAATCGACGTGGAAAGACTTCTTCCCTTCGGAGAAAGATTTTGCGGCCAAGCCTTGGGGCGCAGCATGGAACCTGCCGGTTCCCAGCGACTCCGACGCGAACATCATCTATAACAAATTGACGCCGATCGTCCGCAAGCGCATTCCCGAAATCATCCTGTCGAAGCCGTCCGAGTTCGATGCGAAATGGGATGCTTTCATGGCCGAGCTTGAGAAGAACGACGTAAAAAAATACGAGGACGAGTACACGAAATATATTCAAGAGCGGGTAGCGCTGTGGAGCGGCAAATAAGCCATTAAGCTCCGCTCCGGCAGCAAGCGTGAGCAAGACCAAGAGCCGCACCGGGCCGTATGGCGAGGGGCGGCTCTTGGCGTATTTTCTTATCTGGCGAGCTTGAATTCAGCCAATTGGCGGGGCTGAAGTTCGTTGCTTATGCAATCAAAGCCAATCTGTCATTATAACGGCTATCCGGTTCGTTGGAATTTGGATGAAGGCGGTTGACAGCATTATCCATTTCGGATAACATGCGTTATATAACGGTTGTTATATAACGTGCGGAGGTGACTCGGTGCCCCCAAAAGCGGAGCTGACAAAAGAGAAGATTATACTTGCCGCCTTCGAGCTGGTACGGGAGGAAGGTCTTGAAGCGCTGACGACAAGACGCATTGCGCAGCGGCTTCGCTGCTCGACGCAGCCGATCTACAGCGTGTGCGGCAGTATGGAGGAAATAAGAAACGGCGTGTATGCAAGGGCAAGCGAATGCGCCAAGGATTATATGACCGGATATAAGGACGACAGCAAATCGGCGGCGCTCAATCTTGCGATCGGCTTTATGCATTTCGCGCAGAAGGAACGGGAAATATTCAGAGCGCTTTATCTGACCGGCTATTTGCAATACGATCCGGACAAGGATATGCTGCTTGGCTTTAAGCTGTTGGGCGTAGATGCGGGCGAGCATTATTTTCAGCGGAGCAGTCGGATCTACAAGTTGTCGAACATACAGCGGAGACGGCTATATTTGAAGCTGACCATTTATTTGGTGGGGATCGGAACGCTGCTCAATACGAATACGCTCAAGCTGGACATGGACGAAATCGCCGAAATGGTGGTCGAGATGTACGAAATGCTGCTCGTCAAGGAAGGGATACAGTGAGGACACATTTAGCGCTCGGGGGGAACGAGGCCGTGGATCGGGAACTGGGACGTAAAATCGGTGAAGGCGGATGTGCGGAAGTGTACGAGTGGGAAGACGGCAGCAAGGTCGTTAAGCTGGCCAAGGCAAATACGAACGCCTTCGCCATACGCCGCGAGCTGAGCAATACCCGCATCGCTTGGGAGAGCGGGCTGCCGGTGCCCAAGCCGTATGGCTTTATCGAAATCGACGGGCGGCCGGGCGCCATATTCGATCGAATCGAGGGCGAGTCGATGATGCAGAGCTTTATGCGGCTGCTGCAGCAAACCGACCGTCTGCCGACGGAGTCCGAGAAGCCGCCGTTCTTTCATGAAGTCATTGACCAGACCGTCCGGCTGCTGCATCGGATTCACGGATTGCCGGCCGATAATATGCCGTTGCAAAGAGACGATCTCGAATATGGCATTCGTCATCAACGCCATCTCAACGAAGAGGAAATAGAGGCGGTCATTGCCCTGTTGGAGCGGCTGCCTCGGAAGCGGCAATTATGCCACGGCGATTTGAATCCGGGCAATATTATTGTCCGCGACGGCGAGCCGATCGCCATCGATTGGAACAATGCGACATGCGGAAGCCCGGAAGCGGACATCGCCGAATATGTCGTGATGATTCGTTACGGCATACTGCCGCCGGAGCTGTCGATGGAAGCGGGGGCGGCGTTCGATAGAATTCGCGAGCCGTTCATCGAGCGCTTCATGGAGGAGTATACCCGCCTGACCGGCATTACGTACGCGGACGTCGATCCGTGGATTGCGCCGATTGCGGCTCGCAAGCTATACGCAGACGCCATCAGCGAGGAGGAGAAGCAGCGTCTCGTCGACGAGATTAGAAGGCGAATGGGTCGCTAAAGGAACAAAATCGTGCGGGATTGCAGGCGACGATGAGCGGTTTATTGCGGAGCGCGGACGTTTGAACGGTGGATGAAGGGGCTGGGGGAGCATGTTGCTTTCAACTAACTAGATACTTAGCTGAAGAAGACGGGCGTGGGCGTTGCAGTTGCACGATAAGCAGGCTGTTTTTAACAGAACTAGGAGTCCCTCGGGGCTCCTAATTCTGTATGAAGCGTCGCAGCAAGAACGTCGACGGGACGGCGAGTATCGTTAGTTCTGCTGAGCCGTATCCGCCTCGAACCAGAAGGTGTCGCCCGTGCCGTTGTCGCAGCCGCTTAGCGCGTAATGGGCCGGAAGTTCGCCTTCTTCGGGCTCTAGCTTAACGGCTCTGCACATCGTGCTTGGCCGCTTCTGATCGTTTCCGAAGGCGTCCATCGAATTGTCATAGGTGTACGTTATGACCTCGGCGCCATCGTAAACCAACTCGTAGAAGATCGGATCGCCCTCGATTGTGTATTCCGTAATGCGCACCTGATCGGGAATGCCGACATCGATGTTGGATAAAAACAGGCTCCACCGATCCCCATGATGCAGGTTACCGTGAACGTTCACGATGTCGCCGTTTGCAACCGCCTGATCGGGGGTATACGGGTCGGAGACGGAAGGAAAGCTCGGCGGCTCGCGGCGAGTCTGCGCATCGGTCTCTTTCGTGGAAGGCATAGTGGGGGAGGGCGTGTCGGAAGAAGAAGATGGTTCACTGCCGCAGCCGGACAAGAGCAACAGGATTGCCGTTGCTAAAAGTAGCCACCATTTAACCATTATTCGATCACCTCGTCCAATAGACGGATTGGCGCTGGCAAAGGTTACACCCAATGAGGCAAGCAGCGATGCGATGCGTTTGACACGGGTGTTTATTTCGTTTTAACTTGAATCTATAGACTTGCGTCCGGCATAGAGCAAGAGCGAACGAAGGCGCAGCAGATGAACGATAGAATGGAGTAGTCAACATGTACCGCAGTTTGGAGCATTGCATCGCCGATTTGGACAAGCACGGGCATCTCGTGCGAATTCGCGAAGAGGTCGATCCTCATCTGGAGATGGCCGCGATTCATTTGAAAGTGTACGAAGCGGGCGGACCCGCCTTGCTGTTCGAAAATGTAAAAGGCTCAAAGTTCCGTGCCGTATCCAATCTGTTCGGAACGATTGAGCGCAGCAAGTTTATTTTTCGCCGGACGTGGGAGGCCGCGCAGAACGTCATCGCGCTCCGCAACGATCCGATGCAGGCGCTTCGCCGTCCGTTCAAGCATGTCGGCACCGGCATGGCCGCATGGAAGGCGCTGCCCGTCAAGCGTTCCGGTAAACCGCCGGTGGCAGCGCAGGAAATTCGGATTTCCGATTTGCCGCTCATTAAGCATTGGCCGATGGACGGGGGCGCTTTCGTCACGCTGCCGCAGGTGTATTCGGAGAACCCGGCTAAACCGGGCATTATGAATTCGAATCTTGGCATGTATCGCGTACAGTTAACGGGCAACGAATACGAGACGGACCGGGAAATCGGGCTGCACTACCAGATTCACCGGGGAATCGGCATTCACCAAGAGAGAGCCGCCCGTAAGGGAGAGCCGCTGAAGGTAAGTATTTTCGTCGGGGGGCCGCCTGCGCATACGTTGTCGGCTGTCATGCCGCTGCCCGAGGGGCTGAGCGAAATGACTTTTGCCGGGATGCTTGCAGGGCGCCGGTTCCGTTACGGCTACATCGACGGCTATTGCATTAGCCACGATGCCGATTTTGTTATAACGGGAGAAATTCATCCCGGCGAGACGAAGCCGGAGGGCCCGTTCGGCGATCATCTGGGCTACTATAGCCTGACGCATGAGTTTCCGCTAATGCGGGTGCATAAAGTGTACGCGCGCTCTAACGCGATCTGGCCGTTCACCGTCGTCGGCCGTCCGCCGCAGGAAGATACTTCGTTCGGCGAGTTGATTCATGAGCTGACGGGCGATGCGATCAAGCAGGAAATTCCAGGGGTGAAAGAGGTCCATGCAGTCGACGCCGCGGGCGTTCATCCGCTGCTGTTCGCTATCGGCAGCGAGCGATATACGCCCTACCAGCAGGTCAAGCAGCCGATGGAATTGCTGACGATTGCCAATCGCATACTCGGAACCGGTCAATTGAGCCTGGCGAAATATTTGTTTATTACGGCGGAAGACCATCGTCCGCTCAGTACGCATGACGAGGTTGACTTTCTTGCTTATATATTAGAGAGAATCGATTTGCGGCGGGATATTCATTTTCAGACGAATACGACGATCGATACGCTCGATTATTCCGGCACGGGCCTGAACAGCGGCAGCAAAGTCGTCTTCGCGGCGTACGGAGAGCAGAAGCGCGAGCTGTGCAAGGAAGTGCCGGACGAGCTGCGAGGGATTCGCGGCTTCGATCATGCGCGGCTGGTCATGCCGGGCGTCGTCGCGGTGCAGGCCGGGGCGTTCGCCGATTATGCGGCTGCGGAGCGGGAAATGCGCGGTTTCGGCGAAGCGATCAGTGAACGAGGGGCTTTGTCGTCTTGTCCGGTCATTATCGTATGCGACGACAGCACCTTCATGAGCGAGACGATCGGCAACTTCCTGTGGGCGACATTCACGCGAAGCAATCCTTCGCACGATATTTACGGCGTGAACGCCGGCTATGAATTTAAGCACTGGGGCTGCGACAATGTGATGATCGATGCCCGCGTCAAGCCGCACCAAGCGCCGCCGCTTATCGCCGATCCGGCTGTCGAGAAGCGGATCGAGCGGCTGTTCGCCAAAGGCGCCGTTCTCGGCGGATTGTTGTAACGAGGCATAGAAGAGTTCCCGAGGGTTATGGCGGGAACTCTTTTTTGCGAGCTGAGGCGGGCAATTGAACCGCGCCGGGCAGGTGATGTGGGCTGCAAGCGACTTTGGCAGACGCTAATTGGCGGCGAGCGGCTGTTGGCGCGGAGATAAGTGTCCAACAGGGACGCTTATCTTGCACCGGTAGTCTGCTCACGGTGCGACTGTGAGGGCTGGCCTCGGTGAAAAAGTAGTT
>Ga0160492_100512_pt1 | contig 21753 bp, 14 predicted proteins | sample DID2MG_FD_108258 | JGI IMG/M metagenome (GOLD analysis project Ga0160492, IMG submission 108258) | Enriched soil microbial communities from UW Madison campus, WI, USA - DID2877_E24_FP2 MG | ecosystem: Environmental > Terrestrial > Soil > Unclassified | place: USA: Madison, Wisconsin | collected... | reverse complement strand
TTTACGTAGCGATCACACGCGCGCGGGAGTCGCTTCGGCTGTACTTCGCGCCAGTAGACCACGCGCGCAGCCAGCAACGTTTTGTGAAGCGGAGCCGGTTCTTGCGTCCGCCGTCCGTGATGCGCACCGTGCGCGTGGTCCAGTCACAGACGACGCGCCAGACCACGTCTTGACGGTCGATTTGGCTACTTTTCGCGATAGTCAGAACGCGTTTTGAGCGATTTTTGTCTCCGGTATCACCACTGGAGCCAGTCGAGCGGAAAAGTGCGCTGGATGGCTGTTCTGATGGCTGCAATCAGCATGCCAAATATCCAATCTTTCGCCGCAAGCGGCAGTTCTTCTGTTCAAAGTCAAGCAACGTCCGGCACAGCAAAGCTCATGCTTCGGTTACATGGTGGCTGTTACCGGCAGCAAAACCTCTTTGGCACCGCCCATCTCGCAGCAACCCCACTCATGCACTTTGACAGTCTTCGTCGCGGGGCTTAAAATGTGTACACACTGATTCACAATCAAGGAGTTTGGCCATGGAAGCCACAAAGGTAGGAATCCGCGAGTTCCGTGCGGACTTAGCCGAGTACATCGCGGCTAGCAACCCTGTTGCTGTGACCCGCCATGGGCAGACAGTCGGCTACTTTATCCCTGTACACGGTCAAGCCGAAGCGGATTTGGTGGCTCTGAAGAAAGCGAGTCAGTCACTCGATAGGCTGCTGTCTGCGCAGGGTGTGGATGTAGAGGACATAGTTGCCGAATTTAAGAAAGCCCGCAAGAAGAGCACGACGACCGCCAGTGCCAGTGGCAGAGCCAAATGAGCAGCGCGGCAATTGTTCTGGATGCCAATATCCTGATCCGTGCTGTCCTGGGTAAACGTGTCCGGGATCTGATTCAGGCGCACGCTGCCACCGTCAAGTTCTTTGCCCCTGATGTGGCCTATGCGGATGCACGGAAGTACCTGCCCGCGCTGCTGACAAAACGAGGCGTTGATCCAATCCCCGCCATGCTGGTGCTTGATGCACTTGAGCGCATCGTTCACCCCATGGACATGGAGGTTTATGGAGGACTCCAGCAGCAGGCGCTGCGTCGCATCGAGATGCGAGACGCCGACGACTGGCCTGTATTGGCGTGTGCGATGGTGCTTGGTTGCCCTGTTTGGACTGAGGATGCAGATTTCTTTGGTACAGGTGTAGCAACGTGGACGACGGACCGAATTGCGCTGTTCTTAGGTAGCTAAGTGAGTTCCTTGTTGGTCGATGAAGTCCCCATAAGTGCGGCATGATTTCGTCACGATAGGTTTGAACATGTCTCTCTATGCAGCGAACATTCACCCGCGCAGAGCTTTATGAACTGGTCTGGTCACGTCCGCGAACTCTCCTTGCAAAAGAGTTTGGAATTTCCGATGTGGCCATAAGAAAGCACTGTCTCCAAGCAGATATTCCTGTCCCATCTGTCGGGTTTTGGGCGAAGCTAAACGCAGGCGGCAAGGCCGTGCGCGAGCCACTCCCACTCCGACTTCCTGGACGACGCGACACGATAGCTTTCGGAGAAGACAGGGACCACTGGCCAAAATCTACAAACCTTCCGGAAAAGCCCTCGTTTGTGGAGGACCTTGAGGCGCAGGTCACAGTAGCATCCAAGCGTATTGGGCGCATAAGAGCCGCTCGGGACCTCACCAACCCCGACCCGAGCCTGAGTTACGTGCTCAGGAGCGAGGAAAAGCGTCGGGTGAAATTCGCAGTGGACCAATGGAGCTGGTACAAGCCGCGTTTTGATGCCCCCGTGATACAGCGCCAGCTGCGTATTTTCAATAGCTTGGCCAAGGCACTCAATCCGCTCTATGGGGCGCAATCAGTACGGGAGAAAGAGGAGTGGGTGCAGGGACAAGGGACCTTGCACCATTTGGTGCTTTATCTCGATTTCGGTGGCTGCAGAATGAGCCTTCGTTTCTACGAACCTGGTGAAGTGCATAAAAATCGTGGCTCAAGAAAGATCACACGAACGACGCTCCGTGTAGAGGACAGCCGCCCAGAAGCCCGTGTTCTTGAATGGACTGATGAAGAGGGCAAAAAGATCGAAGGGCAACTTTCGGACATTCTGAGCGCTCTCATGAGGCATGCAGAGCAATCGTTACGCGAACATGCTGAATGGGTCTACGAGGAGTCCCTGAAAAGGTACCACCAAGAACTCGCTGCGATGGAGAGGCAAAAAGAGCAGGCCGAACGGGAGCGTCTGGCAGCGATCGAGGTGAGTAAAGCCAAATTTCGCGACGCCGTGGTAGCGATTGCTCAGAGCAAGAGAACTGCAGAGGATATTCGTGCAACAGTTGCTGCACTCAGAGCGCATCCTGAAATGGCTACGGGTGACAGCAAAACCGCTTTTGAGGATTGGGCCAATAAGGCTTTGGCCGTGGCAGATAGCCTTGATCCAATGTCTTGGCCACTATCTTCGATTGTTTCCAAGCCTTGAAATAAGGCTTTCACCGATGTGCGAATGCACAGCCCGGCATGTACGAGCAAGCGGGCATCAGCGACAACGTTGCGAGCCTCTTTGAACTGCATGGCGTTGAGAGCCTTGCCTACATGTTGATTTCCACCCAGAAGTGACCCACTAACCCCTCCCCGGTGGGTCAGGTTTGCATGGAAATCAACAGGTCAGCACCAGTTGAGGCTCTCAAATTTCCTGAAAGAGTTCAAAACCCGTAAGCTAGTAGTTCAGGTAAAAGACTTACGTTCAAACTGGTCGCTCTCGCGCAGTTCAGGACCACGCAAAATAGTCCCTCTGAACGACTCAATTCGCTGTTCAGATAATGGGCCAGCGCTTTGTTGAGGCCGCCACGGCCCTAGGCCAATCCATCCACGGCAAACATCCACGCCATTCTTTGTAAGAGCCAGACGAGCAGGATCCGTTCGTAGCTCCCGGAGCCAGCCCTTGTTCAGCCAGTGAGTAATGATGTGCTTCGGTAGGAGGTACTCGAGCAGATCTCGTCGGATGGGGACTCCAACCTGCAGCCCGGCTATCCGATCCGAGTCAGTAGCAACCATCATGACCGCCAAGAGGTAGGTAATTAGTGTCTCGCCTTGATATCCCCTCGCACTTCGGTTGAAAAAGACGGTGAAGGTCTTTTTGCTTTCCTGAGCATTCTCTTTAGATCTTTCAGACGGCTCAACAGGTCGGTGCTTGGCCGTTCCGGGCTCAGCGCTTGGCTTAGCGGCCGTCAAATCGGAAGCCGGTCCAGACAGCGAACTCTTGAAATTGCTCTCCAACTCCTCCCAAACTTCTTTGCTCACAATATTGGTTCGAGCTCTTGGATCGGAGGCCATCGTCCTGAAGAAGGCGTGGAAATGCTGCCATTCAACTTCCTTTGGCCGCCCCGCCTCGCGCCGGACCAGAGACCGTCCAGTGACGGCTGCGAGAATTGCGTCTTGCGCAGCTACTGTCAAACCTACAGCATCGCGAGTCTTCAGGAAATCTCGCCCGGTCGTAAACCATTTCTCATGGGGCTCCTCATCGCGCATTGAGGCAGCTTGACTACGCACCGTGACCTCAGCCGGAATGACCTCATGTTCGCCCCACGATCCGACGCTGAAATGTTCCTCTGCTCCAATCAAAAACGTAGACAATGACCCTGTGTAGCTCATTACGAGTTCCCGCTTGGCCCGGGTCATTGCCACGTAGAGTTTGCACAGTTCTCGAAAAGACTCGCGTTCTGGAAGATGCGACTGGGGAATCACGCTGTCAGCACAATTGATAACGAACATCAAGTCAAACTCAAACCCCTTGCTTTGCTCCAAATCCGAGATGAACAGCCGTGCGCCCGATAGATCGGTTGAATCGCTTAATACGTTGATTCCTAGATCTTTGCCTAGCTCCTCGACGGCCTTCTGTGTCATCCCGCAGATAGCAATACATGCCTTGCTATCGCCTCCCACCATATTTTCGGACTGCTTGCAGTAACCCAAGGCATAGGTCAACTCGTCTTCCACCGAATTAACTTTTAGAAGAAGTGGCTTTGCCGACGAGAAGTTGGCGAATTCGGGCACCAAGACTTCCAAGTCGCTTAGCGCAGGCGGCACGCGCTCAAGGTTGGACTGAAGGACGGCATATGCTGCTGTGAGGATTTGGCGACTATTTCGATAGTTCTGCCGCAGACGAATCCAGCGAGCAGGGGGCACGTCAATACCAGCAGCCTTAACATCACAGAACTTGGTATGTACGGCTTGAACAGCGTCTCCAGCCAAAAAGAGATCATTGGACCCATGCTTAGTCAGTGCCCGAATGATCCGGAGTTCCAACGTTCCTAGGTCTTGCATCTCGTCGACCAAGACGTGGTCATAGTCCGCTCCTAGAGACGCAAAATGCTTGTAAAGCGCATCGGTAACCCCGAGGTCATCAACTGCGCCGACGACGGCCATCTTGCGCTCCCAACCTTCTAGACCCGCCAGCACCATCTCCCGATATCGGCGTTCGAGAGGTATAGCTCGTCCTACGCGGTCCATTTCCAGGTACTGGTCGCGCTCTGACTTTGCAAATGCGCTACGAATGTAGTTGAACTCCTGCCGCAAGTATTCTTGAGGATGAATGTTCCGGACCAAGAGTGTCCGAACCACATCAAACATCACATCTGCTTCCTTGTTGTTTGCCCCGCAGGTAAAGTACTCTTTCCAGATGTCGTCAATGTGCTCCGCCTCGACGTACTTGTTGGGGACAGCGGTCCTGGTCCCGTAATAATCCTTTTTGTCTGGCTCAAGTGATTTAAGTTGTTGGTTGCAAAGCTCAAATACCGAGGTTATGGTGAGATTGTCCAATCGCTGGCTTGATGCGAGGCTTGACCGGACCAACTCTTGAATTAATTTCGCGAGCGCGTGATTCAACGTAAGCACAAGCACTTTCGCGGACGGGCTTTTCCTAGCCAAACGCATGGCACGATGGATAACCACTGCCGTTTTGCCAGAACCCGACACACCCGCTAGACGTACTGGACCAGCATAATCCTTGTCAACGATAGCTCGCTGCGTCGGGTGCAGATAGAGCATCCAATCCTTAAACGAGGCCGTTCGAACAAAGTGTTCGAACAGCACCGGATCAACGTCTGAAGTGAGAACGGCCGTCTCGCTAGAGACGATTGACTGAACCTCGGCCTGACTAAGCTCCGAAACTGGCTTAGCGTGGTCGATGTAGAGATCAACTCGATTGTGTGCGGCGACGCGATTCCCGCTGCGGAGCAAAAGCATGACGTCGATGATCGTGTCTGCCTGGGTCTGATTTGGCACCCGCTCCAGCGCCCCCAAGATGTCGTCTTCTTCAGTGTAGGAATAAATGCTGGATAGCGTTGTCAGCACATCCTCTGGAAGCCCATCTAACAGCTTCTGCCTGCGTACAAGAGGCAAGAGTTCTAAAAGCGGTTCGGACTGCAGCCAATCCGTACTGCTTGCAATGATTCCCTTCTTTCCGTGTGTTTGATCAGAAATAAACACCTGGCGGATTTCTTGATGACCGTTGACTTCATGAGCAATGAAATCAAGCCCGCGATTAGCATCAAGCCACTTGTCTGTGGTGTCGTGGTCCCCAGCAAACAAGAACATGCAGACGCCATTGCTGAATGCAGTAACGAGCCGTGCGTAGCCTGTGAGATCGTACTTGCGACAGTGGGCAATACGCGACTCACCGTGGTTGGTCAGCGTTACCCCTGCGAAAACCTCATCAACGGTTTTAGCAGCTCCACTCGATACCATTCCTAGTATCGAAAGCACTGTTTTTCCTGCCTTCTGGAACTTCCCTCCCTTGCTCATGAGGCTCTGCAAAGAAGCAGCGAAGTCTTTGTACTGCAAAAATTGTGTGACAGACGCTTTCTGATTTTCCTTGGCTGGCGCGCTCATCTCGTCCCTCTGTTTATTGCTCAGTACCCTTGTTTGACTTGGGCTTTCGCGAGCACTCTATCTCACTTCTGGACCGCCTCTGACGTTTGCATGCGGGCTTTAGAAATGGCCCTCAGGTCATCGCGCAGGGACCTATGAAGACCTACTGTAGTAGGTTTCCTTGCCATCGGCCAGAAGGAATACACACGTCGTTCAATCTTGCGCCTAGCCCTACTTACTGCACACTCTGGAGCTGATCGACCGTCTCCAAGCCTACAGCGTTGACCTTCTCTTTTGGGGCCGCACCCGAGTGCCAACAGAACGTGACAGGACCTGCTGGCAAGCGGCTTTTAGACTCGATCACAACAGAGTTGGAATCTTCCTTCTCGCAACGGGGCGGATGTACTTGGAGAGTGTCACGTCAGACTTGTGACCTGTCTGCTCTCGTATCTGCCAAGGCTGCAGACCTTTCTCAGCTGCGCTTGTGCAGTAGCCAGCCCTCAAACTGTGGCCGCTGACTTTTTTCGAATCACCGCCCATACGCTCTACCGAAGCCTTCACCACCAGCGCCACAGACTGCGCTGACAGACCGTGCTGTGCAACGCGGTCATGACGGCTGACAGCACGAAACACAAAACCATCATTGATTTCAGAAACTTCTAGCCAATGCGCCAGAGCACGCGATGGACAGCGCTCGCCATCGGCGTGCGGGATAAACACTGTACGGCCGTGGCCTTCTTGATCGGTCTTGCTGGAGGGGAGAAAAATCTCTACGCCATTAACCAGGTAGGTTAGGTGCTCAACCCGCACCGCTACAAGCTCCGACCTGCGCATGGCCGATGCAAAACCGACTAACAGCAATGCTCGATCACGCGCCGCTTTGACTGGCATCTTCTGTCGGTCGATCATCACCAGTGCCGCCAGCAGATCGTCTTTGACCAGAGGCTGTACTTGTCGCTGCTTGGTGCCCAGCGTCCGGCGTATGCCCTGCATCACGCGCTTGACTGTCTCACTGCGAGCCGGGGATTTCAAAGCTTGCTCAAGGTGAGCTTTGTGGATGGCGGTCAACCGACGCTCCAGGGTGGCAACCGACAAATTTTCGGCGCATCGAGCCAGGTATTCAGCCAGAACCGTTGGGCTGGCAGGAATGCTGCCGCCGCTGGCAAAAAAATGCTTCAAATCTGAGGCATACGCGCGCTTCGTAGCCGCTGACTGGCTGGCTGCGATGAACTGCTCGGCAGTGGCCGAAAATCCGCTCAGAACGAACTCTGGCGGCGTTTGCTGCGTGCGATTGGATGTGCTGGTGCTGCGAGCAGACAAAGCTGCACCAGCGCCCTCCTGCGGAGTGCGAATTTTCTTCATGGTGAGTCCTATGGACGGGTTGGAAAAACAATAAAAAACGGCCCGCGAAAGGGGCCGTTTTGGTGATCATCTAGCAGTCGATAACTGCGTCTTATCACTACCTAGAAATTGAAATCATATTTCAAAATGATTGAGCTTGCCTGATGGGCTAGCCCTGTGCAGGCGGTAAATGCTAACAAATGCAGTAAGTTATGCAAAACCAATCTTCGTTTTTATCATGCCCTCAAAATTGTGGGCATTCGGTTGAATCGTTGATTTTTTCGCCAGAATACCCGCCTATTTACACCCGACGTCCTCTGCGACTAGAGGCTTCGATCTCGCATCAGTTCATAGAATGGCAAGCCGCGGATTACCTCTCCAGGAGCATCGAAAGACTTGAAGAGACAATGATGATTTGGCAATGCCTTAACCCGCTCCGACAACTCGCCATTGTCAGACGCAAAACCTAGCGCGCCCAACTCAGCAGCAGTTGCATTTGGGACCTTATGTATGCACCAAGTCAACAATGGTTCACGATAGTCGGTTCCACCCACTTTGAAATGTCGGAGATACTGAGATGCCAATATCACTCCGACACCAAACTCGCGCCCCTGCAGCAAGAGTTTGCGCAGCACGTCAAACTCATAGCGCATGATGTTGTCAGCTTCGTCAACCAACAAGTACGAATCAACGACCCGAAGTTGCGGATCAGCGCCTAGAAACGGCCTCTTCGGCGTCATTAACATGTTCTCGTAAAACATGTTCAGCATTACTGCAACTAACATGTTCTTGCTGCGGTCGTCCTGACCCAGAGCGTCAAGGGACACGACCACGACGCCATCTAGGAACTTGTCGAACGGCAATGCGTCCTTGGGATCTCGGGCGAAGACCTCCATGTCGACCAGATCGTCGATGATGGCCATCGGCGTGTCCGACTTGCCTCCGAGCAGTTCCCTGTACTCGGCATGGATGTCGTAGATGGTTGGCACCCGCCCCTGCGCGGAAGCCGATTCGTAGGCGCTACGGACTGCGCCCTTCAGCTTGTCCCGCTGAACCGGGCCGATGCCGCTGTACACCTTGTCAAGCACATCGGCAAAGAATCGGAACCGGTCCAGCCAAGGCGCCGCTGACTCGCCCATTGCAGACGTATCGAACAGGTTCAGCGGAAGGCGAGTCGGCCTCACCACTCTTGCCCCGGTCGCCTCGACGAAGTCCGGGCTGCTGTAGTCCCTCTTGTAGTCGAATATCAGGAACCTTGGCTTGATTCCCCGGTTTTGCTCGGTAGACGTGGCGATCTGGTAGATCAACGACTTGAGCAACTGGGTCTTCCCGGTGCCAAGGTCGCCGACGACACCAAGGTTCAGTTGATTCAGGCGGGTATCGGAGACATTAAGGGCCACTGCCCTCGGCTCGAATCCATCCACCGACCGACCGACCGACAACTTGATGCCGGTGGATGCAGGCGGTTCTTCAACGTGGGCGCGCGGAGCCGTCATAGGCGAATCCGGGCTGACTTCTTCACGGACGTCATCATCCGAAGGCGGTGGACCGTCTGCAGCGACGGTCGACGTGGCACGGTCGGTGCCTCCTTCCTGCTCGACTTTGGCTGGTCGCTGCGGCGCGGTGGAAACATTAGGCAGCGCTTCATCTGAGCTAGGCATCAGGCGCCATTCGCCGACCTTTGCACGTACTGCGTCGTAGAAGGCCTGAGCGTCCCCAGCCACGATACGGCCGGCGTCTTTCGCAGCGACCACAACGGATTCGGGCAGGCCATCGCCGTCCCAGTCGTACGAGTCACTTTTTCCTGACCCGTCGATCACGATAAGCCGTCCTGCGGCATCGACGGCAATGGGCGGCTCAGGCCCCAGGATTGCCGATGCGATGCTCTCGTGATACTCGGCCCATCGTCCTGCCTGATCCCCGACAACGCTGTGCTGGCTATAGACGCGAAGCCCGAAGCCAATCATCGAGAGCAGCAGGTGTTGGTACGCGACCCGCCAGACAGCCGACTGCTTCGCACGACCCGCGATACCCTCGATGAGCGAGGAGAGCGCTCGTGCCTGCGCCAGCGCATCGGCGGCCTCGGCCCTGCTCAACTCGCCACCCTGCCGGCACTTGACCTCTACGGGGGTCAGTCGGATCTTGACTTCACCCGCATCGACCCGAATGCCGATGACAAGAAGGTCGGGGCGCGACAGCGACGCGTCCTTCCCGAACGATTTCGCCATGTCGGCCAGATAGCCCCGGAATGGGTCGACGGGCACGATGATCGCAATGGAGGCCTCGTCCGGAGTCCCGGCGAGAACGGGCAGGATGCTCGACAAGTTGCCCGCGGTCCGGAATTGGTCCTGGAGCAATCTGACCGCCACGAACAGGCCAAGGTCGCCAGTCGATCCCGTGTTGTCCCCAGACAGGCCGCGCACGGTCGGGATACCACGACGCGCAACCTCAAGCAGGATCTGCTCGACGGCGTCATTGCTTAGTTCAGCGCAACCAGGGAGGGCGGCCAAGACGCGCGTCAGCCCGTCGCGGTCGGCATCCTTGACCCTTGAAAGCAGGTAGTAGCCGCTCGTATCGCCTGCCCGGCTCGAGTAGGCGGGCAAGTCGTAATCCCACAGGTAGGCACCGTCAATCCAACCAGCGAGGAAGCATGCCGGATCAATCGCTGAAGACGACACGGCGACGAAGTCGGCCTCCTTCTCCTCAAGCATCCCCTTCACGGCATGGACATTGGGGGCGAACCGAAGGCCTGTACGGCCTTCGTGGCGGCACTCGATTGCCAGCATGCAGGCCGACACCTTGTCCGTGAGCACATCGCCACTAGGCGGCATCGCTCGGCCCTGCCGGGACTCGCTCAGGAACGAGCCTGGCAGTTGGCGACGAACGCGGTGGCGGATAAGCCCTCCCGGTCCTAGTGGCGAACGCATCCCGACGCTCGTGGTCGCAGGCTCGGCTGAATCTAGCTGCGCGATGATCCCTAGGTCAGGCTTTGCGTCGGCTGGCTGCTTGTTGAACCAACGCACCAATCCCTTCGTGTCTTCAGCGAGATTCGAGATGGTTGCTTCGTCGGGCATGGAACTCGGCGGGCGCACGTCGAAGACTTCCAGCATGCGCCGGCCCACGCCGACTTTGCTGGTACCGGCGCCATTCCCAAACCTCTTGGCACACCAAGCCATGAGTCCTTCGTTGCAAGCGTCCGTTGCACCTCCCGCGCTCGAGACGATCAGGTTGACGACCGGCTTGGCTGCAAGAAGGTCCGAGACATCCTCCAACGCACGCGCCACTTGGGCGGAGCTGAAGCCACTGGAAATTCCGCCTACCGTGATCCCGAAGACATCGTTGAACGGAGGCTTGCGGCACCTCTCCGCGAGCTGCCGCAACCGCGTTCCGTTCCAAAGCACCGACCAATAGTCCGAGCTGCACTCGACCGAGACGAAGTCCTCTTGGTCAAGCCCGCCTGGAGCTTGAAGAGACAGGGTCAGGAGATCGGGGACGCAATCAGGGTCAAGGACGCTGGCGGCAGGACAAGGCATTGGGGCGCTGCCCTCTACCGCCTCGTGCAAGACCTTTTGCGCAACGCAGTGCCATGCCAGCCGCAAGGGATGTAGCGGCGAGAGGAGTATTGCATCAGGCACGCGGGCGAGCGTCCTGCCGTCAGGCTCGATTGACGCGATGGCTACTACGTCGACCCAACAGGCCACGTCCGGCTCAGACGAAAGCCATGCGGCGTACGAGTCCAGGTAGGTCTCGACCACCTGCTTAAATTCCGTATCGCGCGCGAGCCATGCCCCTAGCTTTGCCGATTCAACCAGGCCGGATTGGTCATCCGTCTCCCGTATGCGCTTGGCGATCTCCTGCCTCGATTCAATGAAGTTGCGAGGCGGGATGAACAAGGCCGAATCTGGACGTGGGTCATGGAGGAACTTGCCTTTCGACAGGATCGTCCCGCCATCCCGGCCCCAATCCGGAGGCGCCCACGCATCGGCGTAGTCGTCCGCGATGACCAACGGCCGGAAGGACTGGGCAATATTGTTCTCATCGAGCAACCACGATTGCAGGCTGGCTATGCGAGCATGTCGATCTAGCTGCACTACAGACTTCGCATCGAACCGCTCCAGATGCTTTCGGTTGAGCTTGATAAGCCGCTCGAACTCGCTACGGCATCCTTCTTCTGCCGTCTCCGCGCAAGTCACGTATACGCGGCAGGTCTCGGAAGCGCCTTGGCTGCCCCGGCGATAACGGATGTCCACCTGATACTTGGCATCCGCCTCGATCTCGATCTGGTATTCACCGTCCTTGACCTGAATAGCGTTTAACGCGGCCAGGCCTTCGTCGAGTTCCGTGGCGTCGTCGGCGATGCCCGTCACGCCGTCGATGGTGACATCGGGCGAGACAAACACGACCAGCTCGTATCGCCCGGACCCGGGCAGCAGCATCGTCGTCTCGAGTTCAGGCCCGTTGACCATCTTGCGCGCCGGCTTCTTGGGCGGCGTCAGCTTGCTCGCCACGCGACAGCAGACCAGGATGCCGGGCGCCCAGTGCTCGAGCGATATGACCTTGACCGACGCCGCCTTGAAATCCTCGGCCGTAGCCTTGTAGACGATAGGAGCCTTGTGGATAGGCGGGTCTACGTCAGCATGGCCGAACGTGCCGTCAGGCTCGGCGACAAGCTCGATGACTTGCTTGGTACGCACGCTTCCCGAATTGCGCTCCAGAACGACACGAGCAAGGTTGACGTTCGTAGAGGCGCCGGCAGCGACCGACAGAACGACCTCGCCACGGACAATCGCTGGCATGCCGCGCCCGACGGGGAGGATAGGGTTCATGCATTCGACATGCAGGTCCCCGACCTCCATCGGCTCTTCTGCCATCAGTTCGAGCCACTTTTCCGCGGTGAGCGTCACCCACCAGGAAGGCGGAGCTTCTACGTGCGCCCCACGGCCAGGCAAGTAAAACGCCGGAGTCGCGCGCTCGAACGCTGTCGGTACGTTGCATCGGTCGCGCAGATGCGCCAGGAACTGCTCCAGGGCATCGCCGATCTCACGAGGCGCCCCTTGCCCGAGCTGCGCGATTGCCGTCCCGAATCCGTCCGCCAGGGTTGCTGCCAGTTGCCCGAGCACATCGTGAAGGCCCTTCGCCGAAAGAACGGAAGTGCTTGAAGGCATGCCGCATACCAGCGCTACCGCCTGCCAAGGATTCAATCCAAGGCCGGAGGTCGGGATCGAGAACAGGCGGGACAACAACAGCCATGCTGCATTCCGAGTCCCGTCGCTGCCCTCCACGTCGTCGACCGCCTCAGAGGATTCCCTTGTGATTTCGCGAGCCTCCTTGGTTACCTCTTCGTCGAGCCCGATGCCAGCCAGGGCCTTGCCGACCAAGAGCTGGATGAACTCATCCCCCCACCAGTCATCGAAAGGCGCATGGCTGCTGTTGTTCTGCATCCCAACGCCGAACTCGTCCGTCGTCGAGGCCACGGACTTGTTTTGATGCTGGCCCGGCGGCACGAGCGCCACGAAGCTCGGGTTATGCGGGTCATTGCGCAGGTGCAGCAGATGGTTCTCGTCACACATGCCCGACTGACCCACCTCCGGGTTCTGGACCCTCTCCGCGCTCGAGGACACGAGCAGCAGCACAGGCAAGGTCATGGAAACGCCATCGGCGTTCTCGACGCGGATTCCACCTTCGGACATGAGGGATTCGTAGACCGGACGAAGCAGCGTCAGCGGCGGCCCATGGAAGATGAACCGGGTTTCCAGCCGCGCGCCACCACGCCCGGATGTTGCGTCCACTACCTTGCCGCGGATGTACTCTGCAAGCGTTTCGGAAAGGTTCTTCATTCTTGGTTTTCTTCGTGATTTGCTGCACGGCTGGCCGGGAACGGCGGCAACAGCAGCATCCCGCTCTCAGCGTCCGGGCTGTCCAGAACAAGGCCGAGCATCCGCAGTTGATGGCCCAGGTCGCTGCCAGCAATGTCGTTGCGATCCACGGCAACGCCATAGGCCGAAAGGTGCTGGACCAGCCGCTGTATCGACCTAGGTCCCCCCATTCCCGCCAACGCGCAATGCGTGAGCGCCAGAACCGAAGCGGGGCCGAGCGAGACGACCCAGGGGCTTGAGGGACTGCTTCCCTTCTTCCGCAGTACGTAGCCTTGGTCGTAGCCTCGCAGCAATGGGCTGGAGGTCTGTCGCTGGCCTAGGCAATGGCGGGCAAACTCCATCAGGTTCGAGCCGATACCTTTCTTGCACAGCAGCGCCCGGGCCTCGTTCTCCAACACATCGGAGATGCTTTTCGCCACGCCTGCGCGCGAGAGTGCATCTCGGCTCTTTCGCAGGTGGCTGCAAAACTCCCGTATGTCGCCGCTTGTGGACAGGGGGGCCGAATAGGGCGACCCAATCTCGCCCAAGGTCCATAGGACGGCGTTGATGCCGAGCCGGGCCTGCAAGTAGCCGGACGCAAGGTCTTTGAAGACCATCAAGGCCTTTCCGCCGTACGCCATGTACTGAGGAGACTCAGGAAAGATCGAGCGAGCAGAGGCTTCATCGCCCGACGGCAGCTCGCTGATGGCTTCCCTGACATTCCGCCAGATCCTCGCCTGTACATCACATAGCCACGCCACATGGGCCACGGCGCCGAGGCGGATGATTGCCTCCAGGAGTGTGGTCCATTGGCGCCGCGTCATCGAGTCCTTCGCCGCGATGATGGCTTTCAGGTCCTTCGTGAATTGCCTTGCCGGGAATTGAAGGCCCTTGAAATCCACCCTTGCCAGGATCTCGGCTTCGTCCGCAGGCAGGGGAACGATGCCCCAGGATGGCGAAGGCGCCGTCCATGCACCTGCTTCTTGTTGGAGCCAGCGAGCAAACACGTCGTCGCTATCGCCCACGCTCATCGCCTCGAACAAGTCGGTCCAGAGTGCTTGCGCCGAAACATCGTCAGCAGCGCCCAGCCAGACCATTCGCCTGACAAGGCTTCCGGCAGGCCAGGAGTTGCTGCTTAGCCGTGCAGAGCCAGAGAAAACCGCCATGCCCGGCACCAGCGGCGATACCTGGAGGAATCGCTTGGTCGACTGGTTCGGAAGCTTCGGGCTTTCAAGTACGCCATGGATGACGGTATTCCAGGTGTCTGCCGAAACCAGCGCACCTTCGGGGGCACGTTGCTTGTCGCGCAGCTTCTTTACCAACTTGTCGTGGTCCCTGCCCGCCTGGGGCACGCCACCTTCCTTCAGGGTCGAGAAGCCGACGGTACGGTACAAGGAAGAGACGAGCACTTCTGAGCTGGCGTATTCAGGTGCTGGGCTGATCGCCAATGCAGATTTTTCGTAGCTGCGATGGGATGCACGCCATGGGGTGCTCTTGAAGTCGGCGAGTGTCATTGGCGGGCCTTCTCAGTTCGAGACACGAAGCCATCCCAGGATTTCGCGATCACCGTGCCGTCCGCACCGATCCGGATCTTTGAGCGCCGAAGAATCTCTTGGTCGCGGACTATCGGACCAGCCAAGCGTGCACGGGTTGTGTCCAGAAGGGCGACCACCGTCCTTGGCAGGGACGCCGGGGACAAACCACGCTCCAACTCTTTAATCGCCTTGAAGAGGTCATAGGTAAGCGCAATCGACTGCGCTGACGCACCGCTCCCGACCTCCAGAAAGCAAATCGGCGATTGCGGCCGACCCGAACCCTTGCGGGAAGGCACGCCAACGTGCTGGCTAGGCACGACCAGAGTGGCCTGTCGCTGCGAAGGTGGAAGCGGTTGACCAAAAGTCGTCGTCAGCGACACCTCGAAGTCGGCCCCGTTGTTCAGGAGTTGCTCGACCTGATCGGCGACTTCGTAGAGGCGATGCTGCTTCTCATCCTCGACAACCGTCTGGAACGCCGCAAGGATGCTGGCATCCGGCACGACCGCGGAACGCACGCAGATGCTGCGACGCACGAGACGCCCCGCAAAGTCGCGCAGGAGTTGCTGCACCCGGCTCGCAGCAGCCGGCCGCTTGCGCCGCACCTCCGGCCGCGAAAGCCGCCCGTCGGATTGCGCAAGCTTCTTGAGGAGATCAAGTTCCATTGGCGAAAGCACTTGGTACTTCCGTATGAACTCGATACCTTCTTGTATGGACCTGCTGAACCGAATGTCGACGTCGCGCAGCATGACCGTACTTTTCGCGCTGACCGCGACTTGACTGTCAGGGCTGGCAAGCGCCGGGTCAAGAAGGTCCACGAGGCCTTCAAGCAGGGGTGCGATAGTGGCAGGAAGGTATGGGGCGCGACGGTCGTGCAGGAAGTGTTGCAGGCCCATCAGCGTGCTGTCTTCGTCCAGACCCAATTCCTTGATATCCCTTCGGAGAGCCAATGAGACATCGCGGTCCCATCGGTGGAAGAGCGCATGCTGATAGCTAGCTGTGGCAAGCCGGAATGCGGCCGTCATTGCCTGCTTAGCGGGACGCCTCGCGCTCGAGAGGCCTACGTCCAGCTCGATCAGCTTTGCAGCCCAAGCGCAGGGGTCGCCATGTTGCTCATCGCGAGCTGGAAGGTGCCCCGATAGCAAGTAGGACATCAGCGAAAAGAGATCCCGGAAGCTCCAGCGCTTGCCGCTTCCCAACTCGTTCCACCTCAAGACTTGCAACAGTGCATTCCGCGGCCCGTCTCGCGACAGCAGCGATTGGCTATAGCAGAAGGGACATTTCTCGCCGGCCGAGCACGCTCCATAGGCGGACCAGGCGCTCGGCTCGGTGGCTTGTCTTATGAGCGTTTCCGCAGGGGAAGTCAGCTCGCCAGCGGGCGGCACAAGCAGCGACTCCGCATCCATCGGCCAGACGGCGACGCTAGGAAAGCCGGCGAGCGGCCAACATGAGGGCGCATCTGCCGCAAGGCTCACTGCCCGTGTGACGGCTTCCAACACTTTGCGGGGAGCGTGCAGCTTGTTGTCCAGCGCATGGATCAGCGCGTCATCCAGGACGCCTCGATTGACACAGCAAAGATAAACATCGGGACCATCGCTGCCCACGAGGCCGCCAAGCTCTTCGATGAGCAGGTTTGCCGCGGGCACGCCTTCCCAACCAACTGTCGCAGTCGCGTCTTGGACGATGCTCAGCCGGAGGGCCCGTGGCGTACGCGACAGGATTCCAGCATCCGCCGTGACTATCCGCGGGATGCCGCCGACGCGATGGAAGGACCGGGCCAACTCGTCGATCAGGCGGCCATCGCACTGCAAGCTGGCGTCCAGCCACTTAATGGTGGATTCGATGGCCTCTGTCTTGCCGTTGCCAGGCCCGCCCACTAGGAGAACAACTCTCGGGCAGGCCGGGTCCCCGGCCGCGAGTGAACCGGCCCAGCTTTCCAGCCGCACCAGCAAGTTGGTCTTCAGCAGATCCTTTGCCGGCCGACCACTGTGTCTATCGAAGAGCCGCTTGACGCCACCGGCATGGTTTCCAGCCCAATCCACCAACGCATGGGGGAACTGAGCGCGTATACCCTGGTGTTCATCCATTTTCTCTCCTTTGGGGTGCCGTCTTTAAACAACGGCTACTTCATCGAGGTCAGCGCTCTCACAGCTTCTCCTGATAGGTGCTAGCGCATTTCCCCCCGTTGAAGCAGCAAGTATTTCCTTAATAGTAAGCCCGATGGCTCTCGCTAAAAGTGGTGGTACGGCATTACCGACCTGGGTATATCGAGGGCATTCTTTCATTCTCCGATTGCCACCAGTAGTGAACTTGCCACGGAACCGAAACCAGTCAGGGAAAGATTGCAGTCGAGCGCTTTCCCTGACGGTGAGAATTCTGGGTTCAGAGTAATGAAGAATATCGTCGGGCAATGTAGTTATTGTGGGCGCAGGCACCCACGGATCCATAGGGTATATGCGGTGCTTTTTGGTGCTGTACTGCTCCCGATTGGCTTCGCTCATACGGACACCTCGGGGGCACTCCTTAAGAATTTTTGCAAATCGCTCGCGCACTTCATCGCGATGACGAGCCAATCTCATACTATCCATTGCATCCTTACGGCAATCCTTGTGCATCAGTTTCTGGTAGACCGATGAGGGCTTTTCGTACTCAATCTCCTCGAAGCCTGCTGGCGAAGAGGGGTCAATGCAAGGCTTCCGAGGACGCAAGTTCGTAGTTAGGTCGGAAAGGGCTTCCCAAGCTGAAACTGATTCCGGCAAATTCAGTTCTTTCAGTTGCGCAACTCTCATAATCTCAAGCAACCTAAATGTCTGCGCGATGCCGCCTTCAAATTTCGCAGCAATATCCCTACGTAAGCCTATAACAATTAGCCGAGTTCGCTTCTGCGGCACGCCAAATAGTGAAGCATCAACAAGTTCTCCATGCACCTCGTAGTCGATCAACTCTAGACTTTTTTTCAACTTTTCATAATATGATTCTGACAACGCATCCTCCTTACCTGGCAAGGTCTTCCCTTTTGAATGCGCGACTTTCATTCCAGGCACATTTTCCAGCACAAGTACTGCCGGCTTAATTGTTTTGACCACCTCAACGTATTTCTCAAAAAGTTGATTTCTGGGGTCAGCCTCATTACGGCGGCCTGCAAAGCTAAATCCTTGGCAAGGTGGGCCACCTGCCAAAACCTCGACGCTACCTTCAAGCTTTTGCAACTGGTCTAAATGTTGCGACAGTAGTTCGTCAATTGGCCAGGCTTTCTTTTCGAGCCAAGTCGGCCACGCGAATTTACCGACTGGTAACTTACGCTCCTCCAGAAAGTTAGCCGAAAAAGTTTCGAAAGCCATTGCATCACGCTCGATTGCGAACTGGCCCTCCATTCCCGCCATAGAAAGTCCCAGCGAAAGTCCTCCGCACCCGGAAAATAGATCTACGAATCTGTAGACTGACATCTGATTTTTGGAAAATATTGATGGACCTACCATATTTAAGCGGCCCCGGTTAGTTAAATGGATAGCCAATAGCAGATATTACTTCTACTTCAGCCATGGTTAAATCAGATTCGCCATGCACCTCGGGTCGCGATCGGCAACCTAATAGCTGCTCTTGGGAGCTACTAGCCGCATATTTACCAATCGCGCGGGCCATCCAAGAAGGAAGGGCAGCTCGGCAAGAGACAAGCACCAGCCATTCAGAGCTAGAAAGCGATGATCGAATCTCACCTATGGCCTTATCAACCACGTGCGGTCCCAGCCAAGCCATCGCCCTAACGGCAGCGCCTGCCGACCCTTTTCCGGGCGTCAGCATCCATGCGGGGGCGTGTCGCAAAGTTACTTCGAGCCCGCCAAGGGCTAGCCTCCTTGATCGGCCTGAAGTTAAGTACACGGAAGAAACAACCCGCCGCTTCGTGAGCCCCAGAAGAATCGCCGAAGTGGCTCCATCTGGCACGATGAGCTCCCCCGACAGGGCTGCTAACGACTCAACAACTTTTGCAGTCAAAGGCGGTCGGAAACCTCCCATCTCACGCACTGGGGCAACATAAGTACCGCGGCCTATGCGGATCAGATGACCGTCTCTTGCAAGCCTTGACAAGGCCTGATCGATTGCCATCCGACTGCCCAAATGCAGGAACTGTTTCGGAGACAGGACCTGCCCCTCAGGGGCGCCATGAGCGTGGGTAAGGATGGTTTCGGGCAAGGTTTTCATTGAGCAGCGTCAGAATCATATGCGAGTTTCTGACAACTAGGGCGAGCTGTTCATCATAGCCTCGTCCAAGACTGCCTCCACACCCGCCACAGTGATCAACAAGCTTCGAGTAATAGTTGCTATGGCAGTAAAAAGAAGCTCTGACGGTATCCGTAGAATCGCCAAAGTCATTGAATTTTATGCATTTCGATGGATTGCGATCTACCAAGAATTATTTTATACGCAAATATTGCAGAAAATGGTATAATTTTTAAAAGTGCCATTCATGGTAAAATAAATCATCGGCAAGTCGATTGATTTAGATAATTTTATAGAATTGTCTAAATTTTATGAAGCGATAAAACCATGGCGCGATGTCTTGCTAATCTATAATGAGATACGAGCGAAGTCATAAATTTCTCCGTCATCATTTGGATTGCCTACTTTTTCAAATAGGTGCACGACTACCTTGCTGGCTAGATGGCTCAATTCTCGTTCGAGAAAGTCGCAATCTAGAGCAACGTTGCTGGCGTAAACTTGGATATGCGAAACAGCCCGTTTTTGAGGGTGACCTTCCAGACTTCCTAATGATGGATGGGAGCGGAAATGCGGTTAATATTTCCAATCCAACGGATCCAGCGGTTCTCGCCAACCGCATGGCAATTTCTAAACCGTCGCCATTGCCAGAAAAATCACATACGGGCGCGAACTTTAAAAAACTAGGGCAGCTACTGAGTCTCACGCCGTTCGAGCTGCAGTGGCTAGTTTGGGCCTGTTGTGTTCGGCACTTTGGCATTGCAATCTTGCCTGTCGTCCCATTGCGAGATAGAGGACACGGCTGCGAAGTGCTGGCGCAGCTGTGCGATGTGCCCGTGGCCGTCGTTCAATATATCGTGACAGCGCGCCGGCTGTACACCTGGGGCTTTCTTGCTGACAGCGGTGACGACCGCGATGCGCCGCTGGTACTCAGCGATTGGCTGATCGCAACCTCCCAATTCTTGGAGTGCATCGAGCAGCCCTATGTCTCCGACCTCGATTTGCTCGTCGCAATTTGTCAAGCGCAATTTTCGTTGATGGCCTCTCGCTGAGGCCCTTTCTCTCTACGGCTGCGGTTCTGCAGCCGCGCTGATCTCTCTCGCTTGTTTTCTATCCGCCAATCGTTCGCGGAGGACTACGCGTGCCCGTTTGCTTTTCAGTTTTGTTTCGTTCCCTACTTATGGAGATTCCAATGACCACTACACCCGAATCCACATCTAGTTTGGCTCCGTCTGCGCCTACCGTCGCCACCATCATTTACTCCAGCAGCGCCAAGTTTCCGCTGGGCCAAATCGTCGCAACGCCAGGCGCTTTGGAACTGCTGCAAGAAACCGGCTTCAGCGCGGCAGCCTTGGTCAGCCGTCATGTGCATGGTGACTGGGGCGATCTGTGCGACGAAGATCGTTCAGAAAACTACTGCGCAGTCACCCGGCGCCTGCGGATTCTGAGTTGTTATCGGCTGGTCGATGCAGAGCGACTGGCTGCGACACCCAGAGACAAGCGTTCGTCGCTTCCAACACTATGGATCATCACTGAAGCCGACCGCAGCGTCACTACGCTACTTCGTCCAGATGAGTATTGATATGTCCAAAGCCGTCTCATCAAAGCGCGCTGAGCCGTCCTATACGTTTCAGCGCATCCATGCGGCGCTGCAGACCGGCCATGCACTCACCGTTCAACAAAAGCGCGAAGAGCCGGTGCCGGTCTTCATGCAGCAATCGGTACTCGACGCATCCTGCGGGACTCACATGCTGGCGATGCTGCTTGTGATTCTTGGACTTGCCAAGGCTTCGGCGCTGCACGATATGTCTCGGCGCAAGCACGGTGTGGCAGCGGACGTGTGGCGCGCGCTGAGTCCGTACTATTTCACCGGTATTAATCCGAAAGATTGGGTGGATGCGGTGAACAGCCTTGGACTGCCACTCGAACTCACGGTTCGCTATTGCATCGAGCACACCGCGGATGCGCCTGCCGTCAAATGGCTCATGCACGGTGATCTGGTTGCCATTGCATTTGCCTCGGTCAAGCATCACCGCACCAAGCACTGGGCTCTCGCGGTGGGTGTGGAGGGTTTGGTGGTCGGTCAAAGTCACTTTCCGCAGCGCATCCTGCTACTGGACAGTGGTGGCGCAGAACCATGTTTCCACGCCCATAACGCACGGCTGCGTTTGCCAGATGCCGGCCCCGGTAGCCGTCGTGCCAAGCCTGGTTGGCATAAAGAGCCCAAGCAGGAGATGATTATCTGGATGCACGAGTCGGAGTCTTGGCAACCTGAGGCGGTCCGGTTGCTAGCGGCCATACGGGTTCGGAGAACGTCATGACGCTGAACCGGCGCGAATGTTTGCGGACGCTGGCTCTGGTGTGCATGCCAACTCCTTCGGTCGTGTACTCGGAAAGGGTTCTTGACAATCTGTGGGCGGCGACAGAGCCAGACGCGATGCCAGCATTGGACTGGGGGGATCTGAGCGCGGTAATGGAGCGTTGGGGGCGGTCCACATGGAGTCATGTCGTTACCGGCCATCGCTGCGACGTGCAAACCATGCTTCATGACAGTATCGAGGCAACAGCACAGCAAGTCTCACCAGAACGCCCTCCGACTGTCATCGTGGTGCTGCGCGGCGGCTCCGACTTGCATCTGGATCAGTGTAAAGCGGTATCCAGCGCGTTCCATAGCGCAGTGCCTGTCTGTTCTGAACTGTGGTTTGCAGCAGCGCCTGACCCGGCGTTGGTGGACGAGCTGCGACTGATAGTGGTCATGAGCAGCTGAAACGAGCAGAACAATGCTTACTCAGTGGTGGCTTTTCTGGACGCTTTGGTGCGCTTAGCTGCTGGCTTTTTGTCGAGTACGGCTTGATTGGCGCGGCGCAGTGTCCCGCCCTCAGTCGTGGGTGGATGTGCCAGCCGAATGCCGCGGAACAAGTCGGCCAGGGTGATGTCCAGCACGTGGCAGATGGTGGCCAG
>Ga0160492_100497_pt1 | contig 22346 bp, 21 predicted proteins | sample DID2MG_FD_108258 | JGI IMG/M metagenome (GOLD analysis project Ga0160492, IMG submission 108258) | Enriched soil microbial communities from UW Madison campus, WI, USA - DID2877_E24_FP2 MG | ecosystem: Environmental > Terrestrial > Soil > Unclassified | place: USA: Madison, Wisconsin | collected... | reverse complement strand
GGGGCCCACGGCCAGGCCGTGGTGCATCACGGCGGCAATCGACACGGGCGCGAAGTCCTTGTCGGTGTAGTTCATCTTGCTGTAGATGTGCGGGTAGTTGGCAATGGCCGAGACCTGCGCCAGCGCCAGCACCGAGCCGTCGGCGGGTGCTGCCTTCAGCGTCTCCAGCGCAATGCGGCCGCCCGCGCCGGGCTTGTTCTCCACCACGCCAGCGTTCTTGCTGAAGGCGCTGCCGCCCCATTTTTCTGCCACGCGGCGGGCCACGGTGTCGCCCGAGCTGCCAGCGGGGAAGCCGAAATACACCTTCACCTGGTCCACCTGGGCGTGGGCAGCAAAGGGGTGCAGGGCGCCCAGCGCGGCGCTGGCGCCAAAGGCCTGGACGAGTTGTCGGCGGGTGATGGTCATGGTGTTGTCTCCTGGTATGACGGGGTAAAACTCAAAAAATTGGAACGGGGCTTTTCACGCCCTCTCGTTATCTGGCAAATGGCGACGCATTTCCTGAGGCGCTCCAAACGGGCGCTGCATAAGCCAGCGCCACCGTGGAACTGGCTTTGCCAGGCCACGGGTGGCGTCCCCCAGGGGGGGATGGCGCGAAGCGACTCAGGGGGGCTTCTCATCTCGGCGCCATGCGCAGTGCGCCATCGAGGCGGATGACTTCGCCGTTGAGATGGCCGTTGGTCACGATGTGGCAGGCCAGCTCGGCAAACTCCTCGGGCTTGCCCAGGCGTGGCGGGAAAGGGATGCTGGCGGCCAGCGACTGCTGCACGGCCTCGGGCAGTTCCTTCATCAGCGGCGTGGCAAACAGGCCGGGCGCCACGGTGCACACGCGGATCGCGTGCTGTGCCAGGTCGCGCGCCATGGGCAGCGTCATGCCCGCCAGGCCCGCCTTGGAGGCGCTGTAGGCCTGCTGGCCCACCTGGCCGTCAAAGGCGGCGACGGAGGCGGTGAACATCATCACGCCGCGCTCGCCGTTGTCCAGCACGTCGAGCTTGCTGCAGGCGGCGGCAAACAAACGGCTCACGTTGTAGGTGCCGATCAGGTTGATGTTGACCACGCGCACAAAGTCTTCCAGCGGCGCGGCACTGCCATCGCGCTGCACCACGCGTTTGGCGCTGCCGATGCCTGCAACATTCATGAGAATGCGCGCGGGGCCGTGGGCGGCGGCGGCCTTGTCGATGGCGGCCTGCACGCTGGCGGCGTCGGTGATGTCGCAGGGGCAGGCTACGCCACCAATGTCTGCGGCGACTTTTTCAGCCAGTTCGGCATTGCGGTCCAGCACCGCGACCTTGGCGCCCTGGGCGGCCAGTGCGCGTGCGGTGGCTTCACCGAGGCCCGAAGCGCCGCCGGTCACGAGGGCGGCTTGTCCTTGAATCTGCATGGTGGTGTCCTTGGGTAGTCGTTCAGTTCAGGTCAATTCATTTCTGGGGCACGAGGGTGAATGGCAACTTGCCTTCGTGCATGGCTTCCACCAGGTCGGCGCGGTGTTTGAGCACGGCGCGCTGGTTGATGGAGCCCTTGTCGGTGATCTCGCCCTTGTCCAGCGAGGGCGGCTCGGCCATCAGGTGCATGCGGGCCACACGCGTGGCACTGCCCGTGGCTTGTGCGGCCAGCTGGTTGATCACCTGCTGAAAGTGCTGCTGCACGGGCGCGCTCTCCAGCACCTGTGGCAGGCTGGCGTCGCTGGGCAGCCTCGCCAATGTGCGGATATGGGGCGTGGGGATCAGCAGCGCGCCCACTTCCTTGAGGTTGATGCCGGTGATGACGGCGTCCTGCACATAGGGTGCGCAGGCCGCGATGATCTTGGCGCGCATGGGGCCCACGCTCACGAAGGTGCCGGTGCTGAGCTTGAAGTCTTCGGCAATGCGGCCGTCGAACTTCAGGCCCTTGTTGTGGTCGGCCTCGTCGATCCACTTCACGGCGTCGCCGGAGCAGTAGAAACCTTCTTCGTCGAACGCCTCTTGCGTGGCCTCGGCGTTGCGCCAGTAGCCCTGCGTGATGTTGGGGCCGCGATAACGCACCTCGACCTTGCCATCAATCGGCACCAGCTTCAACTCCAGCCCCGGCGTGGGCACACCGATGTCGCCCGCCTGCACGTTGGGGCTGTTCACGGCCACGCAGAAGGGGCAGCCCTCGGTCATGCCCAGGCCGGTGTTCATCACGATGCGCTCGCCCACCTCCTGCTCGGCCACTTCAAAGAGGGCATCCCAGATGGGTTGCGAGAGTGCGGCAGCGGCAAAGAAGAACATTTTCACGCGGCTGAGCAGGTTCTTGCGCAGCTGCGCGTCGGTCTTCATGGTGTGTGCCAGCACCTCGAAACCCGTGGGCACGTTGAAGTACACCGTGGGCGCGATCTCGCGCAGGTTGCGGATGGTCTCGGCCATGCCCGCGGGCGTGGGGCGGCCTTCGTCCAGGTACAGCGTGCCGCCGTTGTAGATGACGATGCCGAAGTTGTGGTTGCCGCCGAAGGTGTGGTTCCACGGCAGCCAGTCCACCAGCACCAAGTCTTCCTCGGCCAGCACGGGCATGGACTGGTTCATCTGCTGCAGGTTGGCGGCCCACATGCCGTGCGTGATGATCACGGCTTTGGGCGCCTTGGTGGAGCCCGAGGTGAACATGAACTTGGCGATGCTGTCGCCCGTGATGGCGGCGTGTGCGGCATCCACGGCGGGCGTGGCCTCGGTGGCCAGCAGCGCGCTGAATGGGGTGGTACTGCGGCCGGGCAGGGTGCCCTCGATCAGCGCCACCTCTACGTCGGCGCCCACGGTGGCGTTGATGGCGGCGGCAAAGCGCTCGCCGCTGCTTGCAAACACCAGGCCGGGCGTGAGGGTGTCGATGGCGTGGCGCAGCTTGTCGTAGTCCTTGCTCACAGTGGAGTAGGCGGCGGACACGGTGCACTGCGGCACGCCCGCCACCAGGCAGCCCAGCGACAGCAGGGCGTGCTCCAGGTCGTTTTCGCTGAGCATGACCACGGGGCGGTCGGCGCTCAGGTTGCGGTCCAGCAGCGCCTGTGCAATGCAGCGCGCACTGTCCCATGCCTTGCGGTAGCTGATGTGGCGCCAGTCGCCCAGGCTGCCGTCGGCGTTCTTCACACGCTGCGCCATCCAGGTGCGGTCGGGCGTCGTCTGCGCCCAGTGCGCCAGGCGGTCGGTCAGACGCACGGGGTGGGGCTGCAGGTCTTGCGTGGCGCGCACATAGACCACGCCGTTGTCGCCCTGGCGGGTGGTGACCTCGGTCACGCCAAAGCGCAGCGGCCGGTAGCGGGGGGTGGGGGCGGTTGCCATCATGGGTGCTTTCAAGAACTCACTGGCGCGGGCGGGGGCTCGCATCTTCAGGCCTTCTGGACCTTGGCTGCCTTGCCGTCGAGGAAGGCGCGCACACGGGCCTTGGCTTCGGGCGCGCTCTGGGCGATGGCGGCCATCATGGCTTCGGTCATCAGGCCCTGGTCGGACGGCTGCTCGGCAATGCGGGGCAGCGCGTGCATGAGTGCGTAGTTGGTCAGCGGTGCGTTCTGCGCAATGCGCTGGGCCAGCTCAAAGGCCTTATCGAATGCGGTGCCGGTGGGCACGAGGTATTGGGCAAAACCCACACGCTCGCCGTCCACGGCGTTGTAGACGCGGCCGGTCATCATCATGTCGGTCATGCGGGCCGTGCCGATCAGGCGCGGGATGCGCACCGCACCGCCGCCGCCCACAAAGATGCCGCGCGAGCCTTCGGGCAGTGCGTAGAAGGTGGATTCATCGGCCACGCGGATGTGGCAGGCGCTGGCCAGCTCCAGCCCGCCGCCCACCACCGCGCCGTGCAGCGCGGCCACCACGGGCACGGGGCCGAACTGCACGCGGTCCAGCGCTGCATGCCACATGCGCGAGTGGTGCAGGCCCTGGCCCGCGTCGCGCTCTTTCAGCTCCGAGAGGTCGAGGCCCGAGCAGAAGTGTTCGCCATCGCCATCGATCACGGCGGCGCCCACGCTTGCGGGCAGGTTGTCCATCACGTCGCGCAGCGCCAGGATCAGGCCGTCGTTCAAGGCATTGCGCTTGGCGGGGCGGGTGAGGCGGATGACCGCGATTTCCTCGCGTTCGCCACGGATTTCAAGGGAGATGTCGGAGTTCTTGGTCATGGTGGTGTGAGTGAGTTAGGGAAATTATGGTTATCAAAAATAACTAAAACAAGGTCGCAAGGCCGCTCTTTGCTAGGGGGTTTCCCTAGCTTTTCAAGCGACTCATATGGTTATGATAAATAACTAAAATTGGTGCGCAATCCAAGCAAGGACCCTGTCATGAACGCCTTCATCCCCTACGGTATCTACTGGTCGTCCCCGTTTGCCAAGTGGCAGGGCACGCTGGCCAACCTCAACGCGCTGCCGCTGGCCGCTGCGGTGGGCAAGCAGGCGCTCACCGCGCGCGGGTACGACCTGGCCGCGGTGGACCTGGCGATCCTCGGCATCACCAACCCGCAAAAGGGCAGCTTCTACGGCCTGCCCTGGGTCACCGGCATGATGGGTATCGACCGTGTGGCCGGGCCCACGGTGCAGCAGGCCTGCGCCACCAGTGTGCGCGCGCTGCAGATGGCCGCACAAGAAGTGGCGTGCGGCACGGCCACCAGCGCGCTGCTGGTGATGGCCGACCGCCAGTCCAACGGGCCGGTGGTGTACTACCCCGACTCCAGCGGCACCGGCGGCTACGGCATTACCGAGCACTGGGTACCCGACAACATGGGCCACGACCCGTATGCCAAGAACCCCATGCTGCAGACCGGCGAGAACGTGGCCGCGCGCTATGGCATCAGCACCGAAGAGCAGCACGCGCTCAAGCTGCACCGCTACCACCAGTACCAGGAGGCGCTGGCCGACGACCGCGCCTTCCAAAAGCGCTACATGGCCGATGTGCCCGTCACCGACTCCAAATTCCGCAAGCAGACCGGCACGCTCAGTACCGACGAAGGCATCTTCCCCACCACCGCCGAAGGCCTGGCCAAGCTCAAGCCCGTGAAGGAAGGCGGCACGGTGACCTTTGGCGGCCAGACGCATCCGGCCGACGGCAACGCGGGCGCCATTGTCACCACGCGCGAACGCGCGCGCGCCGTAGCCACCGACCCCGGCATCGAAGTGGAGATCCTGGGCTTTGGCATGGCGCGCGTGGAGGCGGGCTACATGCCCATGGCACCGTCGCCTGCCGCGTTCAACGCGCTCAAGAACGCGGGCCTTTCCATCAGCGACGTGGCGGCCATCAAGACGCACAACCCCTTCGCCGTGAACGACATCGCCCTGGCGCGCGACACCGGCTTTGCCTGGGAGCGCATGAACAACTACGGCAGTTCCATCATCTGGGGCCACCCCCAGGCACCCACCGGCATGCGCGCCATCATCGAGCTGATCGAAGAGCTGGTGCTGCGCGGCGGCGGCGTGGGCCTGTTCACCGGCTGCGCTGCGGGCGACACCGGCTATGCCACCGTGTTGCGCGTGACCGACAGCAAAACCACTTCCAAGGCCTGACCATGACGACCACTTCGACAAGCTCTTTCTCCGCCCCCCTGAACGCCTGGCTGGTGGACGGCGTGCGAACGCCCATGGTCGATTACTGCGGCCCGCTGGGCCATGTGTCGCCCACCGACATGGGTATCAAGGTGGCGCGCGCCGTGCTGGAGCGCAGCGGCGTGCCCGCAGCCGATGTGGGCTCGGTCATCACCGGCTCCATGGCGCAGGCCGATTTCGACGCCTTTGTGTTGCCGCGCCACATCGGCCTGTATGCAGGCGTGCCGCAGGCCGTGCCCGCCATCCTGGTGCAACGCATCTGCGGCACGGGCTTTGAGCTGTTCCGCCAGGCGGCCGATCAGATTGCGCTGGGCTACACCGACGTGGCGCTGGTGGTGGGCACCGAGTCCATGACGCGCAACCCGATTGCGGCCTACACACACCGCACCGGCTTCAAGCTGGGCGCGCCCGTGGAGTTCAAGGACTTCCTGATGGAGGCATTGATCGACACCGCAGGCCCGGTGACGATGATCGAGACGGCCGAGAACCTGGCCAAGAAATACGGCATCACCCGCGAGGACGTGGACGCCTACGCCTCGCAGTCCTTTGCCCGCGCGCTCAAGGCGCAGGAGGATGGCTTTCTGGCGGGCGAGATCGTGCCAGTGACCAGCGAGAAGTTTGAGCTGGAAGGCTACGCCACGCGCGGCATCACGCTGCCCCGCAAGGTGGCGCAGCTGGACCGCGACACCCACCCGCGCCCCTCGCCGGTGGAAGCCCTGGCGGGCCTGCGCACCGTGTACCCCGGCGGCGTGCAGACCGCTGGCAACAGCTCGGCCCTGGTGGACGGCGCCGTGGGCGCCGTGGTGGCCAGCGATGCCTATGTGCAGCAGCGTGGCCTCAAGCCCCTGGCGCGCCTGCGCGGCGTGGCCGCTGTGGGCGTGGCGCCCGAGTACATGGGCATCGGCCCGGCCCCGGCCATTCGCGCGCTGCTGGCACGCACCGGCCTCACGCTGGATGACATCGGCCTGTTCGAAATCAACGAAGCCCAGGGCGCACAGACCCTGGCCGTGGGCCGCGAGCTGGGGCTGGACCTCAACAAGCTCAACGTGAACGGCGGCGCCATTGCCCTGGGCCACCCGCTGGCCGCCACCGGCGTGCGCCTGACGGTGACCCTGGCGCGCGAGCTGCGCCGCCGTGGGCTGCGCTACGGCATCTCCAGCGCCTGTGTGGGCGGCGGGCAAGGCATTGCTTTGCTGATCGAGAACACCGACGCGTAAATCCAGTCTTCACACCCATTTGCAAGAGCACAGCACCATGAAAATCATCACCGCAGCCCAGGCCGGGGCACTCATCCCCGACAACGCCACCATCTTTCTGGGCGGTCTGGCCGTCTCCAGCCTGCCGGAGGAAGTGCTCAAGGGCATCGAGAAAAACTTCCTCGACCACGGCAGTCCGAAGAACGTGACCACATGGGCCTGCGGCGCCATTGGCAACAGCAAGGACGCAGGCATGGTGCACTTTGCCCATCCCGGCATGATCAAGCGCACCGTGGCGGGCCACTTCGGCCAGACCGGTGCCGAGATGATGAAGATGGTGTTTGACGGCGAGGTGGAGGCCTACAACTTCCCGCAGGGCAGCCTGTCGCACCTCACCCGCCACATCGCCAGCCGCAGCCCCGGGCTGCTGACCAAGGTGGGCCTGGGCACGTTTGTGGACCCGCGCATCGAGGGCGGCAAGCTCAACAGCAAGTCCACAGAAGACCTGGTCAAACTGGTGGAGTTCAACGGCGAGGAATGGCTGTTCTACCCCGCGCCCAAGATCGATGTCGCCATCATTCGCGGCACCGTGGCCGATGAAAACGGCAACCTCACGCTCGACAAGGAAGGCGTGCTGCTGGAGCAGATCAACATTGCCCACGCGGCCAAGGCCTGCGGCGGCATCGTGATCGCGCAGGTGGAGCGCATCGTGAAGGCCGGCAGCCTGCACCCCAAGTCGGTCAAGGTGCCGGGTGTGTCGGTGGACTACGTGGTGGTCAGTCAACCCGAGAACCACATGCAGACCATCACCACGCAGTTCAACGCCGCGCTGTGTGGCGACGTGCGCGTGCCGGTGAACTCGCTGGCGCCCATGGCACTGGACGAACGCAAGGTCATCGCACGCCGCACCGCGCTGGAGCTGAAGCCGGGCGCCATCACCAACCTGGGCATCGGTATTCCGGCCGGTGTGCCGTCGGTGGCGGCGGAAGAGGGCGTGGCGGACCAGTTCACGCTGAGCGTGGAAAGTGGCATCACCGGCGGCATCCCGGCGCAACTGGGCGACTTTGGCACGGCCTACAACGCCGACGCGATCATCGAGCAGTCACTGCAGTTCGACTTCTACGACGGCGGCGGGCTGGACGCGAGCTTCCTGGGCCTGGCGCAGGCTGACAACCACGGCAACGTCAACGTGAGCAAGTTCAACGGTCGGCCCGTGGGCTGTGGCGGCTTTGTGAATATCACGCGCGCCACCAAGAACCTGGTGTTCTGCGGCACCTTCACCGCAGGTGGCCTGGAGGTGAAGGTGGCCGACGGCCAGCTCACCATCGTCAAGGAAGGCCGCTCGCGCAAGTTCATCGAGAAGGTCGAGCAGATCACCTTCAACGGGCTGGATGCTGCCCAGCGGGAGCAGAACGTGCTCTTCGTGACCGAACGCGCCGTGTTCCACCTGACCACCGAAGGCCTGGAGCTGACCGAGATCGCGCCCGGCATCGACCTGGAGCGCGACGTGCTGGCGCACATGGGCTTCAAGCCGATCATGCGCAATGTGAAGACCATGGACGCGGGCCTGTTCCACGAAAAGTGGGGCGGGCTGGCGGCGGCCATGGCCGCGAAGTCTGAGGCGGTGGCACCGGCGGCCGCAGGCCAATAAACGGGGCGCAGAAGCTGCCCGAAGCCGGGCACAAAACCAAAGACCAAGGGGCGCTGGCTGCAGCGCCCCTTTTTTGTCAGGTGCCGTCGCGGGCGTAGACCTTTTGCAGCAGGCGGATCAGCGTCTTGCGTTCGGCGGCCGTGAGGCCGGCGGTGGCGTCCACCTCCAGCTGTGCGGCGGTCTGCTCGGCCTGGGCCGTCAGCTCCACACCGGCGGGCGTCAGGTGCAGGCCCATGGCGCGGCCGTCGCTGGGGTGGGGGCGGCGCTCGATCAGGCCGCGCCGCTCCAGCCCAGCCACCAGACCCACCAGATTGGGTGGCAACACGCCCAGCGTCACGCACAGCTGGCGCGAGGTCACGCCCGGGTTGTGCGCCACCAGCGACAGCACCGAAAAGTCCACCACCTTGAGGCGGTACACCGCCATGCGCTCCATGAACACCTCGATCACGGCCAGCGATGCGCGACGTGCGTTGTAGCCCACCAGCGTGCGCAGAAAGCCGGTATCCACCGATTCGGGTGCGGGCGCCGGGTTGGCTGGAGCCATGGAGGCTGTGGTCTTTTTGGTGGGGCGAACGCTGGACATGGGGTGATTGTGGCGGGGGGTGGGCGGGGGTTGGCAGCAGGTTGCGCGGAAATTTGATTCAAATCAGCCGCTAGCGCTTATTTGACGGATATCTATAGCTATCAAAATTATAGTATTTGATGTGTGGCAGGCGACACACACGGTGCAGCATCGGCGCCTGTGGCTCTCAGACGGGGCTGCGCAACACGCGCCGGTATTGCACGGCCTCGGCCACATGGCCCACTTCGGTCGAGGGTGCACCCGCCAGGTCGGCAATGGTGCGCGCCACCTTCAGCGCACGGTGCGTGCTGCGGGCCGACCAGCCCAGGCGGGCGGCGGCGGTGTTGAGGAATTTGGCGGCGGCATCCTGCAGGTGCAGGTGGGTGTCGATCTCCTGGCCCTGCAGCGCCTGGTTGGTCTTGCCTTGCCGCGCCAGTGCCACGGCGCGGGCCTGCGCCACGCGTTCGCGGATCGCCTCGCTCGCTTCGCCCGCGGGTGCCTGCACCAGCTGGTCGGCGGGCAGGGCGGGCACCTCCACATGCAGGTCAATGCGGTCCAGCAGCGGGCCGCTGAGCTTGGCCTGGTAGCGGTTCACCTGGTCGGGCGTGCAGCGGCACGCGCGCTGGGTGGAGCCCAGGTAGCCGCACGGGCAGGGGTTCATGGCCGCGATCATCTGGAACCGGGCAGGGAAATCCGCACGCTGCGCCGCTCTGGAGATGGTGATGTGTCCTGTCTCCAGCGGTTCGCGCAGGGCCTCCAGGGCAGCACGCGGAAACTCGGGCATTTAGCTTTTTAGACAAAAAACAACAAACATTTGTCAAATTCCAAGAACTTCATGCCCTCAATGTTGGGCACCAAAAACGATATAGGTTCACATTGCGTCCGGCTGACCTTTGTTGCGAGTGCGACCTCAGCCTTCAGCATGATGTGTCGAACAATTCAGACCTGAGCGGCAAAAGAGGCTTGACGTTGCCCTGGCGCTTCCGCGCGCCCCTTGAGCACTCTCACATCCTAAAGGCCACGCGCAAACGTGGTGTATGTAGTCCATGTCAGTGCGCATCAGGAGGCTAAACAACTGACTCACCAGAGGCCTCGCTTATTCACATCGGCAAAAACGGCAGACAGGGTCTGCAACTTTTGCGCCTCCGTCAAAAGATCGGTCGCTGCAAGCACCGACGGCATCGGAAGCCCGGCAACTTCGTGGGTGCGCCTGAGCACCTGTTCCACCAAGCTGGTTCGCGGAACAAACACGTAGCGAACTTCGCAATCCAGTCCATGGGCCAGGCGCGCAAGGGTGTTCAGCGTAATGTTCCCGTTCGCCTCAGCTTCCTCCAGCTTACGGGCCCCCTGGGCTGTAACGCCCAAACGCTCTCCCAGAGCTTTAGAACTCATACCCAGCGCTAGTCGGACCGTCTTAGTCCAGCCACACCTAGGGGTGACAGTGGGCTGCAGCTTCGCGAAATCGCAAAACTGTCTGTCAAGTTCGGCCAAGCGGGTGAGATTCAAGCGGTTTTTCAAAGGGCAAATGACAAAGGCAACGGGATAGTTGCCTGTCTGACCATATCAAGGCAACCGGATTGTTTCCATTGAACGGCGTGCGCACCAGAAACACAGAAATGGCATTCCTGCTCCGTTATCTTCGTGCGTGACGGCCTTAAACGGGACCAATTGGTCTCATATTAACTGGAATGATGAACGATGCTACGTTTGGAAAAAGCGACTCTCGGAAAATTTGGTGCCCACGACATGGCGAGCCTGATCACGTCACAGGGTTGGGAGGCCATCTTGCCCGATGCACTCCCGGACCACCACCTGTTGCTTATGTCAGACCAAATCAGAGACCTTCTTTCTGGCAACGACTGGAACGATGATGACTCAGAGCCTACGAGCGCAGCTCTGCCGCTGACCTTGTTGCTACTCACCAAAGTCGGTGCCAATCCATCGGTAGATGGCTTTGAGGTCAGCCTGGAAACTCTGCAAGAGGCACTGTGCTTGCTCAACACCGCCGTTGACCGGGAGATCGTCAACCGCATGCTGCAGCGCCAAGATGCCACTCCGATTGGCACGGGGCTGATACAGGGACTTCAAATGCTGGTTCAGCAAGCCAAAGAGGAAGCAGTTTCAGGCTGTCACGCTTAATCGGCAACGAGGTCGTTGAAGTCAGTTTTGAGGGTCTTGAGCAGTTCACTCACCGAGGCTGCATCCAACTCGGGGCAGTAGGCTACGGCAATCAGAGTCAAAGGATGGATCTGCATCTGCTCGGCCAAGACCTCTATGGTGCGGACACTGGGAATCTGGTGACCCTGCTCGATGCGACTGATGTGGCGGCGGCTGGTGGCCAGCAGCATATCCTCCTGCACCAAGCCGCGTGCCGTGCGCAACTGGCGCAGCGCTCGACCAAAGTCGGCTTGGGGCGGAACACGCTTTCGGGAAGACATCTCCTCGATTTCCGTCCAGCGAGACCAAAAAGACCACGACCAACTAGTCTCATTGGTATTCAATCTCACCCGAAATTCAGAAGGAGTGCCGAACAAAGTCTAAAAAACTGAACATAGTTTCAAAACTCGGTTCATCTCAGATCTTGCGGGCGTGTACAAAGTCTCGAAACGTGTTTAACTGATTGGACTTTATCAATCGTACAAGTGGCCTTGTGTACCTGATTGATGGGCAGCTGAAAAGTAGGGGGCGACACCGAAAAAGCATGACTGCTTTGGGTCGCCTTTTTAACCAATTGGTACTGAGGAACGGACAACACGCGCAATTTCGCTAACAGAGTACCGGAGTGCTGGCGCCGATTGAATCTTGACAGGGCTTGATCGTAAAAATAAACTCTGTGGCCTGTAAATAAAACCTGTAATGGGTCAGTGCACCTGTACCGTTGGGTTCCAAGCGCCTCAGTTGAGGCGCTTTTTATTGTCAGATCACAAAGCTATGCGGGAGTTGGATGGGCTGCTTCGGACTGGTTGCCGTCAGTCGGGGAGGCCCGCTGAATGACTGCTGTACGTTGCAATCGAGCCATCCGGCGGCGCGTTGAACCGGTGCGCTCAGAGCGAACACTGTTCCGGTCATCGAGGATCCGCGACCTATCTCTTGGGTGCGGCGCGTTTCTGGAGCGTTGGGGTGATTGTGACCAGCGGGTGGTTTAAAAAATGCTGCCGCAGAACTTCGCTGATAGCCTTTTCACGCAGTTTCGTTGCCAAGGCAAGAACGTCACTACCTGACTTCCAATCAATACGGCTGCGCGTACGTGCAGCTTTTTGATCAATAAGCAAGTTCAGTGCCTCGGCGCTGAAATCTCCAGTGGTCCAGATCTCGAAGCTGACCTCCGCCTCACGATCACGATTTTGTCGAAGGCCGTTCTGAATCACGCTGGTCTTGCGCAGCCAGTGCTGGACCTCGTCGACCTCGACTATCCCTCCTGGCTCTCGCGCCTTGCATTCGATGGCCACAAACTGGCTGGCCATTTGCAGCACCTTGAGAATGTCAATCTCTGCCGTTTCTGCTGTCTTGGGATCCCTGACACGCACGCCGACATCGATGGACACGGCGTCCCTTCGTACCAAGTAGGCCGCAAGCAGCTCGAACAGCGGCCCGCGCAAATTCTGCGATCGACCCTCAATGTCCTTTAACGTGTCGATCAGTGCAATGAGCCGGTTGGGCGAATCTGCCGACGCGTAGGCAGCTGCATTGTTTAGGGTGGTCAAGAGCGTGCGCAAGGCCTCGCCGACGCGTTTGCCGAACAGCGTCTTAGGCGTTGCCATGAGAACGCCGGCGGCGTGACCTGCCCTCAGTGCGTCAGGAGTGAACTCGTTGGCCACCAGAATTGGGAGGATGGTTGCGCTTGACAGCGTGACGTGCAGCGCCTTGGCCTTCCGCAGGAAGTACCTGACATGGAATTCATCCAGCTCGCCGTCCGAGAACACATCGGCGACAAGGAAACCGGGACTTCGTCGGTCGCCGCGCTGCAGCGGCAGCAGGTAACTTGGACCAACCAGGTCGAAGCGAAACTGCTGAACGGGCTTTAGCGTCTCTTCCCCTCGGACGGCAATCTGGTTGTACGACGCAGCTCCGATGTTACGGGCCCAATCTCGCATCCCATCGAGGATGATCCGTTCGACCGTTGCGCGAGACTTGAGGCCTTGGTGGTCAGCCGAGCCCAACGTGCCTTGGTGGAGCAGAACCAAGGGACCGTCGCCGTAGTTGATCTGGGTAATGAGGCGTGCTGCTTCGAGCCTGTCCAACACGGTATCGGCAGTGACCTGTCGCTTTATGGGAACAACGGTAGCGCCGCTGATCACGGGGAATTCAGCGGCAGTCGTTGCGCCGCGGCGCGCGAGTAGGCCGTCCAACGCCATGCCATAGACTGATCCGCTCGTACGCAAATCGCGGTGCAGCGCGGTCCAGAACCTCTCGCTTTCGCGTTGGTTTTGTAGATACATGAACCGCGTGCCCTTTGGGAATAGCGGCACTGGGAAGGAATGAACGGGGGGCAGAGCACGGGAAAGCCGTTTCCGCGCCGCTTCGGCCTTTACGCCATTGGCTTGGAGCCACGCACCAATGGTTGCAGCAGTAGCCGGACCGTGGTCCCTCAGGTAATCTTGAATGCTCACGCTGACCTCCTTGTCACGCAGCTTAATTTATTCCATTTACTACCACGAGCACGCTTCCTTTTTCAACTCTTGAGAGAATTTCATATAAATCAATGACTTACGATAAAAAATCCGGGAAAATCGGCTCATCGGTTGTCCTGCCGCATGTCTGGGCAACTAATTTCGCCCACAGCGAATCGGGGCCTTTCGGGCTGTGAGCTTCGCCGAGCGCCGGCTCAGTTGGGTGTCCCAGCGCGGGCTACCCATGGGCGCCATGGGATTCGATCTCACCGACCTTCGCTTGTTTCTACGTGGTCGAAGCCGGCAGCTGACTGCCGGGGCGCAGCGCAGCCACATCACATTGCCTCGGCGAGGCAGAGGGTGCGCGGCCTGGAAGCAACGCTGGGCCATCCGCTGCTGCAGCGCCATTCGCAGGGCGTGCACACCACCGACGCTAGTCGAACCTTGCTGCACCACGCGCCTCCTCCTGGCGCAGATGGAACAGCTTCGCGGCGAACTGGGGGCCTATGGCGACGGGCTGCGAGGCCATGTCCACCTGCTGTACAACACGTCTGCGATGACCGACCACCTGCCCGCACCCCTGGGCCAATTTCTCACAGACAACCCTCAAATCTCTGTCGACTTGGAGGAACGTGCGAGCGACGACATCATTGACGCACTGCGGGCAGGCGTCTACGGCATCGGCTCGTGTCGAACGCCTCGGATACCTTTGGGCTCGACAGCCGGCCCTTCCGGCGCGATGACCTGGTGCTCGTGATGCCGCGCAGCCACGTGCTGGCCGACCGCCGCCGCATCAACTTGGCGGAGGTGGCGGACGGGGCCTTTGCACGGCTCGGCGCGACGAGCCCACTGCAGCAGCACATCGCGCTGCATGCTCGACACGTTGGCCAGCACGTGAGATACCAGGTGCGCGTTGCCAGCTTCGAAGCCGTATGCAGCATGGTGGAGCGGGGCATCGGACTGGGCATCGTCACAATGTCGGCTGCGCAGCAATGCGCACGGACTATGCAGATTCGCCGCGCCTGTCTCGACGAACCGTGGGCAGCACGCATACTGCTGGCGTGCACGCGCGCAGGTCAGCCGCTGCCGCTACAGGCCCAGCGGCTGCTGGACGAAATAACGCAGTCACTGCCTGTAGAGCTTAGGAACCGACGATCTCTATCCGGTCGATCCAAATCGAGCAATTGCGGTTGACGTGCGCGTTATGTATCGGACATCTGTCCGCCAGACCGCCGGTGAAGCAGATTCGCGCCGTCGTCGCGGAACCGACACCAGCAGCGCCGTGTCGCCCCGAATTTGACCAAAAAATGTCGGTGGAAGCAGATTAGGCCTTCTCTTCTGAGCAAGGTCTCCGACCAAGCTATTGATAGGCTGCTCCCGATCAGGATCGTTTTGTTTGTACGGAAAATCGAAAGTCGACTTCAGACTGCATTCAGACATTCAAACCAAATGGTTTGCGTGACGGCTAGTGCGCACAGAGGAGACAAGCGTAGTGGGCTTGAACTAACACATTGCGCTCATTCGCGGCACCCTTACCTGAGCGTCCTTTGTCGGGCACTGGTTCAAAAAAATGAAGGGCGCATCAAAACCTGCCGGGTTTGTATCGATTGCAGTATGGTGCTGGCAAAGGTGCGCTGCATCGCGCCTACTCGTGGAGGAGGTTCAGTTGTTCATTCTCGATGTCGATCATCTTCGTGTCGGTGACATCATCCTGACAGCAGATCAGACGCTGCTTAGCAAGGGTGTCCGTGTGGCCACCGGAGGCTCGTTCTCCCACGCCATGCTCTACGTTTCAGACCACAGTTACATCCATTCGGACGGCGACGGAGTCCATTCAGGCAATACGCAGCGACGCTTGTTCTCTGCGCTCGGTGATGCGGCCGTATTGCGTCTACGGAATCCTGATGCGTCAACCGTAGAACGTGCGTGCGCGTATGCGCGGACCCAGGTCGGAAAGCAGTATTCAAAGACGGAGGCCTTGAGGTCAAAAAAGTTCAGGGATGCGGCGGAGCAGCGGGAAGACTCGAACCGTCAGTTCTGTTCAAGGCTGGTCGCGCAGGCCTATTCGTTCGCCGGTTTGCCCCTAGTCTCCAATGTGGACTACTGCTACCCCGGCGACTTTCTCCACACTACGCTTTTGCAGCCGGTGGCGGCACCGCTCCGGCAAGCTCGTGCCGCAGAAATTGAGTTTGCCCAGTCTGAAAGTCCCATTGATCGGCAGACGCGAGCGACGAACTTCATCTTGGACGAAGTACGCAAACTCAGTGGCCGTGACATTCAGACATTTGAGCAACTGCCGGACTTCCTCATTCTGAACCCAGAACACGATGCAGCGGTGTGCGAGATAGTGAAGGGGTCAGGCTACCTCAATTTCTGGAGGGAAGACGTCCTGCGTAATCCCTGGCGCTACGACCCCGTGGAATTCCGGAAGCTCCCTATGCCATCTGGAGAACGAGAGCGGGTAGCACAGCAGGAGCTACGCGCTGCTGAGCAGCAGCTTCGACAATTTACGCTTGTGTATGGGCAATACATGCTGCTCTGGCAACGGGCGAACCTCAACTACTTTGCGATGAAGCTGCTGTTGTACATGAGCCTGATGGATGTCACCAAGCAACGGATAGCGGCGGCGCAGCAGGTGATTGACGGTTGGACGACGCCGTTTAGTGCCACCGAGAGCAAAGGGGGCTGAATGACTACGAAGAAGGTCGCCAAACCGATGCGATCTGAGCAAGCGATATTTGACGAGTTGGCGCGGCTGTGCGTCTCACCAGGATATGTGCACGCGATCGCTTACCTATGCTTTCGCGACAACATGATCCCGTACTCGGGTGAGATGAAGGCTGAGGATATGCAGCATCTCTTCTCGAGGAGCAGGCTAATCCGTACAGAAACGTCGACCATCATTGGCTTGATGCTCAAGCACGAAATTGACTACACCCTGCCCGCGCCGAAGACGCTTGACAGCTACGTCAAGACAACTGAATCGTTGCTTGAGGAGATTCACCACTCCATGTCGGCTGCCATTTGGGCCAGCTTTGATCCGGTCAAAATTTCCGACAAGGACTTCAATCCGTTTACCAGTGGTGCAGCCCTGCGGGAGCCCATCCTCTACGGGGGCGAATCCGCCTACAGTTTTCAGTACCGCGATTTCTCGCTGGCTAAATATGGACGCGATGACGGTTGGCTCGTTGCGAACAAGGGGTTCTCCATCCAGGACGCTCGCAACGTCGTCTATGCGATTTCACGACTGCAGGACGCAAAGGCTGTCGAAATGCTTCAGTCGATGCAAAAGGCTGCCCCGGAGGATTGGACGCTCCTGCCTGGCATCACGTTTTCGATCCAAGAAGTGGCAGGCCAAGCGCGCATGGCCCAAGGGATCGTCGAAAACATCCTGAAGGCATTCGCGGTACCAGCAGGCATACGCAACGAGCAGTTCGAGGCGCTGCATGACTTCAACATTGTCAACGCCTGTCCCCTCATCCCGACGCCGGATGGGCGGTACGTCCTCTTTCACATCTACAGTCTCGTCGAGTCGCTCTATGAAGCGCCGTTCTACTGGATGGGAGCTGACAAGGCCTACGTCAGAACTGCGATGAAACATCGCGGATTGTTTACTGAACAGTTCGCGATCGAGCGGCTGGCGAAGGTCTTTGGAGCTGACAACGTCCTCTACAACATCGACATCTTCGGATCGAAGAGCAACAAGCTCGGTGAGATTGATGTCCTGGTGCTGTTCGGCGATCGCGCAGTGGTCCTGCAAGCGAAGTCGAAACGGCTGACTCTGGAAGCGCGGCGCGGAAACGATCTCCAAATTCAGGATGATTTCAAGAAGAGTATTCAAGACTCCAGCGATCAGGCCTATCTGTGCGCTCAATTGCTGGAAGAAGGCAAATGCGTGTTCCGGGATGTAGCTGGCAATGATGTGCAGCTGCCGGAAAAGCTCAAGCGCATCTACGTCCTGTGCCTCGTCGCCGATCACTATCCAGCACTCAGTTTTCAGGCACGGCAGTTCCTGAAATGCACACCAACGGCGGTGATCTCACCACCGTTCGTCATGGATGTTTTTGCACTCGACGCCATGACTGAAATGCTGGATTCTCCGCTTCAGCTGCTCAGCTATATCGACCGAAGAACTGGCTATACCGATAAGCTAGTGGCGTCGCACGAGCTGACAATCCTGTCGTATCACCTCAAGCAAAACCTTTGGCTGAATGACGAGCACGACATGGTCGTGCTGGAGGACGACATCTCGGCGGACTTGGACTTGGCGATGTTGGTCCGGCGCGAAGGCATTCCAGGAAAAGGTACGCCGGACGGCATCCTTACTCGATTCGCGGCAACGGCCCTGGGGCGCATGACAAAGGCTATCGAGGCCTCTCCAGAGCCTGCCACCATTGACCTCGGTTTCACTTTGCTGACGCTCGGCGAGGACACAGTCGTTGCGGTCAGTAAGGCCATTGATCAGATTTCTCGACAAGCCGAGGCAGATGGCAAGGGCCACGATTTCACTGCGGGCCTCGGCCCAGGAGACACAGGACTAACCATTCACTGCAACAGCGATCCGCTTGAAGTTGCGGGGCCGACCCTGCAAAAGCATTGCCATGCGCGGAAGTACACCGAGCGGGCGAACACCTGGTTTGGTGTGTGTCTCCGCCCGGCGGACCAAGCCCTGCGGTTTGGGATCAACTTGGACTTACCTTGGGAGCAGAGCGACGTGATGGACTTGCTGACAAAGGGTATGGGCAGAGCTCCCAAGCCGCATGGCATCGTCTCACGACCGCGTAGGGCGGGACCAAACGTCGGTCGCAACGATCACTGTCCATGTGGCAGCGGAAAAAAATTCAAGAAATGCTGTCTTCCGTAGCGACGGCATCAGTCAACCAATGCGGAAGCCGACTAGTCAGCCGTCTTCGGTGTGATCAAAATGCCTAGTATTGAGTACTGCAGCCCCAGCTCGGTCGATTCGTCAGACGGTAAGCTTTCGCCCGTCGATTGCTCTTGAGTGACCGGTGTTCTCGCAAGCAGTCATAAGAGAAGTTAGGTTCGAGTGACCGCAACCGCTGCAATTCTGCCTCTGGCTTCGTTGAGCCAACGGACTGCAATGAGCCTCTTGCGGCCCCGCTCTCCGACATCTGCTGCTTCTAGAAACTACGAGGCTTTGGCGTCCAAAGCCGCAAAGCAGCAGCCCAACTTCACCCTCAGTTCGTGTTGGACCTCGGGTTGAGACAAGCCTGTAGTTCCATCGCATGCGACCAAGTTTTGGCGACAGGAATCAGGCCAACCCTCCAGATCATCATCGAGTGCTATCCACTGCCGAGGCTTTCGGCGTTGAGCGTCTTCTTGAACTTGCACACCCCGGGGTGTAGTGCGGAACATGGATAGGTTCCAGGGATCCACCCCATGCACCCGACCGTGGTACGTCCCACCGATAAACCGGGCGCGCAAGGAGGCCGGAAGGCGTTTGAGGGTTGCTCTGTACCCGGGGCGGATGCACCAGGTGCTACTCAGAACCAGGGCAACTGCCGGGTAGGGTTCAAGCACCGACTCCAGGATAGGAATCCATTCGAAAAGAGAATGTCCTGCAGCCTCATATGGGCTCATGTAGATGCCCTTGTGTGGATGCCAGAGCACTTTTTCATGGTGAACAACACCATCGAGATCGAGGTACAGAACGACGTCCGCGCTGCGCGGAGTGGACGCAGGAAGATATGGGGAATTCTGGCCAGAAGGTAAAGCCATAGGATTCTGCTAGATGTAATGGTCAGCAAGGATCAAACAGGCTCCTACAGAACTCAGAACTAGTCAACCTTGCTCCCATACCAATGAGACCTCAGCTTCCCTAGATCCCGCAAGCTGCAGCTCCCCACACGCAGCGAAGCTGGACATCAGGCCTTAGCAGCCTGGCGCATCTTCTTCTCGGCCTTGGCTGGCCCCATGTTCACCAGTTCCTCAATCTTCGCTAGCTGCTTGGTTCGGGGTTGGACCAGTCCCTTCTCCCACCGCGAGTACGTGAGTGGAGAGACGGTCAGCAAAGCTGCCATTTGAAGCTGATTGGCTCTCAATGCATTGCGCATCTGCGCCAGCATCTCCGGCGCGAACACGAAATCCTCGCGCACGGCGCGTTTCGAAACTTTGGGTTGATTGGATGGCGCAGCCACGCCCCCAACTTTGGTCTGGCGTTGAGCCGACTTCAGTTGCGAAGTGAGGCTCTTCACTTCCCGCTTCAGTGCCGCAATCTCAGAGCGATGGCCAGTGATCGCCTTGCGCATGCCCTGAAGTTCAGGTTTGAGCTCCTTGCGGGCCATGCGAACAACTTCAGCGCGAAAGGCATTTGAAAATGTATTCATGATCCTGATGGTACGAGATGCCGCTGCCTGCCACCCAGAGCACCAAATCGACACCCCCACCTCGTAAGATCCCCGCACCATGACCACCAAACCCACCTGGACACAGGAAGCCCTCGAACAAACGCCTTGGGCGAAGGATTTCAAGAAGGAGGCGCGTGTCAGCTATGCCACTGCCATCCGCTATGCCTTGGAGGACAGGCTGGAGGTGATCATCGAGCACACCACCGAGTCTGGTGAACCGCAATGGGTGATCCGTGTGCTGGACGATCCCTCGTTCTGGATGGATGCTGTCCCTACCAAGGCTGCTGCCGTGCAGCTCAGCCGAGAGATGGACTGGAAGATCGTCCGATAGCCAGTGATTGATCACAAACCCTCAATCTAGGCCTTCGGTCGACCTCACGAAAGCAAGCCCGCCAGAGGCAAGAGACCGTGGCGGTCTGCTTCGGTGGAGTTCGAACCTGTCGTCCAGCCTTATCCGCCTTGCGCTTGGCAGCCTTGGGGTCCACTACCGCCTTGAACTTGGCACCCCGTACAAACTTGGGCACCGTGCTCGCAGGGATCTTCAGCGCAGCACCGGTCGATGGGTTCTTGCCAGTGCGTGCTCCACGCTTGGCAGACTTGGAGGTCCCACACCCCCTAGCTGCACGGCATCGCACTTCTTGACGGCGGTCTGGATGGTGTCGACTAGGGTTCACAGCAATGCAATGGCTGCGATCTTGGACCGGTCATTCGAGAACCATCAACGGCAAAGCTATCGAAATTTCCTGCGAGAGGTACTCCGCGCGAAGCGGCTTGGATGCTCGATTGGCGGTGTTTTGAATGTACAAATAGACGCTACCTCAATGTACAAATGGACGCATCCAGAATGTACAAATGGACGGTACCCCAAAGTGGGTCCAGGTACGGTTACTGATGCCTTTTTTATATCCGACTCATCTAGGCATTGGGCTTCGCCTCGATAGATCTTCACTGCTTGTCGCCCAAAACCTGCTCCAGCTCAATGCTGCAGTGCACTTCTTGGCAAAAACTCTACTCCGGTCCTCTTCACCAATTCCTGGTAGCTGATCGGCCGACCCACCGTCTCCCCCTCGCGATTCTCCTGCCAGTGCGCCCAGGCCTTGTTGGTCGTGGCGTCGTACACCAGCTTGTAAAGGTAGGTTGGCACCTTCACCCCATTCGCCCCAACGCGTGGTCCCGCATCTGTGAACACCGGACCCGTGATCACAAACACATCCCCCTTGGCCCGCTTCACATAGTGCCGCGTGTCCTGCTCGATCTTGTTCCAGGCGCCTCCGTTGTGCTGGGCATTCTGGGGAACCATGTTGGCCAGGCTGAAGCTCTGGGCCATCGCCGTAGGCGTCGGCATGTCTCCCGCAGGCGCCATATGCCCTCGGGAGTAGCCAGAGTTCTTGTAGTCCTCCAGCTCCGCCCGCTCGCCACTTGGCAAACGTGCGTCCGCAAAGAACCGCTTCGCCCGCTTCTCGTCAGCATCCTCGATGAGCCTGCGGTTCAACCTCTGGGCCACAAACACCGGTGTCTTGGTGGTCCCGGAGTGCAGCACCGCAAACGCTTCATAGCAAAGCTCGCGCAGCTGCGGCCGGCGCGTGATGGCGGGCGGCGTGCCATTCGCAAAGAACTGCGGACACTGCGCAAAAGAGGTGGGCTCGGGCTTGAGCAGCGCCGCACTGTCGAACTGCGGAGAGCGAGCCCAGGAAAGATTCGGGAGAGCAACGCCGACAAGAGATAGGGCCAGCACAGCCGCCAGGCGCACACGGCCGGGCCAAGAGAACAAACGATTCACAGAAGAGGCATTCGAGTCGAATTTAACGGAGCTCGATTGGAGCACCGTTCACCTCTCACTTCGAGTCTGAAACTCGGACCAAGCCGGGTTTTACAGCTGCTTGCAGAGATGGGGGCCGCAAACAGAAAGGGCTCCCAAAGGGAGCCCTTTCTGCCTGCCCGCCCCTGCGGTTCAGTTAACACTCCCCATGGCAGCAACACCCGCAAATGCAAAGTGCCACCACCATGGGAAGTCCCGCAACTGCTTCAATCCAACTCAAGCAGTTGGCCTGCCAATTACATGGCGCTGAATTCGCCGTGGGGGATCTGGCCAGTGCGCAGGGCTTCGGCAGCCTGGGCACGCACAGCAGCGCGGTCAGCCGTGGAGGTGTAGGTCACCACACGCGAACCAGCAGGTTCCTGGCTGCGGGTCTGCGCCACGGTAGCGGCTTCAGCGGCCACTTCAGCGCGGGTGCGGTTTGTTTCGAACTTCAGGGCGAATTGCGAGCTGTCGGCTTCGTCAGCCTGGGCGCCAAAAGAAGCGAAAGCGGCAACAGCAGCGACGGAGAGGAAACGGGCGGTCTTGTTCATGATGAAAATCCTTGGAAGTAAAAAAGCGTCTCAAAAAAGCCGGGTCAAAAACCATTCCTGAACCGGGTTCGGTGAGTCGCCTT
>Ga0160492_100496_pt1 | contig 22378 bp, 20 predicted proteins | sample DID2MG_FD_108258 | JGI IMG/M metagenome (GOLD analysis project Ga0160492, IMG submission 108258) | Enriched soil microbial communities from UW Madison campus, WI, USA - DID2877_E24_FP2 MG | ecosystem: Environmental > Terrestrial > Soil > Unclassified | place: USA: Madison, Wisconsin | collected... | reverse complement strand
CGTGACGCGCAACCAGCTCGCTTACCGCCCGCTCCAGCTTGACCCGATCCAGATTGCCCTTCAACTTTACTTTCTTGGTAACGTTGTACCCCGTTCCCCTCTCGTCCTGCAGCAGATGCAGGACATACAGCCGCTTCTGCGCAGCCGTCAACGGGTAGACGCTTCCGGTCTCGATTCGCGGGATAGCCTCGAATGCCTCTGTCGCTTGCTTGCCCTCCAGCCGTTTCGCCAAGTCGCCGATCGTCGGATGGATAAATATATCCATCAGCGTCATCTCGCAATGGAATGCCCGGTTTATTCTGGAAACAAGCTGCGCCGCTGAAATCGAATCGCCGCCTACTTCAAAAAATTGGTCCTCGCCCGCGATCTGATTACGACCCAGGAGCTCTCGGCATATATCCAATACACGTGCCAATTCAACACTCACCACGCATGCCTCCCCCGACACCGATCCGTTGATGTTCCATAACAGCCAGAATACGTTGCATGTGCTGGCGCAAATATAAATGTCCGCCTGGAAACATATAGCTCTCGAACTTAGAATTCGTATAGCTTCGCCATTCGGAGGCGTTCAAGCAAGAGCTGGTATCATGCTCGCCATTCATTACGGTTATCGGGCATGCCAATCGCCTCGAATCCAATCGAGGCAGATATTCATCCGCCGCAACAACATCTGCACGAAAGATAGGAAGAAATATCTCTTGCCATAGCTCGCTTTCTATCGTCTCGGTCGTCATACCCTCCAATGAAGCGATAAATCGCATCAGTTCCGCATCATCCAATCTTGCTTGTGAAATCCTGTTTTTTTTATGAGGAGCTGTCTGGCCTGAAATATATAAATGAGAAAGCGAATGGCTTTTCTCTTGTAACAAAAGCGCACATTCATAAGCGACCCATGCTCCCATGCTATGTCCGAACAGAGCATACGGCTCGTCCTGTCCGGTCTCCCTTGTTATCCGCGGCAGTAGATCCTCAGCCAACTCGGTTACGGAGTTCACTAAAGGCTCCGAATAACGATACCCCCTGCCGGGAAGCTCTAACGGCATAATATCGACGTCGCTAGCGTACGGTATCCAACTTTTATAGATAGCAGCCGAAGCGCCGGCATACGGTATGCAGAACAGTTTCATAAACCGGATCCCTTCCAGAGTCGCATGGTCATCATTATTGGATTCCTGTTGCATAAATGCTATATTTCAAACCGTTTATTTCACAATAAAATCTATAATATTGGATATAGGTCTTGACGGTCGTCAAGTGAATGCAATCCGTTTGTCAGACGTTTGAGGATCCATGTACATCATTTAATCGTTTGCCCGCCAAAACTATTGCCAACCCTTAATGTTTGAGGTAATCTAATCTTATTGATGCATAAATATTAGTATTTTTGAAACAAAATGCACATCCTATAACCGATCGGAGTGTTACCCAAAATGATCGTCATTCGGAAGCCGACAGTGAACGATACGCCCGCCATGTATGAATTGATTAATATGTATGCGGATGAAGGCCGATTGCTGCACCGGTCGATCACATCCATATATGAATATTTGCAATGCTTTTATATTGCCGAGCATGATAACGAAATCATTGGCACCGCCAGCTTGCATATTCTAGATAAGGATCTTGCGGAAATACGTTCTCTTACCGTAGCGCCCGGCTATGTCGGGAAGGGAATCGGCAAACTGCTCGTCAATCAAATTAAAGAGGAAACCAGGACGCTCGGCATTAAAACGCTGTTGTCCTTGACTTATCAGGTTCAGTTTTTTCTGCGCTGCGAATTTGAATTAATTGAGAAAGAGAAGCTGCCTATGCAAAAAGTATGGAAAGACTGTATGTCTTGTCCGAAGTTCTCGAATTGCGACGAGAACGCAATGGTTATACACTTCGAACAACCGACCGATTAATTCGAAGCGGCTATCATGCTGCTGCATGTCTTGCTTACCTATCGGCAATTATGCAGCAGCACGAGTGACTATACCTATTAAGCGGCCTATGAACAAGAAGACTGCGTCATACCAAGCGCTTGTCTTATGCTTTGTTCCAGCACAGAATGGTCGGAATCGTTGTCGCGATTCAACCGCATCTTTTCCTTCAGCGGGGTGTTGATGTTACACATAATTCTCGCCCTCCCCGAGTGATTCTGCGATCCCGTATGGTAGATAAACGGATGACATAGCAATACATCGCCCGCTTCCCCGGTTGCTTCGACGACTCTTAGGCGCACGCCATTCTCATCGACATAGTCCTGCTCCATAAACTTCTGAATTCGATCCTCGCCCGTTGGAATGGAGTGGATTTGATCCGTCGTGTAGATTTCTTTGCGGTCTTCGTCCGCTACATCGCCGTAGCTGCCTGTCAATTCGGCCAGCCAAGGATTGCTCCTGTTCATGATCGGAATGGCATCCTTATACTCGATTCCGTCCGGATATTGCGCCAGAAATTGGGCAACCAGCTTGTGCGTGCCTTCCGCAAGCAAGGTCCCTCCCCCTCTTGCTTCAACATCCGAGTACATGACGATCATTAGTAAGCCTTGCTCTGGGCTATCGATATAATGACGGAAATGCAGGCCATCCCAATGCCAGCCGCCAACCGGCACATCCCAATCCTCCGTAGACCCGAGACTAAAGTTAATCGGCCACCAGCCGAATGGAACTCCGTCTTGCTCGTATCCGGCATCAAGTCGACCATTCCCGATTAATTCCTCTATTGCCCCCATCAGTCTGGGCGTCGTGCAAGCTCCGAATATTCCATGCCTATAATTTTCCGAAAGCTGATAAAACGGCGTATGCCAGCTTGCCTTTTCCTGCGATATGCCGCACTTCGCATTGAGAATCGACCAAATTTCATTCTGAGCCTCCAATGCCATCTCGCGGGGAATGGCGGCTTTAATTCTGACCCAGCCCTTCTCCATAAACTGTTTCACTTGCTCTTCGGAAATAATCAAGACGTATTCGCTCCTTTGGATAGGGTGAACGGAATGTACGAACCCGGTTATGTTAATTGCGCTTCCAGCGCCCCTAATAAGCTTCTTGCAAATTGTTCATCCTGATCTCTGGTTTCCTCGAGGCCGGCCAGCACCTTGTCTATTACTTTCGGTTGGCCGCTGAAACGAAACTTCAGCATCATATTTCGAAGCGTTAGCGTATTCTCCACCAATTCGTCGCAAGCGTCCAATAACGAATCCTCAATCCGGATTCCGTTGTCTCTCAGGTACAATAGACGCTGCTTCATTATTTTTTTGTGTTCCCATAACAAATGCAGCGGGCGGATATCGAACGGCAGCTTTCCATCCTTAATCAAAGACAGATAATGCGCTACAACACGATAGGTGGCAATGCCGAACACGTAAGCCTCTCCCATGTCCTTGGCATAATTGAACGCGGAATATCTGAGCGCCGTATCGCTGCTTGACAGAAAGTCTTGCAAATGTTCGACGATAAGCCGCACATTCAATGAAAACGGCCGCCCAAAATTAGGCTCGAGAATGTACAAGGAGGAATAGCATGGATTCACGCCTTTTCCGTCCAGATCGTCTGTGTCGAGATACGCCTTAAGAAAAATATCGAATGCTATGGTTTCGGTCGTATATGCCTCGCTCTCGCCATAGTAGCCTGCGACATGAAACAGCTTCTTCTCGAGATCGTAACCATAAATGAAAAAATCGTGGTCGTCCTTCTCTTTCTGGAACGAAGGTCTGCCCTCTACAAAAAAATCGTTCACGCTCGTATAAGCATAGCGATTCTCGTCTATTGCATGAACAATAAAGCTAATCACGTCCACGTTGTTCTTAAGCAAAGTCCCCTTAAAGACCCGCTCCATCTTAAGCAGCCTTTGAGGAGCCAACGTATAATAGAACCAGTCCTCGTAATTTTGATGGTATTCGAAAAACCGGAGATGAAGATCCAAATGCGGATACGACAAAATATTCTGGCAAAACAACTGTGTGTAGTTGCTGTATACCCAGGGCAACGATCGCGGGTCCGTCAACATGATAGATAATTCGTGCGCGTCATTGGACCAGCACCAAGTGAAAGGTTCCGCCAAGGGGAGCATTTTAATCATGAGGATCTCTCCAATGTATAGAGTTGTTTAATAATGTCTTCTATCGGTATGGCGTTAATATTGATGTCGATAACCGGCAAGGTACTAAGAATCCGGTAAACTTCCTGCTTCAAATCGGACTGATTCATGTCGATTTCAATTCGCGCGGTAAACGGATCTCGATATTCCGCGTTCAAATGCGCCAATTCTTCCCTTGCCACCGGCTCGGAGAACTTGACCTCTACCACCTTGCGATTCGTAATGTTAGCGCCTAATCGGGACATCGGCTCGTCGAACACGACCTTGCCTTCATTAATAATCGTCAGGTGATCGCACAAGTCCTCTACGTCCGACAGATCATGCGTCGTTAAAATGACCGTCGTCTGCTTGTCTTTGTTAAGCTGTTTAATAAAATTGCGAATGGTTTCCTTGGATACAATGTCGAGACCGATCGTTGGTTCATCCAGAATAATAATCTCGGGGTCATGAAGGATAGAGCCGACGAGCTCGCATTTCATCCTCTCGCCAAGCGATAACAATCGAACCGGCTTTAAAATAATATCCGACAGGCCCAGCATCTCGACGAGATAATCCAGATACTCCTTATATTTTCGTGTCGGGATATTGTACATTTCCTTCTGAAGCGCAAAGGTATCTGCCGCCGGCAAATCCCAAATCAATTGAGATTTTTGCCCGAACACAACGCCGAGATGACGAACATATTGCTCCCGCTGGGACCAAGGAACGAAATCCATAGCGCGGATCGCCCCGGATGTAGGATACAAGATGCCGCAAATCATTTTGAGCGTAGTGGACTTTCCTGCACCATTGGGACCAAGCAGCCCTCTGATTTCGCCTTTTTTGATCTGAAAGCTCACATCGGCGACCGCATTGATCCATTTGTATTGCCTGTTGAAGAGAGAACGGACCGAGCCCAACATTCCAGCCTTCTTTTGATGCACTTTATAGGTTTTGCTCAAATTGCGGACATCAATTAATGCACTCAATTTTCGTTATCCTCCCGAGCTGGCGTAATATTTCAAAGACCGGTTCCATATTTTGATGCTCATGATAAAAAATACGATGCCTAAAGGCAGAAACAGATACACGGCCGAGCTCGCTTCTCCCATTAGCGTCTTGGCAGGGTAGTACGCCCATACAGCGAATGGAATAATAAATATAAACGAATATTTTAAAAATTTAGGAAACAGCTCTAACGGATAGTCGGATACACGAATGATATTCTCGAACATCTCGTCCATTTTTTCCATATGTACAACAAAAATAACGAGACAGCAGAACAGCGCGATCAATCCCATATACACGAACAATCCGCTTATAATCATTACGAGCAATGCAGCAACGACATGCGGCGTGATCTGCAAGTTCATATGAACGGCCGCGTATATGGTAACGGCTATCCCGGAGATGAAAGGCCCCAGCCCGCTCAGACTAAACCCGCCCGCCAGCAGTACCCCGATAGGCGGATAAGGCTTTATCAATAGCCGGTCAAACGTCCCTTTACGAACCATATCCATCATCTGCATGCGAACCTCTCCGAACACCGTCCCCCGCAAGCCTAACCATATTAATACATTTCCTTGGAACAGGATGATCTGGTCGATATTCCATCCAGGGAAGCCGTTCGACTGGGTGAAGACAAGAAGCTGCACGATCGGACCAATCGAAGTCATCGCAAGCGATATAAATAAGCTAATCAAAAAGTCCAACCTGTATTGCATGCTTTTACTAATGCTGATCTTACAGTTCAGCACAAACAACCGGCATAGGCCTACGATTGTTAAGATCATTCGTTACCCCCCCACGGCACAAAACCTTTTGGCGGCCGCGGACCACGAAATTCGGTATACCCCAAGCAGCAGAAAAATCCAGCACCATTGCATGGCCGTTGCAAACATAAATTCGGACGAGCCCGATTTTCGGTTAAGGAAGAATTGAATCGGCTCGTAAAAAATATATTTGAATGGCATGTAATCAATGGCAGTTGCAAGACCGGACGGGAAGAACTCCAATGGAATGTATGCACCGCCAAGCGATGCGAAAAAAATAAATTTGACGCTCGTCAATGATCTTGTGCTTTTGATGAAGAATGCACACATGCCGATTAAATAGTTGATAATAAAGAACAAAAAAAACGCTCCGATCACGAGGACGAGGAATCTAATAAATGAAGCGGTCGTCATAAAAGTCGGTTTGTATATCAGGCTGAACACAACCATATCCATCGTAAATTCCAACAGGACTCCTATGATTCTTAAGGCAATCGCATCGGCAAGCTCAAGCTTGAACAGTGACATCGGCCTCAAAAAGCTGATCGTCATCTCGCCGGATATAATACGATCGGATATCTGGGAATCGGTAAAGTTCCATATGAAGACCCAGACGAAATTGACGCAAGCAAAGTACCACACCATCTGCGTCAGGTCGTAGCCATTTATGGAGGCGCTATCGCTATGAGCGTATACGGTCTTGAACAGAAAAATATTAATGAGCAGAATAACCGGATGAATAAAGAACGACAATAGGAAGCCCCAACGGTATTGAAAGAATGCTTTCATGTATATTTGTATCGCTTTAAGAAATGCCCTCATGACAACTCCCTTGTAACCACCGAGAGAAGACTTGACCCGAAGTCAAGTCTTCATGCCCCGTGCTCTACGTGGTATATTCTGCATTAATACGAATATATTCCTCCGTAAGATCGCATCCCCACACCTTGGCGGCGTATAGAGGCTCGCCGATTACGACCTCGATCGTTACGGTTTTTGATTGTTTGATCTCGTTGGAGAGTCGCTCCAAGTCCAATTCGACTTGTCGATTCCGATCGAAGACCGTTTGATCCAAAAACTTGATCTGAACATCCTCCGGAGCAATCCGTTGGTCTGCCGTATTCTCGTCGGGCTTTCCAATCGCCATTACGATTCGTCCCCAGTTAGGGTCCGCCCCGTAGACGGCGGTTTTGACGAGCGGCGAATTCGCGATTTTTTTGGCGTACGCTTTGGCCTGTTGGTAGGAGGAGCCGGAGCTGACCTTAATCTCGATCAGCTTCGTCACGCCTTCCGCCTGACTGACAACATCGCGCGAAAGCTTTAGACAGACCGCTCTTACCGCTCGTTCAAAATCGATAAGCTCTTCCTCGCTAATTTCTACCTCATTGGTAGTAAAAATAGCCGTCGTATCGCTCGTGCTCGTATCGGAATCGACGGTAATGCAATTAAAGGATGGCTCCACGGCAGCCTTTAATATTTCGTCCAGCTTTGGTTTGGATACTTTTACATTGGTGAAAAGGTAGACGAGCATCGTCGCCATATTAGGCTCAATCATACCTGCGCCCTTGGCGATACCGCATAGTACAGCTTTACCGAACTGGACGGAGACTACCTTTTCCTTCCGATCGGTTGTCAGAATCGCTTTCGCGCTTTCCGACAGCTTGCCGTACTCCAGTTGATTGGAAAGTCCTTGAATGCCCGAAATAATAGCTTCCATCGGTAACGATACGCCGATAACGCCCGTACACGACAGCAATATCGCATCCTTAGGAACCTTGAATTCCTCCGCGAGCGCCTCGGCAATTCGATGAATATCTTCACGTGCCGTAGGCGTAAAGACGTTCGCATTCTTGCTGATTACGCACAATAATTGAACATTGCCGTGCGCGGAATTGGCTCGATCGAAGATAACGGCTTCGCTGCAGCTCATATTTTTCGTATATACTGCCGAGCAGATGCCCGCTTGATCCAGCCGGATAACCGTAAAATCAAGCTCGTCTCTTTTGGATACGCCAATATATTGGGCAATCGACTTGATGCCGTCAGGGTAAAATGCCAACGAATTTTGCAACTCTACTTTCTCGCCTGCACAATTGATAAAGCAATATTGATCTTCTTCGAATGGCCCTTCAGGCCGCTCCGTAATATAAATCTCCTGATCGGCAACAATTTGTCTCATGATAAGGCCCTCCGAATTGAAGTGTCGTGATCGCGAGTAATTCTACTCGTGCCTAGAAGGAAATAACGAAATCATCCTGATAGCTGACCGGAACCTCTATTAATAACGGCTTGGTGTAGTCGTTCTGCGCAATCGCGGCATCCAACTGTTCAATCGTTGAAACGCGTACGCCGTTGCAGCCGTTTGCTTCCGCCAATTTAACGAAATCTACGCTCTCCAAACGAACGATCTCCGGATTCCGCCCTGTTTTGCTTCGTTGCTGATACAGATTGATGAGCTCATAGCTCGCGTTATTTAACAATACGACGACAACCGGCAACCCATATTTGGTTAACGTGGCCAAGTCGCCGCTGCCCGAATGAAAGCCTCCGTCTCCGCATATCAGGAACACCTTCTCGCCCGGATTAAGCAATTGGGCCGCGGCTGCAGACGGCAGTCCCGTTCCGAAGGACGAAAGCCCCGTATCGGAAAAAAACTTTTTCGTTGAGTCCGGGTTGGAAAACATAATCGCATGATGTCTGTAATAACCGATGTCCGTAATCAAGCAGCCGCTGCCCAAGTGCCGGTTAATGACGTTCATGACTTGCCCGGGGGAGAAGCAGTTCTGTTCCCTCTGCGGAGCATGCAATACCTTCTCGTATTGCTGCTTCATCCGGGACAAGTCCCGCCCTTCCTTCTTGGCCCCGTTCCGCTCCGACAAAGCGGTAAAGAGATGCTTCAAATCGCATACGCACTCCAGATCGGGATTGAATTTGGAATGAATCATCAACTGCGGCGAACTGCCCAAGCTAAGGACTGTCTTTTCATTTCCGCGCGTCCACATCTTTGGCAGAAGATCATCGACATATTGATAGCCTACGCAAATAATCAAGTCAGCGCTTACAAATATATCGTCCAGTGCGGGATAACCAAGAATCCCTTCCATATAACAACTGACTGCGCCGTAATTTAACGGATCGGAGAAAGGCGCGACGCCTTTTGCATTCGCAGCGGTTACGAACGGAATGTTATATTGACGGCAGAATTCGATCAACGCTTGGTCTGCGCCAACTCGGATTACCTCTTGCCCGATCAAGCACAGCGGGCGGCTCGAAGATTGCAGCTTTTCCATAATTGCATCGATTTCCCGCTCGCTTGCAGGCGCGGCATTGACCCGTATACTCGCTGGCTGTGCGGGAACCTCGCTGCGAGGCGGACTCATAATCTCTTGATTGTAAAAATCGACCGGTATGGATAGATGCACCGGACCAACAGGCTCCGTTAAAGCGATTTCAAAAGCCTTGTCGATAACGTTATACAATTCTTGCGGATGGCGTAATTCATATGACCATTTGGTTAGCGGTGCCAGAATGGACGCCTGATCGACACATTGATGCGTAATATTATAGAAAATATCGTTGCTCTCTAGCTGTGAGGTAAAGAATACGACCGGCGATTTGTTCAGCATTGCCGATGCGACGGCCGTCGTCACATTCGTTGCCCCCGGCCCCATTGTCGTGAAACATGCTTGCGCCTGATCGGACATCCGGCCGGCGAAATCCGCCATGATGCCTGCGGTAAACTCGACCCGTGTCGTTATATATTCGATGCCGTCGACTTCATTAAAAAGAATGTGCTCGTTCTCTCTCCCCGGTACCCCGTACACATACTTAATATTTCTTCTGACCAGCTCTTGAAGAAGCGCTTCTTTAAAAAGCATTTATAGAACCTCCATTTGTTTAAGTTCTTCATGCAGTGAAATATTCGCCGCCTCCGCTTTATCCACCAGCAGCAGCTTTAAGATGCGATATGCGAATTGGTCCTTGAGATATCTGATTCTTTCCGGCTTCTGCCCTTGCAGGCCCAAGAGCTGGGTGAAATAATCTTCACATCCGGTCCCTTGATGAACGCCGACCTTTTTTCTCCACAGAATTTCGGGATCGATCTCACCGTCGAACGATTTTCTCAACACGTACTTCTCGATGCCGTGCTTAAACTTCAAAGCGGGATCGATCATAAAGCTCGCCTCGATGATGCCGGATTCTAGAAATGGATAGAAAACCTGCTTATCGAAAGCGTACGCGAAGTTCTGCGACGTCTCGTTCGACCAATAGGTGCTTAGGTATTCATCCCAAACCAATTGCATAATGGCCCGATCCGACATTCCCTTCTTGGCAAATCCCGCAAATAATATATCCGATCCGTAACCGGAAAGAATGTTCTGCCCGCGTCCTTGCATCAAGGAATGGGAGATGGTGATCGGAACCAGATACTCGATGTATTTGCTGTGGAAATGCTCGACCAGGCCAACGGTCTGTACATAGGAATCGAGAAACCGTTCTTGCTCGAACAACAAATAGTTCAACGGCTTGCCGATAGATTCGGCGAATCTTCCAGCCGGAACGAATTCGTTGTAATCCTCTGTCCCTGCCGTGTACAGCTCGACCGACGAAAACCGCTTTGAAGCCAAATAAGTAATAATGCTTGAATCCAGACCGCCCGATACCAAGCAATCCGCGGAGCCGATCGGATAAGCATCCACAATTTGCTCGAGCGATTTCCGCAGGATTCGGCAAGCCTCCCGCTCATCGACAATCGTGATCGAGCGATGCGGGGTGAAATGGACGCTTTGTCCGCCTGCGAGCCCTCCGTCGTTAACTTTTAGCGTGGTGCCCGGCACAAGCCTGAACGTATCTTTGAAGCTTGTTAGATAAGCGGTGCGGTATAAATCGGCTTCACTGAAGGATTCGAACGGCAGGATATGCTCGTCGTTATCGGGGAATGCCTTCAATTCCGTAGAGAACATGATTCGCCGGTTCCCGGAATCCAATCTGTAATAGAGTGAAGGTCCCGAGCTTTTGCCGGTAAACGCAATGGTTGTCGAGCCGGTGAAAAGAACACCGGAATAGTACCCGTTCAATATTCGAAAGGCATCGGTACCGTACTTCTCATAAGCCCCGATTATAAGCTCCTCGTCGCTGCCCCTATGTCCGAGCGATGCACACAATTGTCTGCGAATCTCATCGTCTGCAATATAACCGGTCAATACGCAGTAGGCGTCATGATCGGCTATTGAAGAAGGAACCGCCCCTGTATTTCCTTCCCCGATCGTCAGCAATTGAACCTCGGATTGCGGCGTTAATAAAGTGCTAAGGCTTCGAGCGCCAAGCGCCGCAAACAAGGCATCCTCCATTGCATGCCGCTTCAAGCTTCTAACGTGCCGATTATGGATCTGAATTAGAAATCCCCGAGCTGCCAACTTAATTCGCCATCTCCTTGCGGTTCTCAAGTTTTCCAATCGATACGAACTTACCGTTCATTAATAAATCAAACACGATCTGAGCGGCAAGAAGCCCCGTAATACCCGTCGGATCGTAACCGGGAGCTACCTCCACCAAATCAAGACCGACTATGCTGTAATCTTTCAGTTGCTCGACTAATTCCAGCATCTCGAAGCTTGATAATCCTCCCGGTACCGGCGTTCCCGTGCCCGGCGCAAAAGCAGGGTCGACCACATCGATGTCAATACTAATGTAGTACATGCGGTCCTTCGGAAGGTCGAAATGACTTAATTGGCATTGCTTCTCCCGAAATTCCTTCATGCTGATGCATCTTACGCCCTTATGCTCTTCATAGAAAGACCAGCTATCGTCGCGCACTTGTCCCCTCATGCCGAATTGGTGCAGTTGCTCTGGCATGACGAGTCCCTCTTCAATAATGTTCCTAAATACGGCGCCATGATGGTAAGCGTACCCGTTAACGGGCGCGAAAGTATCCGCATGGGCGTCAAAATGCAAAATGGAAAGCTCCTTGCCGTTCATCGCCTTACTTACAGCTCTGACCGCAGGCAATGTGATAGAATGGTCGCCGCCAAGCAAGAAAGGAATTCTCCCTTGCTCAACAACCTCTCTGACAGCGCTTTCGATTTTGAGCAAGCATTCCTCCCTGTGATAAGGGGATAGCTCCAGCATTTCGGCAAGAATATCATTCCATTCCCACGGGAGAACCCTCTGCGCACTGATCGAGTAAGTTCTAAGCTTTTTTAATTGACTAATGACATCGGCAGGGCCGTCTTTCATTCCTTTTCTCCAGTAAGCCCCTTCTTCGTAAGGCACGCCGATGATGGAAGGTACGCCGTGCTGCATCCCCATCCCCCCTCCTAGTTCTATTGGCATAGCGATTCTACGATTTCGATTAATTCGGCCACAGTATTCGTTGACAACGTATTTAGCATGGAATCCGGAAATTCAATGTCGAAAACCGTCTCAATCTTTACGATCAATTGCATAACCTGCAGCGATTGCAGCCCTAGATCGGAATCCAATCTTTCATGCGGATGCACTTCGGCTCGACGCGCAATGTCGCAGATCAATTGAATCAACGCTTGTTCGGATGAAGCCAGGAAACTCACCGCCGAACACTTCCTTCCAACGAATCGATTAGCTCGCGTCGTATCACTTTCCCAAGCGGCGATCTCGGAATACGATCGACAAAAACGATTTCCGACGGCCGCTTATACAGCGCCAATTGATTCGTGCATTTCTGTGCGATAAGCTGCCGGAGCTCGTCCAGACCGTCCCCTTGAATTTCGGGCACGATAACGGCCACGACGCGCTGTCCGGCAATATCGTCGCTTATGCCTACCACCGCTATTTCCCTTACCTTTTCGATTGCCCCGATTAACGCTTCCAATTCCTTAGGGCTAACTTTATTCGCTCCTACGTTGATGAAGTCGGATACCCGCCCCATATGGTAGAAATATCCTTCCTCATCCTGCCGTATAATATCTTTCGTGCAGAACCACCCGTCGACATAAACATTCCCCTGTTCTTCAGGATTGTTAAGGTATCCCGGGGAAATCATGTTATCCAGCTTGACGCACAGCTCTCCCTCTTCGCCGGATCGGACCGCCTCCCCGTTGCTATCGATCAGCTTCCAGGATAATTCGGCAAACGGTGTCCCGATTGAGGAAGCGATTGTACCTTCAGCATTAAAAGAGATGTATCCGATTTCCGTTAAACCGTACACCTGATTAATCCTCTTGCCGTCAAATGCCTTGGCAAACTTGTCAATGACCTCGGTAGACAGCGGAGCTCCGCCGCAAATAAAATATCGTACCGAGCCAAGATTATAACGACGCACCAATCCGATTTCCGCCATAAGAGCATACATATACGGAAGCGTCCCAAGAAAAGTGATGCTTTGCTTGGCTGCCGCATCCAATATTTTTCTTGGCGTCACCGCGGCCAGATCCGGCAAATATAGCGTGCCTCCATTCATTAATGCAGGCAAGGCATGGTCGTGTATCCCATAGCTATGAACCAATGTAACCGTACACAAAATGTTGTCCGCGGCAGTGATGCCAAAATATTGGCACTGTAAATGGACCTGATTGATAATCGTTTCTTGAGCGAACAGGATTCCTTTAGGTCTGCCGGTCGAACCGGAAGAGAATAACACCGTAAACAAATTCTCCTGCTCGTTAATCCCCTTATTCGCATCCCGGTCAATGAACATAGCTACCAAGGAATCATCCAGTGGCCTTGTTTCTTCAACGATATTATCAGCAATTGCCTGCTTGGCTATTTCGACATATTTTGCATCGACTATAGCAAAAGTGGGTTTAATTTCGTTAATCAAGCTTGCGATCTCGTCCAAGGTAAGTCTGGTGTCGATGGGTACGATACAGATCTCAAGCTTGGAAGCCGCCAAATAACAAGTCAGAAACGAGATCGAATTGTCCGCGATCAGGGCGATTGTATCGTTGCGCCGAAGTCCGTAGCGCTTAAGCTGCTCGGCCGTCTTGTCGACTCTATCGACCAGTTCCTTATACGTAATGCTAGTATTGTCCGATACGATTGCCGCTTTGTCGCCACGAATGACGGATTGATCCAGCACTAACTGAAAAATCGTTGACACATTCCCGCCCCCTGCAATAATTCGATTCGTTCGAGATAAGTTGCATCATTGCATCGTTTCAAGTCAGCCTACTCTCATTGATCGACTGCCTATATTTATAGAAATCGAGCGAGACAATCCCCTTCTAAACAATGAGAATATTTTACTTTATTGGTACCGATAAATCAATCAAGAATTTTTATATTTTACTTAAAAAATAATATGAATTAGTATTAAAATAACATTAATACCTCGATCAGCCGATAATAAGATTGAATCTCCAACTTTCCCGGTAATCCCCTTATATCAATGAAAAGAGGAAGCTCGGACATAAAAAAAGAACTCCCTCAAGCCATAAGAATGACGTTGAGAAAGCTCTTTATTGCTCTGGGATGAGTATTGCGACGACGCCGACTAAGCCTTCCGCAGGCCGCGTTTCCGTCCCTTCAGCGTTAAGCCGAAGCTGATAAGCAGCACGATGCAGGCGAGCATATATGGATAATTGATATCGATATCGAACAAGGCTCCGGCGGCGATCGGGCCGGCAATATTGCCGAGGCTCGTAAAGGCCGAGTTCAAGCCGGCCACATAGCCCTGCCGATCTTGAGCCAGCTTGGACATCTGCGTGCTGATCGCCGGCCGCAAAATGTCGATGGCCAGAAAGACGATAAACGTTACGGCAAAAATAAGCCAGTATTGGTGAACGAACAACGTCAGCAGAATGAATATGCCGGCAAAAAGAAGGCAGATCGCCATCACCCTTTGCTCGCCGAATCGGTTCAAAATCCAGCTAAAGGCGGTAACCTGAACGACCGCGCCGGCAATGGAGCCGAACGTCAATATAAACGCGATATCTTTCGGCTCGAATCCGAATTTTTGATCGACGAACAATCCGAACACCGTCTCGAAATTAGCTAATCCGAAGGACATGACGAACACGATCACCAGCCCCATAAAATACGGCTCCCGATAGGAATGAATCAGTTGCGACAGAAGTCCGCTCCGTTGCTTCGTCAGGGACGCGGCATCAAGAGCCGCTTCCCGCTTCGGCCGGGACTCCCGAAGGAGCAGCAGCGTGACGCAAGCCGCGGCGATGCCCGCCGCCGCCGCGCTGTAGAAGGGGACGCGGATGCCGAATTCGGCGATATAGCCGCCAATGCCGGGTCCGATTATAAACCCCGTTGTAATGGAGGCGGTAATATACCCCATCCCGGCGGCCCGATCTTCCTCCGACGTGACGTCGGCAGCGTAAGCCATAACGGCCGGCATAATCAATGCGGCGCTAACGCCGCCAAGCATTCTCGAAATAAATAATAACGCCGCCGAATTCGCGAGCCCGAACAGCCCTTCCGAGACGGCGAAAATAACCATGCCGACGACGATCATTTTTTTCCGGCCCAGAGAATCCGCCAACCGGCCGGCAAGCGGCGAGAATATAAGCTGCGTGAGCGAGAAGGCCGCCACCAGTAGCCCGACCGCCGAGCCCGTAATGCCCAGCTTCTCCATGAACTTCGGCATAATCGGTATCGCGAGCCCGACTCCCGTAAAAACCAAAAAAAGGTTGACCATTAAGATCAGTAAGGCTCCCCGTTTTTTCAACAACAATGCCATCATCAATTCCTCCGCCAAGCAGCGGACTATCCCAAATCAATAGCCGGCCCTCCACGTTCGTACCTTCGAATTCGCCGCGATCGATCCCGCTTTGCAGCAGACGACGATTAAAGTTAAGATAGCCCTGACTCATTTCTTTAATACGCTCTTCCACGTCCGAGGCTTTCTCCGTATTGTTAGAAATTCGTCGATCGCTTTGGATTGAAGGGATGCGGGTCTGCGCATAAAAAAACCACCTCTCGCGAGGTGGTCGGACTATTGCTCGATTAGCTTCCCGTTCTCCAGCACATACACTTTATCGCACAGCGGCGCTACCCGGTCGTCATGCGTCACCATCACCGCGCTCTTGCGCTGCTCCTTCACCTGACGCGCGATCATGCCGACGACATCGAGTCCGCGCGAGGCGTCCAGACTGGCGGTCGGCTCGTCCGCGAACAGAACGGCCGGATCGTTCATGAGCGCTCTGGCGATCGCGACCCGCTGGCGCTCCCCGCCGGATAGCTTATCCGGGTAGGCCTTTCGCCTGTGAGACAGCCCCATTCGCTCAAGCAGCTCCTCCGCCCGTTCGGCCGCCTTCGCAGCATTCATACCGGCAAGCTTCGCGACCAGCATTAGCTGCTCTCCCACCTTCAAATACGGAATCAAGTTCGCGCTTTGAAAAATAAATCCGAGCCGGCGCAGCCGCATATCCGCAAGCTCTCGCTTGTCTTTGCCCGCAACGGCCTGCCCGTCGAGCAGCACTTGGCCGCTCGTCGGCTCAAGCAGCGCTCCCGCGATGGACAGGAAGGTGCTCTTGCCCGATCCCGAAGGGCCCATGACCGCAACAAGCTCGCCTTCGGCCACTTTCAAATTCAGATTGTCCAGAATCGTTCGTTCCATACCGCCGTCTTCGAACGTCCGGGTAACGTCTTGCAATTCGAGTCGAGTTCTCATACCGCCGTCCTCCCTATCGCATCCAAGGCGTCAATACGGGCAACCTTCCACACCGACAACAACGAGCCGGCCAGAGACATGACAATGAAGGCGATGCAGGTCCATGCCAATGCGGAGAGGCCTAATCGGAACGGCATCGCATCGGGCAATACGGCTTCAAACCCTTGAACCAGCAAGCTGCTGACGGCCAGACTGCCGACCGATAAGAGCAGCACTTGCAGCGTTACGCTTCTTGCCAGATAAACGGTATGCGCGCCGATCGCTTTCAGAATGCCGAACTGACTTGTCTTCTGAATGGTGATGATATAGAAGAATACGGCCAGTACAACGGCGGAGATAACGAATAGAAATATAATCATCATATTCAGCGAGCCCTGCTCTTCTTTATAGCCCGGAATGGCCGACACGGCCTCGGACTTGCCGACGATTTCCGTACCGGGCAACGCCGCTTGAAGCTCCTTCGTCTTGCCGGTCGAGCCTTTAAGGGCAATCGCATTGTATACGTTCCGGTCCGCGGATGAAGCCCCGTCCTTATTAACCGTTCGCGTTTGAATAGCGCCCCGATCGCGAACGTCCATAAATACGGCGGGCGTATGGCTGAACGACTCGTTCTCCACAATGCCGCCGACGGTCCATTGGGCCCCGGAAGCCTGATCGACCAGAACGGAGCCGATGCCGATGCCGTCTACGGCAAGCTTGCGATCGATCAGAACCTGACCCTCCGCCAGGTCCGGCATAGCCGCGCCTTCCGCTGCCGCAGGCGCCAACCAGCCGCTTGGCTCCACGGCGAGTATCGTTATATCCGCTTTCTTCGTGCCGCCGAGCGGAATAACCGTCGTCATGCGTACGCCGAGCGGCTCCGCGTTCTCCTCCCCGACGATGCGGCCTGCCGCCGCGAGCCGGTCCCCATCGATCTGCGAGCGAGTGAACCGGTGGTTCGAATGCTGCTCCAGAACAAAATGATCGGCCTCCATATTTTGCACGGAAGATGCGTTGTCGTAAGCCAATCCTTGCGCAAGCCCCGTAACGAACAGCACCAGAAAGGCAATAAGCGCCATAATGGCGGCAACGAGCGAGTAGCGCGCCTTGGCGAATCTCATTTCGCGTATAGCCAGATACATGTAAGCTTCCCTCCTTCGTATGGCACAAGTATAGGAAGCGAAAATGAACGGCGAATGAATAACTTGTTACAACTGCGGCAGCGTCACGGTGAACGTCGTCCCCTCGGACGAGCTGGCGACTTCGACGGAGCCGTCGTGAATCTGCACAATTTTTTTGACAATCGCAAGTCCAAGTCCCGTCCGCCCGGATAACCGCTCCCGCGCGCGATCCCCCCGATAGAACCGGTCGAACAGAAACGGCAAATGCTCCGGCGCAATGCCGTCGCCCGTATCCCGAATCGCAACGACGCATTGCCCGCTCGTCTGCTCCGCCCGAATCTCAATGCTTCTTCCATTGGGAATATGCTGGACCGCATTGCTAAGCAGATTCATCCATACCTGCGTGAGCAGCACCTCGTCCCCCTGAAGCATCATCGATTCGGGGACGGAGATTTTCAGCAGCAGCTCCTTCTCCTCGATCTTCCACTGGAGCACCTGCACCGTTTGACGAATATGCTCCCGGAGGGAAAAGGTCGTTCGGTTCAACGCCTCCTGTCCTTGCTCCAGCGAAGACAGCAGCAGCAGTTGCTTGCCGAGCAGCGAGAGATGGCGGCTTTCCTGCTCGATAATCGAAGCGTAGCGCTCGCGCTCCTCCGCCGGGAGCTCTTGCTCGGCCAGCACTTTAGCAAAGCCTTGAATCGAAGTGAGCGGGGATTGGATCTCGTGCGAGACGTTCGATACGAACTGCTGACGCGCTTGGTCGACGCGCTCCAATTCACGGCTCATACTCATAAAATGGCCGGCCAATTGCCCGATTTCATCGCGTCTATGGAGGGGCAGCCGGAGATTATAGTTCCCCTGCGCGATTCGTTTCGTCGCTTCGGACAGCCGGACAATCGGCTTTACCAGATACCTTGTGCTGAGCAAGAAGATCAGAATGCTGATGACGACGGCAAGCAGACCGATCAAGGCAAAGAAAATACGCAATTCGCCGAATTGCAATAAGACATCCGGACGCATGAACAGCGCATACTGGCGGTTCTGGATATGAACCGGCATCCCGACCGTATTGCTCATCCGATTATCGAAAAAGCCGGAAATAAACGGTTTGTTCGGGAATTGAGCGACTCCGTGATAGACGCTTCCCCCCAGCACCCCGGCTACCGTCGCGGTCGCCAAATCCCGTTGGCGGAAATCACGCCCATACCACCGCTCGTCGCCTTGACCGTCCGTTATGTAAATTTGATAGCCGAGCGCCGCCGCATTGTTCAGATAAGCATCCGTTCCGTCAGAATCGTTCTCCACGAATCGCTTCATCTGCTCCGCTATGCCCGTTAGCTTCTCGTCGTTGTACGGCTTCAGCTTCGCATGATAATAAATATTGGAGAATAGGAAACCAAGCAGACTGCTCGCGAGGATGACCGCCACCGTAATAAGAAACACCCGAAAGTACAACGATTTCAACGCGTCTTCACCTCGATCTTGTAGCCGACGCCTCGAACCGTCTGAATCGTAAAATCGTCGGCGTAATCGGCAAAGCGCTGCCGAAGCCGCTTAATATGCACATCAACCGTCCGGTCGTCGCCCTCGTAATCCGCTCCCCATACGAGGCGAATCAGCTCGTCGCGCGAGAACAGCCGTCCCGGAAACTGGGCAAGCTGCGACAGCAGCTCGAACTCCTTCATCGGGAGCAGCAGCATCGTCTCGCCATCCGACACTTCAATGTTGTTCCGATCGATCACGATCCGATTCATCCGAATGATATCGCTCGCCGTGCGATGATAGCGGCGAAACAGCGCTTTGACCCGGAAGACGATTTCCTCCGGCTCGAACGGCTTCGTAACGTACTCGTCCGTGCCGTTCTCATACCCCTGTTTCTTATCCGACAACTGGTCCCTTGCCGTGAGCATGATGATTGGAATATCGTAAGTTTGTCTGATGTAGTCGCACAGCTCGTAGCCGTCCATCCCCGGCATCATAACATCGATAATGGCAAGGTCGATCGGGCTCTCTTTCATCGCCCCGACCGCCTCCAATCCGTCCTGCGCCTCGTGCACCCGGTATCCTTCCTTGGACATCACATACCGAAGAAGCTCTCTTATATGGGCATCGTCATCGACAAGAAGCAACTGCTTCATCATATCCGCTCCGACCTTTCCTGTTGTGCTGGACCGCCTCCCCGCTCGCGATAGTGCGATGGCGGCAAAGCTGCTTCAATCTTAACATGCGATCGGGAAGCGGTACAAAGACCGGGTAAGCGCGGCCGAACGCCCAACATGAATAGGGCTGCCCTAAGGCAGCCCCTATTCGTGCAATTGCTATTTCGCTTGCGGTATCGTCGGCAGGCAGGAGCGGCTAAACCGTTTTTTTATTTAACTCCCGTACAAAGCTCGTTCCGAATTCCGGCATCCGCACGCCAAAGTTATCGGCAATTGTCGCGCCAACATCCGCCAATGTCGGCCAAACGGCCAGCTCTATGCCGCCTTGTCCCATACTTGGGCTATAAGCCAACAATGGCACATACTCGCGGGTATGATCCGTACCGCCGCAAGTCGGATCGTTCCCATGATCGGGCCACCGCGCAAATATCGTAAAGCTCTCCAAGCGGCACAACCTCTTCATGCGCTGCAATTTGCAGAACGCTGTCGGCGGATGTATATACGATCAGCGCTCCCGTCGTCATGTGCTCCTCGCCAAGCTCATCCAGAATATCGGTGCCCGAAGCCGCCTTATTGCCGATGACCGGTCGCCCCGCTCTCCCTTCCAGCTCCTCGATCAATTCTTTAGGAAAGCCTTCCGGAAACACTTGAAACGGCGTATCGACAACAAGCCCCATCATTCCCCAATGGCCGGTCATCGTATCCTTGCCCGCGGATTGCTCCTGCATTCTCGAGTAGCAGGCCATCGGCCGCTCCACCTTACGAATTCCTTTAATTTCGCTTTCGCGGATATTTCCAAGACCCAGCCTCTCCATATTAGGCATGTCCAGTCCATGCATGCGCTTGGGGGAGGCTCGTCGGGGGTTTCCGAGTATTGCGACAAAGAATAGGAAGCGACCGAATTTTTTAAGTGGATTTACAGCAATGAGATTTCCGAGCAGATGACTCTGCTAGGCGGCACTTCCGTCAACGATTGCGTATACAGCAACCAGAATATAACCGAACGTTATCCGTGGCTAAAGTTTGCCAACGACATGAATTATAAGGACGAACGGGAATCCTCGTTTAAATCCGGAAAAAGCTTTAACTTAAGAAAAATCGAAAAGATTATCTGTCTCGGCGTCAAAAATGTAATCAACCACCTTATGGACATCGAAGAGGCCATCGACTATATCAATAAGAGGCTAACCGACATCGACAGCGCGCCCCTCCAACGATATAATTTTCGTTCGGTCGGACAGAATCGGTGCACATCGTGTGTTTTCCCTTGCACCATGTGCGCCGTTATCGTTGCCGCTTCCGTCCTTGCGTTGGCATTCGGGGCAAGCCTATTGCCCCCTCTGTCCTTCTCTCCGGCCCGTCTTCTCCCATAGAATGCGAATCACATCAAGTTCATGCTACCCATGCATGAACCCCCATGATGGACGCAACCGCTAAGCCCTCGGTCAAGCTCCCGACACCGGACTTTACCATTGCAAGTCGAAACCGAAATCAAGCTCGAAACCTGTCGCAACTCCACCATTAGGATAACTTTTTTCCATAATTTCTAAATTGAGTCCGCTCGAATTCGACAATAATGCCTCGTATGAATTTTTTGCTTTCCGCTCCCGAATTAAATAAAGACTAAGCTTTCTACAGTAGAAACTATACTTTTTTGAGGTGAAATGATAGAGATCCCTCTGATACAATAAGCGATGTAAGCGCATTCAATTTAAATAACAACGTTGAAGGGCAGGGGAGGCAACAGTCTTTGACAGACTGTACACAGCAATAACGTCAGGACCATTCGTTCAAAGTATAGGGAGGAATTATGAAATGAAACAGAGAAAAACGAAATTATGGTTAGCCATGCTGATTTGCTTCACGCTTGCACTGCCTGCGGGCATTGCATCGGCGGCTACAACGATTACCTCTAATCAAACCGGCACGCAGGACGGATACGATTATGAGCTGTGGAAAGATTCCGGCAATACGAGCATGACGCTCAACAGCGGCGGCGCGTTCAGCGCTACGTGGAGCAACATCAACAACGCCCTGTTCCGCAAAGGCAAAAAATTTAACGCTACTCAGACGCACCAGCAAATCGGCAACATCTCCATCAACTACAGCGCAACGTTCAATCCGGGCGGCAACTCCTATCTGACGGTGTATGGCTGGACGAAAAGCTCTCTGGTCGAATATTACATTATGGACAACTGGGGCACCTACCGCCCGAGCGGCACGCAAAAGGGCACGCTCTCGGTTGACGGCGGCACGTACGATATCTATGAAACGACTCGCGTCAACCAGCCTTCCATTGAAGGTACGGCAACGTTCAAACAGTACTGGAGCATCCGTCAATCGAAGCGCTCGAGCGGAACAATTTCCGTCAGCGAGCACTTCAAGAAATGGGAAAGCGTAGGCATGCCGATGGGCAAGCTGTACGAAGTCGCGCTTACGGTCGAAGGCTATCAAAGCAGCGGCAACGCCGACGTAACGACGAACGTGCTCACGATCGGCGGCAGCACGGGCGGCGGTAACACGGGTGGCGGCAATACCGGCGGTGGTAACACGGGTGGTGGCAATACCGGCGGCGGTAACACGGGCGGCGGCACAGCTACGAAAGTAGAAGCCGAAAGCATGACGAAGGCCGGTCAGTACACGGGCAACATCAACTCGCCGTTCAACGGAGTCGCTTTGTACGCT
>Ga0160492_100491_pt1 | contig 22575 bp, 18 predicted proteins | sample DID2MG_FD_108258 | JGI IMG/M metagenome (GOLD analysis project Ga0160492, IMG submission 108258) | Enriched soil microbial communities from UW Madison campus, WI, USA - DID2877_E24_FP2 MG | ecosystem: Environmental > Terrestrial > Soil > Unclassified | place: USA: Madison, Wisconsin | collected... | reverse complement strand
TGGTGGTCCTTGGCATGCGTCTTGAAGTGGGGGGTCAGTTCGTTGATGCGGGCGGTCAGCAGGGCCACCTGCACTTCTGGGCTACCAGTGTCATTGGCAGCACGGGCGTTCGCCTTGACGACTTCGGCCTTGATAGAGGATGCGATCATTGTTTTTCCTTGATAAGGCCCGCAAAGGAAGCTGGGCCGTGGTTTTTACTTGCGCCAGCGGCTGGAACGGCTGCAGGCGTGCGTCTTGCACCATGCAAAACTCCGTGATTATAGCCTTGGCAAGAATTTAACCTTGCCAAGCACCATGCAATCTAGAACACTCGCGCAGAACTTGGACCTCCGATCCACACTGAAAGTCTCCCATGACACAAGCCAACGCAACATCGGCACGCAGACTTCCAAGCCTTTCACCCCGAAGCGGGTTTCCCACACTTTCCACCGTCGCATTTGCATTGTTCTTGCTGACCAGCCCAGAAGTCACACTTGCGAAAGGCACCTCCGACAGCAAAACGGCCTCAGCGAGCAATCCTGCAAAAAAGAAAGGCGTGAGCAAAGTGACCCACCAACGAAGCACCTCCGAAGAAACACGCGCCGAACGTGATCGGAGGATGTATCGAGAGTGCAAAGGTTTGCACAATGCTGGGGCGTGCAGAGGCTACACGCGATAGTCACAAACCACAGGGCGTGGCCCTGGGCGAGCCGCTCATCACCACGCGGGCGCCACTCATCAAGCACACCCACGCAGCCTCAGAACTATCCAAATAGCATTCGCCCATGCAGAACATGCAATCTCTATCTCGCTTACGGCGGAGTATCCGCAAACCGAGCCCCCCACGGGCACCCTATGGGTTCACCGTCATTGAGCTGATGGTGGTCGTTTCCATTTTGGCCCTTCTCGCGGCACTGGCCCTCCCCAGTTTCACACCGCTGATAGAGCGCTGGCGCGTGCAGCAGGCGGTGAAGGGGCTTGAATCCACCCTTTACTACGCACGTGCAGAAGCCATCAAACGGGGCGGTACCGTCACAGTCCGCAAGCACCCCACTGGCACCGGTGGCTGCCTGCTCGCTCCTGGCAACGCAAATTGGGATTGCGGCTGGTTTGTTTTTACCGACACCAACAGAAATGGAACATTGGATGCAGGTGAAGAAGTTTTGCAAAGCTTCCCTACCCCGCCGAACATTGACGTGACGCGCGTAGGCGGTGCTGCAAGCATCGAATTTGACCGCTGGGGCCGGGTGTCAGGCCCATTTGTCGGTTTCAGCCTGGTCCCTCACGATAAAAACATCTCAGACTTGGCAGCTCGCGGCCTGTGCATGAGCTCCGGGGGACGCATCAGAACCATTAAATCCGAAGATATGCCATGCACGTCCGGCTAAAGACTATGCAGCACACTGCTCATCCTAATCAGCGAGGCATCACGCTGATCGAATCCCTGGTCGCCATCGTTGTTGCCGCATTGGGCATTCTGGGCGTTCTGGGTGTACAGATGCGTACCCTTAGTGACACCCAAACCAGCGTGCACCGTGCACAGGCCATTCGCCTGATTGAAGATCTGAGCGAGCGCATGAAGACCCACCCCAATGCCTTGGTGAGCATTGACAGCTACACCGTTGACTGGCGCCCAGGCCCAGCCCCAACCCCTCAGGCTTCCAAACTCTGCGAAGGCGCCACCAAATGCACCCATGCAGAGTTTGCGGCTTATGACCTGCGTGAATGGAAACGCACCCTTGAGCGCACCCTTCCTTTGGGAGACGCCAGCGTCTTTTTTGCTCCGGCCGAACCCACAGCCGGTAGCCGCCGCCAGCTGGGCGTGATGATCCGTTGGCGTGAGAACGAGCGCAGTACCGACAACTCTTACCTCGCAGATTTGCTGACAACGGCAACCAATCTGGGTGGAGACGCTGGTGCGCCGGTCTGCAACGTCAGCCCCACGTCCACACCCAGGTACACCTGCCACCTCCAGTACATCCCTGTCAGCAGTCGCTGTGCTCCTTACTTTGCCGATGTCACCGTGCAGTACTTCTGCCCAGGCCCCAAGTCCTGACAACGTTTGACTTCACCCGCTCCTCCCTTTTTATCAGGCAAGCCCGGCATGAAATATTCCACCTCGAGGCCAAACAATCAGCGTGGCGTGACGCTGATTGAACTACTGGTCGGCATCACGATTGGCCTGCTCACGATCGCCGTGGCGATGGGCGCACTCATGGTGTCACGTGGCGTCACGGGCAGCGTGAGCGATGTCAGCGACCTGCAGCAGCAAGCCTCGTACGCTTTCCGCGTGATTGGCTCGCAATTGAGACAGTCAGGCTCCATCAAACTCAAAATGTCGGCGACCAAATTGGAAACTGACCTCACCCCACCTTTGGTTGCAGAACCAGTGGCGTTTGAAACCGACTTTACCGACGGGACCAACACATTCACCCTGGCGACTGACACCCTGAGTGGTCTGGACTCCCCTGGCGCCAGCGAATACAAGCTCACCGCCGGCTATCGAAACTACACAGAAGACGTGTACCTGCGCACGAACCCCAGTGCGCCCCCAGCCCCGGAATCTGTGCTGCGCAATTGCCTGGGAGGCACTGGTACCCCCACCCTCATCCAAAGTCAGTTCGTATTGAATGTTGCAACCAATGAGCTCCGCTGCAACGGCCCCAGCGTAGCAGGTAATGACATCCAGCCGATCGTCCGCAATGTCGCCAACTTCCGGGTCCGCTACCTGATGCAAACGGAAGCAGGCACGGGCAACCCCAACCTGCGCTATGTAGATGCGGCCACGGTGGGCGCTCCAGGCACCCCTGGCTGGGCCCAGGTTTTTGCGGTGGAAGTCTGTTTGGTGCTCTTTGGCAACGAAAAAATCAATCTGCCTGCAGGCAGCACCTACACAGACTGCGATGGCGCCACTGCAGTTGATCTGACCACGCTGGCGGAGCCTCGGAACCGGCGCGTGCACATGGTGTTCCGCAACGTCTACCAACTGCGCAGCCAAGGGCTGGCAGGCTAATCCACACACTGCACTGCCATGCAACGCATGCCCCTACCTCTCTCCCTCCCCCAAAAACAGCGGCGCCAAAGCGGGGTCGCACTGTTCGTTGTGATTGTTTTTGTCATGCTCTCGATGCTGCTGGCACTGTGGGCGTCACGCACTTCGGTGTTCAACGAAATGGTGGTTGGCAACGACGCCGATTACCAGCGTGCTTTTGAAGCGGCACAGGCACTGATACAAGACGCTGAACTCGACATACGCGGCGAAAAGGCCGATGGCAGTGACTGCAGGATTCCAACCGCCACGGCCTGCCGCGGAGGCCAGTCCGCTGTTGCACAGATCCCATTAGAAGCCAAGGAAGCTGCTGCATTGTGGGCAGACTTGGAGAACATCACCACAGGCCCACGCTGCCTGAACGCTCTTTGCCTGAAACGGACAGGAAGACAGGATTTTTGGAACAACGTCAGCGACAAAACAGACCCCCTCGTCGATTTCACGCTGGCTGAAATGGCGGTTGACACCGTGGGTGCGCGCTACGGTCAATACAGCGGCGCTCAGCTAAGTAGCGACGAAAATGAGCCCAAAGGCAATCCCATTTTGCGAGATCGTTCCGCAAACAACCGGGGCGGGTGGTACTGGATCGAGATATTGCCTTACGACCCGAACGCAGACAAATCAGCGTTGATTGCAGGCGGCGCCAATCACCTGCCGCTTAATATGAAACCCAACGTCGTATACCGCATTACCGCCATTGCGTATGGGCGCAAGGTAAGACGCGTAGCAGGTGTGGACGTACCGATCACCCAAGCGGTGCTGCAACAAACCTACGCCCGCCAGAAGCTCAAAGACTGATTTTTATTCAAAAATGATAGCTTTTCCCGCTTGATACACAAGCATCAAAAGCCAGCTCATCCCCTATTCGAACAGGAGCACACCATGCCCCACGCCATTCGTAACCGCACACATTTTAAAAAAACCCTGATTGCCATGGCCGTCGGTGCAGCACTGGCACCGCACGCTAGCTGGGCGCTGGATTTTGCACAGTCGCCACCGGGCACCGTAGAGCCCTATGTGGCACCCAATGTGATTATTTCCGTGGACGATTCGGGGAGTATGGATTTTCGGCTTGATCAGGAAAATGCAACAGGCGCAACAAACAATACCGTGCCGACCGTAGCAGCCCCAACCGCAGACGATCCGAATAGGAAAATTTGGCGCACGACAGACCGACGCATGAACGTATTGAAATATGCGCTCAAAGAGGTCTTCAACGACACCTCCCTATTACCTGAGGGAAAAATTCGCTTGGCGTGGCAGGCGATGAACGCAAACAATGGCACGCCAGGAACACTTAATACCGGGACGACGGCACAGTCCAACACCAACTCCATGAAGGTGCTAGATACCACCCATCGGAGTAATTTTCTCAGTTTTGTGAACAACCTGAAGCCTGGAAGCAGCACGCCATCTCACAGAATGTTCAAGAACGCTGACGAATACATGAGGCTTGGGCTGCATCAGAACGGCCCCTGGGCCTCGAAGCCAGGAACAACTGGAGCCCCCTACCTTGGCTGCCGTCGCAATTACCACCTTTTTATGACCGATGGCCGATGGAACGGCGGCGTATCCGGGGGATCCCAAGATAGCCGTAACGTCGACAAGACCCTGCCTGATGGCACGGTTTACGGCAGCACAAGCGCAGCGGCTAGGCCACCCAACCAACTCTATCACGACACGTTCAGCGACACCTTGGCCGATTGGGCGTTTAAGAGTTGGGCAGACCGCCTTCAACCAGCAGCTAGCCTCACAGGCTCTGTAACCCCCATCGCTGAATACGACCAAGCCCCTGCGACGGAAACAATCGGCGGTGTAGCCCTGCCTAAATACTGGAACCCAAAGTACAACCCTGCCAGTTGGGCTCACATGGTGTCTTATACCATTGGCTTTAGTTCCATGGCATACACATGGCCAGGCGCGCCAACAATCACCCGCCCCACAACAATGGTTCCCTTTGGGTATGACGGCAGCTTTCCTAATTTGGTGAATGGCACACAAACGTGGCCTCAATTGGACAACGAAAACAAGCGTTCATTGGACTTGTGGCACGCTGCGCTCAACGGGCGCGGTAGATTTTTTGCGGTGGAACAGGGTGAAGACTTGGAAAAAGCCTTCCGCATGATCATCCAGCAGATCAATACCCAGAACGAGCCCGACCGGGGATCCACCGCCACCAGCGGAAGCAATGCCTCGCGCAACGATGTGGGCAAGTATGTAGCCAACTATGTACCCAAGGAAGGCTGGAGGGGCTGGGTTCAAGCGGAGACCGTCAAGACGGATGGCACCACAGTGCCTGCTGCAGGCTGGGCAGGGAAAACAACCGCTGACGTGCTTGATGCAGCAGGTTTCGATGTAGGTGCGCGGCTGATTTTGACTTGGAATGACAAGAACCAGCTTGGAACCCCTTTCAAATGGACAACTGACGAGACCAATCTCAGCACCGCGCAAAAGAACTTTCTCAATTTGAAGAGCGATGGCACGAGCGATGCCTTGGGCCAGGATCGATTGAACTACGTGCGGGGGGACCGTACCAAAGAGGGCACAGAAAGCCCGCCCGATTATCCTGCCGCAAAACCCTTCCGTGAAAGAAAGTCTCGCCAAGGCAGTATTGTGAATTCCGAGGTGTGGTACGTCGGCGCACCTTCCAGTAACTACGCATGGAAAGGCTACGCCGCATTTACCCGATCGAATAAAAATCGCCTGCCCATGATCTATGTGGGTGGAAACGATGGCATGCTGCATGGCTTTTCCGCCAATGACGGTACGGAGAAGCTGGCCTATGTACCACGGGGCGTCATTCCAGCGGTGGGCCGTTTGACCGATCCGTCTTTCAACCAGAATCATCGCTATTACGTCGATGGTTCGGCCATGAGCGGTGATGTGGATGTCAATGGGGGTAAAGACCCTAGTGATCCCGATTACGGCATCTACGCTCCTGATTGGCGCACCATGCTTGTAGGCACGTTAGGCGCCGGTGGCAAAGGTTACTTTGTGCTGGACATCACGAATCCGGGCACTACAGCGCCAGCCCCAGGCAACTTTACAGAGGGCAACGCCCAGCAACTGGTGTTGATGGACAAAACCCGACATGCCAGCGAGTCCGTGGCCACCGTGGCGGTTTGTGAAGATGCAGGGGTCACCCCCGTGGCAAACAAGGAAGCTTGCTTGGCTGCAGCCGACATGGGCCACATCTTCGCCAAGCCTGTGATTGACGACACCAACCCCCAACGCACCACACAGATTGTGCGGATGAACAATAACCGCTGGGCGGCGGTGATGGGCAACGGCTACAACAGCAAGAGCGAACGACCCGTGCTACTGGTGCAATACTTGGACGGTGACAAGAAACTGTTGCGACTGGTAGCGACAGGCACAACTGCAACAGGCAGCCACACCAACACGACCGACAACGGTCTCTCTGCGCCGCGTCTGGTAGACATCAACAGCGATGGCCGCCCTGACGTTGTCTATGCCGGCGACCTCAAAGGCAATGTGTGGAAGTTTCTCATTGCAGACAGTGATGAGAACAACTGGGGCGTTGCACGCTGGGGCAGTTCGGCAGGTACCACCACAAACCATGCCACCAACGGAGTTCCACTTTTCACCGCCAAGGGTGGTACAGAGGGTTCGCCCAACTCGCGTACGCTGGCACAGTCCATCACCGCAGTACCTACGGTGCGCGCAAACGATCGCAAGAAGGAGATCGATATTGGCGGCGGCAAGAAGAAAACTGTGCCCGTTGGCGGCATGATGGTGGCTTTTGGGACGGGGCGTAACATTGCCACGGATGACCCCCAGAATGCGAACAAGCAAAGCCTGTACTCCGTGCTGGACAACACAAGCTACAAGCTGGTAGGCGCCAAGAAAGACCGCATCGCAGTATGTGCATCCACTTCTGACACAGCGTGTGACGAGTTAGTGAAGTCGACGGACGATCTGCCGACATCGGTGACACAGGCAAATTTGGTACAGCGCCAAATTCCGGTTACCTCGGTCTTTACACGCGATGGACACCAGTTCTGGACCATTGATGCGTCTACCACGCTGGACTGGACTACCAATAAAGGTTGGTACATGGATCTGCCTGAGACACGTGAGCGTTTGCTCAAACCCATGGAGTTTTACGACAGCAGCAATATGCTGGCCGTGTTTTCGCAAGTCCCCGCCAAGGGATCCCTGCTGGACCCCAGCGTGGAGGCCTGTGAAGCAGGTTCTGTGGACAAGGAACGTCAGTTTTTCACCCTGATCAATATCATGGACGGCAAGCGTCCCAGTGTGCAGATCATGGACACGAACGGCGACGGGAAGTACAACCTGACCTCCGACATGGGGGCTTCGCGTGTGTCGATTACCGCAGGCTCTCAAACAATGATTCAACGCGGGAGCATCATCCGTCTCACAGGCAAAAAGGCGGACGGTACCGACGACAACCTGGACAACCAAACGTTCCCAGAGCAAAGCATGCGCCCCAGCTGGCGGCAACTGCGTTAAGCTCAATCTCAATCAAGAGCAGTTTTTTATGAAACATCATCATCGGGGATTTACGCTCATCGAGATCATGATCGTGGTGGCCATCATTGGCATCCTCGCGGCCATCGCCATGCCAAGCTACGCCGAATACATTCGGCGCGGACACCGCGCCGACGCAAGGGCTGGGCTGCTGCAGGCCCAGCAGTGGCTGGAGCGCGCGTCCACCGCTACGGGTACCTACCCCACCACGCTTCCCGCCAACCTGACGTGGGCTGCAGACCCAACCAAGCGCTACACCATCGCCATTGGTGGCCCTGCCACGACGTCTTCATTCACACTGACGGCAACACCGAAGGCTGGCACGCCCCAGACAGGCGACAAGTGCGGCGACTACACATTGACCCACACAGGGATACGAGGCGCCAACGGGAAAATCCAAAGCGATGCTGGCTTTGATGCCACCTGCTGGGACAAATAGCCACTAAGCTACCATCTTGGGCGCCATGATTCATAAAGCGCCCCCCCATATCCACCAAGCGCTTGGGCTCGCCACCCAAGCGCTTTTTGTTTCCAACCCCAACCCTCGTGTTGGCTGCGTGCTTGTCTCTCCAAGCGGCGAAGTGATAGGCCAAGGGTTCACGCAGCATGCGGGTGGGCCACACGCTGAAGTCATGGCCCTGCGCGACGCCAGCGGCAAGGGGTTCGACACGGCAGGCGCCACAGCCTATGTGACGCTGGAGCCCTGTTCCCACCATGGGCGAACTGGCCCCTGCTGCGATGCACTAATCCAAGCGGGTGTTGCCAAAGTGGTGGCCTCGTTGGCGGACCCAAACCTTTTGGTGGGCGGGCGCGGGTTTGACCGGCTGCGTGCGGCAGGGGTGGAGGTCGTGGTCGGCCCGGGGGCTGAAGAATCCCGAGAACTCAACATTGGTTTTTTCAGCCGCATGATCCGGGGCACGCCATGGGTGCGGCTGAAAGTTGCAAGCTCGCTGGATGGCACCACCGCCCTGAACAATGGCGCCAGCCAGTGGATCACGTCACGCGCTGCGCGGGCGGATGGACACGCGTGGAGGGCCAGGGCGTGCGCTGTATTGACGGGCATTGGCACCGTGCTGGATGACAACCCCCGGCTAGACGTCCGTGAAGTTCCCACGCCACGCCAGCCCCATGTGGTGGTGGTGGACAGCCAGTTGCAATTGCCTACCGACGCCAATCTGCTGATGAAAGGGCGCGATTGTTATGTCTACACAGCCTCCGACAACGAAACCAAGAAGACAGCTTTGCAAGCCTGTGGGGCTACGGTGATCCACCTGCCCAATGCGAACGGCAAGGTCGATCTTTCGGCAATGCTCCAGGACCTGGGCCAACGGGGCATCAACGAGCTGCATGTAGAGGCTGGGCACAAGCTCAATGGCTCTCTGGTCCGAGAAGGCCTGGTCGATGAGCTGTTGCTGTACCTGGCACCACGGCTTTTGGGTGCGGGACGGGGAATTGCAGACTTTGGCCCGTTGACGGCCTTGGCCGATGGGCTGGCGCTGGAATTCAAGTCCGTAGAGACCTTGGGCGCGGACTTGCGCGTTGTGGCACGGGTGCAGGGACGCGACAGTTTCTAACACCTCCACCCTGCCCGCAGGCACAGGCTTCGCAGTGCCGATGGTGAAAGACAAACGGGTGGGGCGAGGCTGAACAGCAGCAGGTGGACTCTCACGGCGTAGCCCAGTGGGAATGCCTGCAAGACAATGCTCTGCACCATCGCGCCATAGGCCCTCTTCTGCGCAGCACGAAGATATGCCAGATAGCTACCGTCACCCAGCTCAACCACCTGTCTCGGCAAATCCCATTGCCCCCTACCCCTCCGCACCACACCAAAACAGTGCAAAACAACGCACCATTCTTTGGCGCGATTTTTGCTTCAACTTGGTGCAAATCTGGTAGCCAGGCTCGAAACGCACCAGAACAGATCAACCAATCGCGCGAGGACGTTATGGAAGCACTCAAACAGGGCACTGATGCCCTGTTCATTCTTCTGGGGGCCATCATGGTGCTGGCCATGCATGCAGGGTTTGCCTTTCTGGAACTGGGCACGGTTCGCAAAAAGAACCAGGTGAATGCGCTGGTCAAGATCCTGGTGGACTTTTCGGTGTCCACCGTGGTGTATTTTGTGGTGGGCTACAGCGTGGCCTACGGCACGCATTTCTTTGTGAGTGCGGAATCGCTGGCGCAGCAAAACGGCTACGCACTGGTCAAGTTCTTCTTCCTGCTCACTTTTGCGGCTGCCATTCCGGCGATTGTGTCGGGCGGGATCGCGGAGCGGGCCAAGTTCTGGCCCCAGCTGATGGCCACGGCGGTCATTGTGGGGTTTGTCTATCCGTTCTTTGAAGGCATTGCCTGGAACCAGCACTTTGGGGTGCAGGCCTGGATCAAGGGACTGACGGGTGAAGAGTTCCACGACTTTGCGGGCTCCATCGTCGTGCATGCCATGGGCGGGTGGATCGCCCTGCCGGCCGTGATCCTGCTGGGCTCGCGCGCCAACCGCTACCGTAAAGATGGCGCCATCTCTGCCCACCCGCCTTCCAACATCCCGTTTTTGGCGCTGGGCGCCTGGGTGCTGGTGGTGGGATGGTTCGGCTTCAATGTGATGAGCGCCCAAACCGTGGACAAGCTCTCCGGCCTGGTGGCCGTGAACTCGCTGATGGCCATGGTGGGCGGCACGTTGGCGGCGTTGGTGCTGGGCAAGAACGACCCGGGCTTCGTGCACAACGGCCCGCTGGCCGGGCTGGTGGCTGTGTGCGCGGGGTCGGACCTGATGCACCCGCTGGGAGCGCTGGTGGTCGGTGCCGTGGCGGGAGCAATCTTTGTGGTGATGTTCACGCTCACCCAGAACCGCTGGAAGATCGATGACGTGCTCGGCGTGTGGCCGTTGCATGGCCTGTGCGGCACATGGGGCGGGCTGGCAGCAGGCATTTTCGGCAGCAAGGCGCTGGGTGGGCTCGGTGGTGTGAGCTTCTCGGCCCAGTTGATCGGCAGCACCCTGGGCGTGGCCTGGGCGCTGGTAGGTGGCCTGGTGGTGTATGGCATTCTCAAGAGCACGGTGGGCCTGCGGCTCACACAGGAAGAGGAATTTGACGGGGCTGACCTGTCGATCCACAAGATCAGCGCCACGCCAGACCGCGAAGTGAGCTGGTAAGCCCGGCGAGGCGCTGAGAAGGCCACTGCCAACCTGGCAGCCGCTGTGGCGGAGTTGGCGCCGCGTCTGACAAACGCGGCCCCCGCCACACGGTCACAATCGCGCCATGCATTTATCGACACCTGCCATTCCAGCGTTTCTGGGCAACACGGCCCGCTACGGCTGGCTGGCGCTTTTGGCCGTCATCGTCGCAGGCGCAACCAGCGGCTGCGCCGGCCTGCCCAAGGACGTGGAGCGGCCGGTGTCGAGCGCCCTGGCCTCCCCCGCAGGGACGCCCCTGGGCCAACTCGTGGAGGAGCGCCGGGCATCGGCAGGCGGCCGCCACCCCTCGGGGTTCCTGCTGCTCAGTGGGCCACAGGCAGCCTACAGCAGCCGCCTGGCGCTGGTAGATGCCGCGCAGAAAACGCTGGACCTGCAGTACTACGCCATCCATGCCGACGCCAGCACCGAGCGCCTGCTGCTCAGTGTGGTGGCCGCAGCCCGGCGCGGCGTGCGTGTGCGGGTGTTGCTGGACGACTTTCACAGCGTGGGCCGGGATGCGCAGGTGATGCGCCTGGCCTTTGTGCCCAACATCGAGATGCGCATGTTCAACCCGCTCACCGGGGCACGGGGCTCGCCGCTGGGGCGCATGTTCAGCGCGTTGAGCGACTTTTCGCGGGTGCAGCAGCGTATGCACAACAAGCTCTTCATCGCCGACAACGCCATGGGCGTCACCGGGGGCCGCAACCTGGGGGACGCCTATTTCGGCAATGCCGACTCCGGCAATTTTGTGGACCTGGACGTGCTGGCAGCAGGGCCTGTGGTGCAGGATCTCTCCCGCAGTTTCGACAGCTATTGGAACAACGAGCGCGCCTACCCCGTGCAATCGCTGGTCACGCGGGAGGAACTGGACATTCTGCGCGAGCGCATGCGCAACTCGGATGCCGTGCAGCGCGAGCGTATCGCAGGCCAGGGTGGCGCCCTGGCACCGGACAGCCAGCCCGTGCAAGAGGGCCGACGAACCACCGCCGCCCAGCGTGCGCGCATCTGGGACTACCAGCCCATGGACCTGGCGCAAACGCAGTTCACCTGGGCCCCGGCGGCGGTGCTGGTGGACAAGCCTGCCAAGATTCCGCCCGATGGCACCTCCCTTACCGCGCTGCCTGAAAAGCCCCCGTCCCGGGCCACGCCCCTCGCCGTCGTGTCGCGGGGCGCTGCGCGTGCGCCAGCCAAGGCCCCCACCGAAGCCCTGACCGTTGCTGCCGGGGCCGCTGCCCCCCCCGAATCGTCAGCGCCCAATCCCGCCAACGGCATCCCATCGGCCACTGCAGCAGTGTCTACCCCCGACCCTGCAACTCTTGATGCCCAGACCGATACCGTGGTGGATGGGCTGCTGCACCTCATGGGACAGGCGCGGCGCGATCTGCTCATCATTTCGCCCTACTTCGTGCCAGGGCCCGACATGAAGCAGGCCTTTGCAGCCGCACGCGCGCGGGGCGTTCGGGTGCGGGTGCTCACCAACTCGCTGGCCTCCAACGATGCACCCATTGCCCACGCAGGCTATGCGCGCCACCGGCCCGATCTGCTGGCCATGGGCGTCGAGCTGTACGAAATGCGCAGCGAGCTCACGGGCGTGCTGCGCGGGGCACTGGGTTCCACGGGCAGCACGGGGGGGCGTGATGGGATCAGCGGTGCGGCCAGTTCTGTCGGCAGCTCACGCGCCATGCTGCACTCCAAGATTCTGATCATGGACGGCCGCCTGCTGGTGGTGGGTTCGATGAACCTGGACATCCGCTCGCAGCGGCAGAACACGGAGATCGCGCTGCTGCTCCGCAGCAGCGACCTGTCACGCCGCGCCACCACGCAGATCGAAACGGCATTGCGCGAAGCCGCCTGGCATGTGCAGTTGCGCGATGGCGGCCAACTGGTGTGGCATGCCCCCGAGGGCAGCGGCCTGCCAGATGCCACCACCGAACCCGATGCCAGCGCGCCACTGCGGCTGATGCTGCAACTGCTGGGCCCGCTGGCGCCGGATCACCTGCTCTAGGGAGATGGCCTGCATAACTCCCTGCGGTCGGTGATAGCGCGGTCTCGGGCGGTCCGCTGCGTTGCTTTTCTTGCCAATAGCTGGGCTATTGGCTGCAAAAAGACGCCTTGCGGCCCATCCCGATCCGCACTACCACTGACTCGCGAGGGTTATGCAGGACATCCCTAGATCAACCCTCGGCTGGCTGCAATGCATCCACCCACGCGGTGATCGCCCGCTGGTCCGTCATCGTGCGCACGTGCTGGTAGGCGACCTCGGCCTCCGGAAAGCGCCTGCGCAGGAGGTTGAGCCATTGTTTGAGCCGCCCCGCGCGCTGGCGTGGTTCCAAGTCGTCACACACCAGTTGCCAGAAGGCCGCCAGGTGCGGCAGCAGGTCGACCCAGGCCACCGTGTCCGCGCCGGGCAGCCCCGCATCCGACGCGCGGATGGCCCGGGCCAGGCCGGGGTCAGCCACCATGCCGCGCCCGAGCATGAGCGCATCGCAGCCCGACACTTCGCGGCAGCGCTGCGCGTCGGCCACGGTCCAGATCTCGCCATTGGCCACCACGGGGATGCCGACCGCCGCGCGGATGGTGGGGATGTGCTCCCAATACGCTGGGGGCCGGTAGCCGTCGGCCTTGGTGCGGGCATGCACCACCAGCTCAGCAGCGCCGCCCGCCTGCATGGCCTGCGCACATTCGCGCATCAGCCCGGTGTCGTTGAAACCCAGGCGCATCTTGGCGGACACGGGCAGGTGCAGAGGCACGGCTCGGCGCACAGCGGCCACCACGGTGGCGATGCGTTCGGGCTCCTGTAGCAGCGCCGCGCCCCCGCCGTGGCGGTTGACAACCTTGGCCGGGCAACCAAAGTTCAGGTCGATCCCCTCGGGCCCCAGGGCCGCCAGGCGTGCGGCGTTCTCAGCCATGCAGACGGGATCAGAGCCCAGCAGCTGCGCACGCACCGGCACACCGGCCAGCGTGCGGCTGCCGTTGTGCAACTCCGGCACGTAGCGCAGAAACACCTTGTCCGGCAGCAGCGTGCCGGTGATGCGGATGAACTCCGAGACGCAGCGGTCCACCCCGCCCACGCGGGTCAGCACATCACGCAGCACAAAATCCAGGAGCCCCTCCATGGGGGCAAGCAGCAAGGTCATAGCGAGAAAGGCCGCCGGGCCCAGCACCCCAGCACAGGGCGCGGCCCGCACACAGCCAAAAAATGAATCAAAAATGGCCCTAGCGCTTGATGGATAAGCGCAAGCAGCTATTAAATATATAGCAAATACTGCTTTTGCAGCCATGCTGCGACCAGGGGCAGCCCGCCATTGTGCGGCAGCGAGGTCATCACAGCGTCATGGCGGCTTGCTGCAATCACCGCCATTCACCCGTGAATGGAGACCCCCATGCTGCTACAAAAAACCGAAAAAGCCCGCCTGGAACTCTTGCCCGGCGTCCGCACCCTGAGCCTGCGGGAGCGTTCTCTGCTGCTCCTGGTGGATGGCAAGCCGCTGTCCGACTTGCAGGCCATGTACAACGGCATCGGCGCGCAGATTGTCGACAACCTCATGCGCCAGGGTTACCTAGCCGGCCCGGCCGAGCTACCGCCGCCCTCCGCCGCACAAACCGCTGCACACAACAAGCCATCCATCCAGCGCCCAGAACCCGGCGATGCCCTGCGCTCGCTGGCCGGCGCACGCATGTACCTGTTCGACACCTGCGAGCGTCTGTTTGTGCGCCGCGACCCCGTGCTGGCGCAGCAGTTTCGCGAGGCGTTGCGCGCCGCCAAGGACCGCGCGAGCATGCTGGACGTGGGCGAAGCCATGTTTGAAGAAGTAGCGATGACCGCGGGGGCCGAACGTGCTGCCAGCCTGCGCGAAAGGTTCGAGCAGTTGCTGCCTTCTGCGCCTTCGGCCTCCGAGCCGTTTGACTCGACCCAACCCTCAGCACTGGCTTGAGGGGTAGGTTTTTTGAAACGTGACTTGCGCAAAACAGGGTTCAGGCAAGCGGTTCACCCCAAGGCGAGGCGGCTGTTGCATCACGATTAGCGTAGGTCCTGTGAAAATGGCTCCGTGATCAGGCCGCAGCCAGCCGCCACAAAGAAGTGACCTCCGCCGCGCGGGCAGCGTGCAGGGCGTCACCCGCATCGGCCGCCTTGGCATGGTGCGGCTTCACATCGTGCCGGCCACGCACCACCAGCCCCGCATCGGCAATCCATTCGAGCAGTTGCGCGCGTGGGCGCAGGCCCAGGTGTTCGGCCAAGTCCGACAGGATCAGCCAGCCCTCGCCGCCAGGCTCCAGATGGTCGGACAAACCCGCCAGAAAGCCTTTGAGCATGCGGCTGCCTTCGTCGTACACCGCGTGCTCAATGGGCGAACTGGCCCGTGCGGGCACCCACGGGGGGTTGCACACCACCAGGGGCGCGCGGCCGGGCGGAAACAGGTCGGCCTGCAGCAGCTCAACCTGTAGCATGACACCGAGGCGCTGCAGGTTCTCCCGCGCGCAGGCCAGGGCGCGCGGGTCCTGGTCGGTGGCCACCACGCGCTGCACCCCACGGCGTGCCAGCACGGCAGACAGCACCCCCGTGCCCACACCAATGTCAAAGGCCAATGTCTTGCTAGGCAGAGCCATGTCGGCCACCAGGCCCACGTATTCGCCGCGCACGGGCGAGAACACGCCGTAGTGCGGGTGGATGCGGTTGAGCGGTGGAGCGCCAAGCGCTGGCACTTCTACACCCTTTTTGCGCCATTCGTGCGCGCCCACCAGGCCCAGCAACTCACGCAGCGTGGCCACCGAGCGCTCGCCCGTGGCCGGGCCCCAGGCTTCGGTACAGGCCTGGCGCCAATCGGGCGCGCGGCGCAGGTCAATGGTGTAGTCGCCTTCGAGCGGGATGAGCACCGACGCCAGCACCCGCGCGCGCTGCGCCTGCGCCTGGCGGTGCAGATGAAAGGCTTCGGCGGGGGTGGCGGCAGCAGCTTTTTCGGCGGCCTTGGCGGCGGACTTGCGGGGTTCGGCCGATTTGCCCGCCTTGCCGGACTTGGCATCGGCCCGGCGCATCAGCGCCTGCAGCAGCATGCGGGCGTTCTGGAAGTCGCCCTGCCACAGCAGCCCCGTGCCCTCACAGGCCATGCGGTAGGCCGTGTCGGCGGCCAAGGTATCGTCGGCGGTGACAACCCGGCGCGGGGCCGGGGCACCACTCTCGGAGCGCCACTGGGCTTGTTGAATCTGGCCCTGGCGGCTCCATTCGATCATTGAGTGCCTTTGCGTGACTACGCGTTGATGGGGCGCTTCAGGCGCACTTCTTCGATCTTGACGCCCCCCACCACAGCCGTCTTGGCGGTGGAGAGTTCGCGCTTGAAGCCCGCCAGTTCGTGAAACCGGATGGCGCGCTCGTTGCGCAGCGGCACCCACGCCGTAACGTTGGTGCAACCTTCTTCCTGCAGGCCGTCGCGGGCAGCATCCCACAGAGCCAGACCCACGCCTTGGTTCCAGTGGGTAGGTGCGGCGTAGATGGCCCAGATTTCACCAGTGGTGGGGCGGGATTTTTCATCGCGCGAGCGGTCGTAGCCGACAAAACCGACGATCTTCTCGCCGTCCACGGCCACCTGGACCTGGGGCTCGCAATATTCAATGGCCTCGCGCCAGTAAGCCTGGCGCTTTTCGACCGACATGGATTTCAACTGCTCGTCTGGCACCAGCCCTTTGTAGACCTCTTGGGCTGAGACGGTATGGATCTGGGCAATGGCTTTGGCATCGCGAAGCGTGGCGGGACGAACCTGGATACTGGACATGAAAAAACCGAACGAAAACAGGGAAAGAAAAAACGAAAGGACCGGCATTGTCGCCGCAAACGGTTTTTCCCCCTGTCCGGCCCCCTCGCAAACCCTCTGTGGGGCCCTCTCAAATGCCTGTGTACATAGCATTGCGGCGCCGGTAAAGCGACTGCCGCTGCGGGCTGCGCCGCAAGCAACACCCAGCAGCGGGCTCCAACCAGGATCTCAGGCCAGCGCCATGGAGCCCGAGAGCGAAGTCCCCGCCGCACCGGCTGCCGCCGCAGCACGCTGCACCAGCGCGCGCTTGTTACGGGGGCGCGGCACATGCACGGCAGGAGGCGCGCCGTTGATGGCCGAGAGCCCCAGCACCAGCGTGACGGTGCGCGAACACCCATCCTCGCGCTCGTCGCTCGCATAGGCGCGGTAGCTGCCGTTGCCTTGCCCGTGGCGACGCTGCACCGTGTGGAAAGCCACACGCACGCCGCTGACGCGGTGGCCCCCAAAAGGCAGCACGCGCAGCCGCGCATCGCAGTCCAGCGCCAGCCCCAGATTGCCATCGCGGTTGATGAGATCGGTGCGGATGGCACGCCATGTCTGCCCCTCGTCCATCGAAAACTGCCAGGTGCCTGCCTGGGCGTCCAGGTGCTCGATCACCACGCCAGCCGACGCCTGCGTGCCCGGGCAGTTATCTTCCACGATCTGGGCCAGCGTGTTGCCCCCCAGCCCCGTGCTGCCCTGCGGCGAAGCGATGGCCCCCGGTCGTCGTTCGCCGTGGTGGCGGGACACATCGGAAGCGGCTGAACCTGGGTGAAGTGCATTGGCAGTCATGGGAAACCCTTTGAAAAACGAAGGTTGCGCATTGATGGATGGTTGGTACGCACCCCCTCAGGTGCTTTTCAATGCTTGACGGAAAGTCTAGAAAGTGCACAACGGAGCGTCCATCGCACAAATGGACTAGTCCGCAACAGTGTGTTGTGCGCAATACTTGCTCATGACTTACGCAAAACAGAGCTCAGGCAAACGGTTTATCCCAAGGCAAGGCGGGTGTTGCACCTCGGTTTGCGCCGGGGCTGTTGCTGTATGACTGCCCGCCTTTTGCTGGTGGACGACCACAACCTGTTTCGCACCGGGCTGCGCCTGATCGTGCAGGACCACCCCCGCGTGGGCACGATTGCCGAGGCTGGCTCGATTGCCGAAGCCTGCGCACTGCAACTGGCCGATGCCGACCTGGTGCTGCTGGACATCCAGCTGCCCGGCATGAGCGGCCTGGATGGGCTGCGCCTGTTGCGCCAGGCCTGCCCCCGGGCGCGCATCGTGCTCGTTTCGGCCAGCGTGGCGCCCGATGCGATCCATGAAGCGCGCGCCCGTGGCGCCGATGGTTTCCTGCCCAAATCCGCCAGCGCCGAAGACATCCTGGAGGCCATTTCGTGCGCCTTGTCGGGGCAGCCGTGTTTTCCGATCAACAGCGGCAACAGCGCCACCACACGCGGGCCGGACACGCCGTCGCTGACCGCTCGCCAGCTCGACGTGCTGTCGCTGCTGTGCACCGGCAAGCCCAACAAGGTCATAGCACGCGACCTGGGCCTGAGCGAAAACACCGTGCGTGTGCACGTGGCGGCCATCTTTGCGCAGCTGGGCGTCAACAGTCGCAGCGCCGCCTTGCTGGCGGCCCAGCGCCTCGGCCTGTCCACCCCCCAGCTCCATGACTCCCTCTGAGGCCCTGCCGGTGCAGCCGGATGCCGCCCAGCCCCCCACCCGCTGGGGGTGGCCGGCGTGGGAGCGCGATGAGGTGCTGCGCGAGCAGGTGGCCCTGCTGCGGCACAACTTTCCGATGACGCTTCTCGCGTCGCTGGCCACCGCGCTCGGCACGTTGTGGGTCATGGCGCGGGTGGCCGAGCCCCAGGCCATCACGGTGTGGCTGGTGTCCCACGCACTCGTGGTGGCCGGGGTGTACCTCACGCTGCGCAGCATTGCGCCTTTCACCGACCCGGCGCAGCAGGCGGCGCGCAAACTGATCGCCTGCATGGCCGCCATGGGGCTGAGCTGGGGCAGCCTGGGGTATGTGGTGCTCTACTGGGGCACCCCCGAAAGTGTCATCTACGCCATCGGCATCATCAGCACAGTGTCGTCGGGCGCACTCGGGCTGGGGGCCCCGCTGTACCGCGCCTATGTCACCTACCTCACCTGTGCCATCGGCGGCGTGATGATGGCGGTGGCGCTGGCTGGCGGGCCTGTGATGTGGCCCGCGCTGTTTCTCACCGGTGTCTACTATGCGCTCACGGGCATGCAGGCGCGCACCGCCGACCGGGCCACACGGCGCAGCATTGCGCTCAAGCTGGAAAACGACCGGCTGGTGAACCAGCTGCGCGCCGAATCGCAACGCGCCCTCGCGGCCCAGGAGGCCGCCGAGAAGGCCGACCGCGACAAATCCCGTTTCCTGGCCGCTGCCAGCCACGACCTGCGCCAGCCCTTGCACGCGATGGGCCTGTTCCTCGAATCGCTGCAGCGCAGCCCGCTCAACGACCACCAGCTCACCGTGCTGGGGCATGCCCATGCCGCCTCGGGCGCGGCGGCCGAGATGCTGACCACCCTGCTCGACTATTCGCGGCTGGAAGCCGGTGTGGTGAAGGTGCGGCCCGATGCCTTTGCCGTGCAGCCGCTGCTGACGGCGCTGGAGCAGGAGTTCGGCGTACAGGCCGACACGGCGGGGCTGGTGTACCGCACGCGGGAGACTTCGGCAGCGGCCTTTGCCGACCGCTCGCTGGTTGGGCTGGTCATGCACAACTTCATCTCCAACGCGCTGCGCTACACCGCCAAAGGCGGTGTGCTGATTGCGTGCCGCACGCGCGGCAAGCGCCTGGCGCTGGAGGTCTGGGACACGGGGCCGGGCATCCCCCGGAGCCAGTGGGACAACATCTTCAAGGAGTTCCACCAGCTCGGAAACCCCGAGCGCGACCGCCGCAAAGGTCTGGGGCTGGGGCTGGCCATCGTGCAGCGACTTGCGCGCGAGATGAACACCTCGGTCGAGGTGCTGTCGCAGCCGGGGCGGGGTTCGGTGTTCCGGCTGTGGCTTGACCGCTGGCAGGGTGCGCTGGAGGACGACACCGCGCCTGCGCCCGATACCGTCAGCCTCGTGGGCCTGAAGGTGCTGGCCATTGACGACGATGAGGCCGTGCGCCTCGGCATGCAATCGCTGCTGCACAGCTGGGGCTGCCAGTGCATCACCGCAGAGTCGAGCGCCGATGCGCTCGAATGCCTGGAAGACATCACACCCGACATCATCATCACGGACTTCCGCCTGCGCCACGAAGAGACCGGCAAGCAGGTGCTGCAGGCCCTGCGCGCCTACCTGGGCACCAGCGTGCCCGCCATCATCATGACGGGCGATACATCCCCCCAGCGCCTGCGCGATGCGCAGTCCACCTCGGCCCTGCTCCTGCACAAGCCGGTGTCCACCGGCCAGCTGCGCGATGCCATGGTGCAGCTCATCACCCAGCCGCAGCCCGTGCCACCGGACAGCATGCCGCAGGACGACGACGAGGGGACGGCTACAACCAGCGCCGCAGCAGCCCCATGACCTGGTCAAACCGGGCGCCATAGGGCGGGTAGAACAGCGAGCCCATGGACCAGCGCGACTGCACCAGCACCGACTTCTGGTGGCAAAAACGCAGGAAGCCTTGCTCGCCGTGGTAGGCGCCCCAGCCACTGTCACCCACGCCGCCAAAGGGCAGGTTGTCGTGCGCAATGTGCATCAGCGTGTCGTTCACCGTCACGCCGCCGCTCACGGTGCGGCGCAGCACATCGTCGCGCACGGCCTCGCTCTGGCCAAACCAGTACAGCGCCAGCGGGCGCGGCCCGGCATTGATGTGGGCGATGGCATCGTCCAGCCGTTCGTAAGAGATCACGGGCAGGATGGGGCCAAAAATCTCTTCCTGCATGAGCTGCATCTGCGACGTAGCGCCAAACACCAGCGTGGGCAGCATCTGGCGGCTGGCGCCGTCGCCCAGGGTACCCACCGTGTTCACAACGGGCTTGCCAGCAGCGGGGTCAATGGTCTGCACTTCGGCCCCCTGCGTCTGTGCCTGCTGCAGCATGGTGCGCAGGCGGGCGTGGTGGCGCGGCGTGATGATGGACGCGTAGTCAGCGTTGCCCTCGATGGTGGGGAACAGCCGCGCTACCGCGGCCCGGTAGGCCTGCGCAAACTCGCCCTCGCGGCCGCGCGGCAGCAGCACATAGTCGGGAGCAATGCAGGTTTGCCCCGCATTGAGCAGCTTGCCGTGCGCAATCTTGAGCGCCGCATCCGCCATGTCGCAGTGGCCGTCGATGATGCAGGGCGACTTGCCACCCAGCTCCAGCGTGGTGGGTGTCAGGTTCTGCGCCGCCGCCTGGGCCACCTTGCGGCCCACGGCGGTCGAGCCGGTAAACACCAGATGATCGAACGGCAGGGAGGCAAACAGGGCCGACAGGTTGGCATCGCCCTGCACCACACAGAACTCGTCGGGTGAAAAAAACTGGGCCACCAGCAACGCCAGCTGGGCCGAGGTGTGGGGTGTCAGCTCGCTGGGCTTGAGCATCACGCGGTTGCCCGCCGCCAGCGCCGTGATGGCGGGCGCCAGGGCCAGCTGCACTGGGTAGTTCCACGGGGCAATCACGCCCACAACGCCCAGCGGCTGGCGCTGGATGTGCGCACTGGCGGGCTGCAGGAAGATGGGCGTGCGAACCTTGCGGGGCTTCATCCACTTCGCCAGGTGGCTCAGCGTGTGCGACAGCAGGGTGCGCAGCACAAAGAAGTCGGCCACCTCGGTCAGGCGCGGAGAACGCATGCCAAAGTCGGCCTGCACGGCCGCTGCCAGCACCGGGCCATGCTCATTGAGCATCTTGGAGATGCGCAGCAGCCGCTCGCGGCGCACCAGCAGTGGCACATCCACATGCGCGCGGCTGGCCTGACGTTGAAGATCGAAATGGGCGTGGATATCGGCGGGTGTCATGGTTGGATCATAGAAGACACCCCGACAGGCGCGTCACGAAAAAAGCAGAGGCGACACCGGTGCAGGCTCCCTGTGGCTCCGCGCTGGATGGGGCATGGTGCGGGGCAGCGCCCGGTCAGGAGCGCCCCCTTCAGCGCACTTCGCGCGCCTCGACGTCGGTGACCTCAGCGGCGCCAGGCAGGATGCCACCTCGGCGCGATGCTGCGGTCTCTTCGCTGGCATCAGGCGCCGCTGGCGCGGCGCCACGGCGGCCCGCGGACCAGCGCTCGGTAGAGCGAAACACCGTGCTGAAGCCCGTGCGCGGGTCCATGCGCATGACCCACGGGGTCACAGGGCGGCCAGTCAGGCGAGCCCAGCCCGCGCGCAACGCCCAGACCAGCGCGAGCACCATCACCGCCAACAGCAGGCTGGCAAACAGCACCAAGCCCATGGCGACGACCACTACCCGCAGCAAAAGGCGCACAACGCCCGCAACAAAATCATTCAAACGTCACCTCTCCTTCACATCTGGGAAGAGGGGAAAAGGGGTTACCCCCTTCTCCCCTGGTCCCGATCAACCCTGCGGCGCGGCGCTGAACTGGAACACCCCCGGTTCCAGCACCGGGTTCACGCTCACAGCGATCACGCTCTTGGGCGGGAACTGTCCCTCCAAGAGCAGCTTGGACAGCGGGTTCTCAATGCGCTGCTGGATCGCCCGCTTAAGCGGCCGCGCACCAAACACCGGGTCGAACCCCACCTTGGCCAATTCTGCCAAGGCAGCATCGGACACCTGCAACTCCAAATCCATCTTCGCCAGCCGGGTTTGCAGCAGTTGCAGCTGGATCTTGGCGATGGAGGCGATGTGCTGCGCATCGAGCGCGTGGAAGACCACGGTCTCGTCGATGCGGTTCAAAAACTCGGGCCGGAAGTGGTTCTTGAGCTCGCCCCACACCGCTTCCTTGATGTCGTCCGAGTCCTGTCCCACCATGGCCTGGATCAGGTGCGAGCCGATGTTGCTCGTCATCACGATCACCGTGTTCTTGAAGTCCACGGTACGACCCTGTCCATCCGTCAGGCGGCCATCGTCCAGCACCTGCAGCAGCACGTTGAACACGTCGGGGTGGGCCTTCTCGACCTCGTCGAGCAGCA
>Ga0160492_100489_pt1 | contig 22647 bp, 20 predicted proteins | sample DID2MG_FD_108258 | JGI IMG/M metagenome (GOLD analysis project Ga0160492, IMG submission 108258) | Enriched soil microbial communities from UW Madison campus, WI, USA - DID2877_E24_FP2 MG | ecosystem: Environmental > Terrestrial > Soil > Unclassified | place: USA: Madison, Wisconsin | collected... | reverse complement strand
TGAGGCCGCCGACGCCGTCCATGCCGTTGGGCAGGCGCTGGCCGTGCCAGTGGATGGTGGTGTGCTCGGGCAGGCGGTTGGTGACGAAGATGCGCACGCGGTCGCCTTCAACCACCTCGATGGTGGGGCCGGGGCTCTGGCCGTTGTAGCCCCACATGTTGACCATGAAGCCGGGCGCCACCTCGCGCACCACGGGTTCGGCCACCAGGTGGAACTCCTTGACGCCTGCGTTCATGCGCCAGGGGGCGGTCCAACCATTCAAAGTGACCACCGGGTTGTAGGGGCGGCCCGTGGGCGGGTGCAGCGGCGGCGCGGTGTCGGCGCTGGACTGCATGGCGGGCTCGGGCAGCGCGGCCAGGGCCACGCGGCTGACGGAGGCTGCGGCCACGGCCGTGGCGGCGCCGGAGAAGAAGTTGCGGCGGTTCATGTCAGTGGCCTTGTGGGGTGGTGGAGGCTGCGGCGCCCGATGCGAGGCCCTGCAGGGCGCCTGGCGATGTGCCGGTGAGTGCGAGCTGCAGATCGGTCTCGGCCAGCCAGAAGTCGCGCTGTGCTTCGATGGCGTTGGCCACGGCCTGGGTGCTGTTGCGCGCTTCGGCCAGCATGTCCCACACGCTGGCCAGCATGCCGTTGTAGCGCAGCGTAGTCTCGTCGCTGATGAGCTGCCGCAGCGGCACGACCTCGGCCTGCTGCTGGCGCGCCAGGTCGAGTGCGGTGCGGTAGGTGAGCCAGGCGGCGCGTACCTCGCTGCGGGCGCGCACGGCGGTGTCCTGCAGCTGGGCGGCACTTTGCTCCACCTCGGCCTGGGCGCGAGTGCGGGCTGCGCCGCCCCAGTCGAACAGGGGCAAAGGCAGTTCCAGCTCCCAACCCCGCGTGATCTCGCGGTGGCCGCCATCCCGCTCGGTGGTGGTGTTGCGGCTATAGGCCAGGCCGATGTCGCCAAACACGGCGCCTGCGCGGCTCCAGCCCTGCCGGGTGGCCTGGGTGTCGAGCTGGCGGCGGGCCGCTTGCACATCGAGCCGTTCGCGCAGCGCGGTGGCTTCGATGCCTTCCGCGGGCAAGGCGCTGGCGGGCAGGGGCGGCAGCTGGTTGGCCAGCTGGTACTGCGTCTGCAGCCCCCACACACCCATGCGGCGGTTGAGCTGCTCGCGTTCGGTGGCTGCGGCAAGGTGGGCGCGGGCGCGCTGGCGGGTGGCCTCTTGCAGCACGGCCTGCTCGCGGGCCTGCTGCAGGCGGCTCCAGTTGCCCACCTGCACCATGCGGCGGGCCAGCTCGGCACCGGCCTCGGCCGCCTCGACCATGCGGTCGTGGGTGGCGGCTATTTGCTCCGCGGCCACGGCACGCAGCCAGGCGCGGCGGGTGTCGGCGGCAAGCGTCACCACGTCCTGCGCGGCTTGCAGCGTCGCGATCTGCAGGCGCTCGGCCTGGCGCGCGGTGCGCCAGGGCAGGGTGATGAGGTCAATCAGGCTGAAGGCCAGGGTGCGCTCGATTTCGCGCTCGTGGCTGTTGCTGAACCGTCCCAGTGCAAGGTGCGGGTTGGGCAGGGTGATGGCCTGCACGCGCTCAGCGTCGGCCACGCCCAGTGCGGCCAGGCGGGCTTGCAGGCCGGGGTTTTGGAGCAGGGCAATGCGCACGGCAGCGTCTTGTGCCAAGGGCTGTGCCAGCCAGCCTTCGACGGATTTTTCTGCAGAGGCGCGGGCGGCAGGGTCCGCTGCAGGCAGGCTCGCTTGCACGCCCCCGGTGCGGCCCGCAGCGAGATTGGCGACGTCACCGCGCAGGCCATCGGGCGAGACACTGGCGCAACCGGCCAGTACGGCTGCAGCGGCCAACAGGCAAAGGCGCGGGGACAGGCGTGGGGAACGGTGTGGAGAAATGTGCGGCATTTGGGCGGGGAGGTTCATGGCTTGCCTCCCGGTGCGTGGTGGCGTTGATGCATCGGCGTGGGTGAAGCGGACTGGCCGTTGCTGCTGCTGCTGCTGCTTCCGTGGTGCCCGTGGTGATGACGGTGGGGGCTTTTTTGCCCTTCGACGGTGGACGTGGGTGTGGCGGGTTGGGCGCTCTGCTGAGCCTCCCAGGCGACGATGTCGGCATGCCCCCTGGGAAAGGCAGCCACCGCCTCGTGCGCCTCGCGCCATGACCGGGGCGATGGGGGCGCGCTGGGCAATGGGGGTTGTGGGACGAGGGCGGGGTGGGCCGGTGGAGCCGTCGAGGCACCAACATGGGCAGCGTCGGCAGCCGGTGCGAGAGGATGGCTGGGGGTGGGAGCAAGGCCCTGGGCCAGCGAAAGCAGCGGTGCCAGCAGCACAAGGCAGACGGTTCGCGGGGGTGATGAAGCGGGATACGGAACTGAAGCAGGCGCGCGCATGGCGATCTCCAGACAACGGTCGAAAAAGGTGTTGCGCTACCGCCCGGGCCACCCTGTTTCAGGGGTGCTCAGGCTGGGGCAGACGCACTTCGGGCGTTGGAGATCAGGCGATGGGTGGTTTGATGGTCAGTGCGGGAGGCGCACTGTCAAACCGTGCAGACGCCGTGGGCAGCGCGGTGCCCAGGCGGCGGAGAGTGCAGGTCGCTGCCGGGGCGGCGTCGAGCATTGCCGAATGGCAGATTTCGCAGGCGGAACATGCGGCAGAGTGGAGATTATGTGCAGCACATCCCACCAGTTCGCCATCACACGCGGATGCCGCAGCAGCATGCACGGCATGGTCATCGTGATGGGCGATGGTGTGACTGCCTTCCTGCATTTCTGCAGCCATGGCCTGTGCGGCCTGGTCAGTCGTGTGCTCTTGTGAGGTAGGGTATGCCGCCTCGGCTGCCACCAGGTGGCTGTGCTCCTGCGTATGCGGCGCGCTAGCAGGAAGCAGGGGCGGCAAGACCCCGGCGGCCATGGCGGTGCCGGTAAGTCCCCGCAGGACCAGCACCACCATCAACACGAAATAGAGGCCGCGACGCATGTCCCAATGATACGGCGGCACGCCTCAAGGTTCCCAAAAGGTTACATCTCCGGCCCCCGGCCCTTGGGGCGGCCACCAGGCACTGCGGGCAAATGGGGGTGCAGATGTAGGGCGGTTCGGCTTACGATGTAACAATGCGTTCGGTGCATCTCCTGGCCCTGCGGTGCCTGGAATGACTGTGCAAGACGAAAGGTCGGTATGCCTTCCTGGCTGGTGGGAACCTGGAGTACGTTGTCTGCGCGAATCCGCTGGCTGGTTCTGGTGGCGACCCTGCCCGCCGTGCTGCTGGCGGTTTACCAGGCACGGTCGCACCGCATGGACGCCATTGCCGCCGCAGAGAACCAGGCTTTGGGCACGCTGCGGGCCGTGGCAGCCAGCCAGCAGCGCCTGATTCAGAACACCCGCGATTTTCTGCAGAAGCTTGCTGCCATGCCCTCGGTGCACCGGCCGGCGGAACCCGAGTGTGGAAGGTACCTGGCCGAGGTGCTGTCGCTCAACGCCACTTACGTCAACATTGGTGTGCCACAGGCCAGTGGCGATCTGCTGTGCAATGCCCGCCCGTTGAAGGCGCCCGTGAACGTGGCGAACCGGCCCTATTTCCAGCACGCCATCACCACCCGGGAGTTCTCGGTGGGGGCTTTTCAGATCGACCGGGCTGCCCAGGTGGCGAGCGTCAATTTTGCGGTGCCTGTAGTCCCGCCGGGCAGCCAGGAGGTGGTGGGCGCTGCAGTGGCCGTGGTGTCGCTGGAATGGTGGAGCCTACGGCTTGCCGATTTGGGCCTGCCACCCGGGGCTGTGGCGCGTGTGACCGACGCCGATGGGCGCGTGGTGGCGCGTTTCCCGCCCGACGGGGCCGAACTCGGAACCCAGTTGGCCGACGCAGATTTCAGCGCGGCGCTGCAGCGCTCTGCCGAAGGGGTATTGCAGCGCAGCAATGCGGCCGGATCACACCAGTTGATGGTGTTTCAGCCGCTCATAGAGTCGGGTGGAAAAACGGTTGCCACCATGAGTCTGGCTGTGCCACTGGACCAGCTCTACGCCACTGCCAACCGCAACATGTGGACCGAGGTGGCCTTCTTGCTGGCTGGCCTTGCGCTGTCTTTCCTGCTGGCCCAGCAGGGCGTGCGGCGGGGCGTGATGAAACCATTGCGGCGCCTGTTGGACGCCACCGACGAACTGGCCCAGGGCCGTTATGCCCCCCAACCCCTCGCCACCGGCCTGGCAGAGTTGACCGAGTTGGGTCAGCGTTTTGACCGCATGGCGCTTACGCGCCAGAGCGCCGAGGCCCAGTTGCGCCAGAGTGAGGAAAACCTGTCCATCACGCTGCATTCCATTGGTGATGGGGTGGTGGCCACGGATGCGCAGGGCCATATCACACGCATGAATGCAGTGGCCGAACGCCTGACAGGCTGGCCGTTGCCCGAGGCACTGGGCAAGCCGCTGACGGACGTGTTTCGCATCGTCAATGCCAGCACGCGGGAGCCGGTGGTCGATCCGGTTCGGATGGTGGTGGCCAAGGGCGAGGTGGTGGGGCTGAGCAACCACACGACCTTGCTCGCGCGGGACGGTGCCGAATATCAGATTGCGGACAGCGCGGCGCCCATTCGCAATGCGCAGGGGCAGATTGTCGGTGTCGTGCTGGTGTTCAGCGACGTGACCGAGGCCTACCGCGTGCGCAAGCAACTGGAAGACAACGAAGCGCGCTTTCGCACCCTGACCATCTTGTCGTCTGACTGGTACTGGGAGCAGGATGCCCAGTTCCGCCTGACCCATGTGGACGGAAGCGACAAAGACCGTCTGCTGCAGGAGGCGGCTGCGTACATGGGCAAGACGCGCTGGGAGTTGGCAGGCCCTGGGGTGAGCGAAGCCCGCTGGCAGGAGCACCGCGAGCTGCTGGAACGCCATCAGGAGTTCCGCGATTTCGAGTTCCAGCGCAAAGACCGTTCGGGCCAGTTGCACTGGCTTTCGGTGAGCGGCACCCCCATTTTTGACGTGAACGGCACATTTTGCGGTTACCGGGGCGTGGGCAAGGACATCACGGCGCGCAAGCGCGATGAAAACGAGCTGCGCATTGCGGCCATCGCGTTTGAGTCGCAGGAGGGCATGATCGTCACCGACCGAGAGACCGTCATCCTGCGCACGAACCGGGCCTTCACCAAAATTACGGGCTACAGAGCGGAAGATGCGGTGGGCAAGCGTTCCAGCCTTCTCGCGTCGGGCCACCATGACAAGGCTTTTTTCGACGCCATGTGGGGCAGCCTCTCGGACACCGGTGAATGGAAAGGCGAAATCTGGAACCGCTGCAAAAGCGGGGCGGTCAATCTCCACTTCATGGGCATCACCGCCGTCACGGACGGTGGGGGCGAAGTCACCCACTATGTCGGCACGCTCAGCGACATCACCCAGCGTGCCCAGGCCGCGCGCGAGATCGAGCATCTGGCCTTTTATGACCCGCTGACACACCTGCCCAACCGCCGCCTCATGCTGGACCGTCTGCAGCAGGCGTTTGCCACCAGCGCGCGCACCGGCCTGCATGGGGCGCTGTTGTGCCTCGATCTGGACCACTTCAAGACCCTGAACGACACACTGGGCCATGACATGGGCGATGTCTTGCTGCAGCAGGTTGCGCAGCGCCTGTTGGGATGCGTGCGTGAAGGCGACACCGTGGCCCGCCTGGGCGGTGATGAGTTTCTGGTGCTGCTGGAAGACCTGGATGCGCTTGCCACCGACGCGGCTGAGCAGGCCCAGAATGTGTCCGAGAAAATACTTGCCGCCCTGAACCAGCCTTACCAGCTTGCCTTGCACCATGTGCACAGCACGACCAGTGTGGGAACCGTGCTGTTCAGCGGCCAAAGCCAAACGGTGGAAGACGTCGTCAAACACGCCGACCTGGCCATGTACGCCGCAAAAACAGCGGGGCGCAACGCGATCCGGTTCTTTGATCCGATGATGCAGGCGGCGGTCTCTGCCCGTGCTGCACTGGAAAACGACCTGCGCACTGCGTTGGCTGCCGGGCAGTTTTTGCTGCACTACCAGATTCAGGTGGGCTGTGGTGTACGCCCTGTCGGGGCCGAGGCGCTGATCCGCTGGCAACACCCGGAGCGCGGCATGGTCCCCCCTTATGAGTTCATCCCTTTGGCCGAAGAAACGGGGCTCATACTGCCCATAGGCCTGTGGGTGTTGCAGACCGCGTGTGCTCAGTTGCGCCGCTGGCAGGGCAACCCCGCCACGGAACAGCTGCAGTTGTCCGTGAACGTGAGCGCGCGGCAGTTCCGGCAGCCCGATTTCATGGAGCAGATTCGCACCGTGTTGCTGCAAACCGGTGCGCGGCCCGACCGTTTGAAGCTGGAACTGACGGAAAGCCTGGCGCTGGACAACGTGGACGACACCATCGCGAAGATGAACGCATTGCGCGCCCTGGGTCTGCGGTTTTCTCTGGACGACTTTGGCACGGGGCAGTCATCGCTGTCCTACCTCACGCGTCTGCCGCTGGACCAGCTCAAGATCGACCAGAGCTTTGTGCGCAACATTGGCATTCAGCACACCGATGCGCTGATCGTGCAGACCATCATCGGCATGGCGCAGAGCCTGGGAATCGACGTGATCGCCGAAGGCGTGGAGACGGACGCGCAGCGGGCGTTTCTGGAAAAGCACGGCTGCACGCTCTTTCAGGGTTACCTGTTCAGCCGCCCGGTGCCTATCGGGGGGCTGGAGCAGTACCTGCAGGCACGGGCAGCCTCTGTTTGAGTTCTGGCCCGTGTGTTCTGGCCCGGCTTACACCGCCATGTAACGCCCGGGCCGATGGTTCATCGCCAGGACCAGGTTGAGCGCCACGGCCCCGGCAATGGACCAGGCAACGCGCAGGGGTTCCACCGTCCACAGCGCCAGCAGCACGATGCAGCAGTCCACCGCCATCTGGACCTTGCCGGCGCGCCATCCGTACCGGTCTTGCAGGTACAGCGCGGCAATGCCCACGCCCCCCAGGCTGCAGCGGTGGCGAAACAGCACCAGAAACCCCGTGCCCGTGATCAGACCGCCTGCGACGGCCGCATATAGCGGCTGCAATTGCGCAAACTCCAGAAATTGAGTCTGCAATTCGGTCAGCAGCGACAACAGCAGCACGGCAATAAACGTCTTGACCGTGAATGCGCGCCCCAGCTTGCGCAGGGCCAGCCAGTAAAAGGGCAGGTTCAGCACAAAGAAGATCTTGCCAAAGCCGATACCCGTGGCGTAGTGCAACAGGAACGCAAGGCCTGCGGTTCCCCCGGTCAGCAGGCCTGCGCTGGTGAAAAAAGCAACCCCTACGGAAATGAGCAGCACGCCAGTGAAGATGGCCACAGCATCTTCCGTGAGCGTATGTGGCACCACCACAGGAGCGACCACTTGCGCAGGGTTTGGCAGGGAAGGGGCGTGGGGTGCAGGCGGGTTGGACATGGTGAGCGCAGGCGGGCAGGGCGGCGGGTGCCGGTCAGGGGAAAGAGTCGCAGATTGAAGCATGCAAGCCCTGTGCCGGACTTGTCCGCCGTCAAGAAGCGGCGTGTCTGTGGGGGCTTCGGTCCTGGAAAACTGGTCGCTCCTTGGCTGTTTTTTGGCCGATTCTTGCAATCTGCTTTAGATGTAACACCTGCAACGCACAGCGATGTGGGGCTGGGGCGGCAGCGTTCCTGCGAAAATAGCGGGCTTTGCCCATTGCGGGGACTTGCTCCCTGACGCCCGCCACCCTTCGGGGGGGGCGGTGCCATGGACGCCTCAGATTGATGTACCAGCCCCACCGACTCAACAGCTCCAGACTTGTGCTTTTGCTCCAGCAATGGACGCAGCCACAAGGTGGATCGGCGCGCCAGGATGTGGCGGAGCAACTCAGCCAGTGGCTCAGTACCGTGGATGCGGTCAAGCTCAGCCGGGCGCTGCATGCTCTGGAGTCCAGCCAAACCCCGGCTGTCACTACGCTGGGGCGGGGGACGGTGGATGTGCGCGCATTGCAGGCCAGCCTTGAATCCACCCGGGCCGAGTTGACGGACTTGGTCACGGCCAAGGCCGCGCCCGCCAAACCCGTGCGCGAGCGTGCCGACAACACCCCTGTCGACGGCCCGGACCCCGAGGCCGGGGCAGATTTTGCAGTCCACGCGGCGCGTTATCTGGCGCTACAAAAGCAGATGGATGCCAGACTGGCTGCCTTGCGCGCGCTGATTCGGCAGAGCTTGTCGATGGGCCCCGAGGGCCTGCGTCGGCTGGCCCTGCTGGATGCGGTGATGGACCAGATGCTGGGTGCGCGTGAGCAAAGGCTGTGGGCGTCGCTACCCGGCCATCTGGAGCGGCGGATGGCGCATTTGCGCGCAGCCCACCAGCACCAGCTGGAGGCTGCTGGGCGAGACGATGAGCCGCAGCGCTGGGCGCTGCCGGGCGGCTGGCTGTTTGCCTTTGAGCAGGACTTGCGGGCGCTGCTGCTGGCCGAGTTGCAGGTGCGGCTGGAGCCCCTTGCTGGTTTGCTGGAAGCGGCGCAGAGCCATGACTCCCATCGCCGCACCACCCACCGTCCCCCCACAACCACGAAGACCCCGGAACCGGTAACAGGAATGATCGAATGAACAAGAGTGTGATAGCCGCCATCTTTGCGGTGGGTCTGGCGGTGGTGGGCTGGGTGGGATGGGGATTTGTCGGGTCGAGCCCTCTGGCGCTGGCCATGACGGTGGTGATTGCTGCCGTCTACGTGGTGGGAGCCTATGAGCTGATGCAGTTCCGGGCCGCGACTTCGTCGCTGTCCATTGCGCTGGCCAGGCTGGGGCAGCAGCCCCTGGTGGACCTGGGTGGCTGGCTGGAGCGCCTGCATTCGTCCTTGCGCAACCCGGTTCGCCAGCGGATCGACGGGGAGCGTGTGCCCCTGCCGGGGCCTGCGCTGGCGCCGTACCTGGTGGGGCTCCTGGTCATGCTGGGCATGCTGGGCACCTTTCTGGGCATGGTGGTCACCTTCAATGGCGCGGTTTTCGCACTGGAGGCCTCGTCCAGCCTGGAGTCGATCCGGGCGGCGCTGGCCGCGCCCATCAAGGGGCTGGGCCTGTCGTTTGGTACCTCGGTGGCCGGGGTGGCAGCGTCGGCCATGCTGGGGCTGATGTCCGCCCTGTGCCGCCGCGAACGGCTGGCAGCGTTGCGCATGCTGGATGCCCGCATCGCCAGCGAGCTGCGCCCCTTCTCGGCGGCCCACCGGCGCCAGGAAATGTTCGAGGCCCTGCAGGCCCAGGCGCAGGCCATGCCGCTGATTGCAGAGCGCCTGCAAGGCCTGATGGAAGGGCTGGAGCGCCGCCACGAGCTATTGAACGGCCAACTGCAAGACCAGCAGCAGGTGTTTCACCGCGAGGCGTCGCAGGCCTACACCCAGCTGGCTACCACCGTGGGCGCATCCCTGCACGACAGCCTGGGCGCCAGCGCCCGCATGGCGGGTGAGACGATCCGCCCGGTGGTGGAGCGGGCCATGGCAACGCTGGCGCAAGAGGCCGAACGGTCGCACCAGCGGTTGCGCGAGGCCACTGGCGTGCAGATGCACGCCCTCACGGCCCAATGGGAGGGCACGGCCCGCCAGGTGGCGGACACCTGGACTGAGGCCTTGGACCGCCACACGCAGACGCAGGACCAGCAGGCGGTGCAGTTGGGCAGCGCGCTGCAGTCCATCACGCAGACGCTAGAGCAGCGCACCACGACGCTGCTAGCCACGTTGCAAGAGACTGTGGCCCAATCACAGGCGGCCCAACTGGCGGCCGACCAGCAGCGCCTTGCGGGCTGGAGCCAGTCCATGGAGGGCATGGCCAGCCGACTGGCGGAGCAATGGCAGCTTGCGGGTGAACAAACGGCGCAGCAGCAGCGCGGCGTCTGCCAGGCGCTCGAAGGCGCTGCCACCCAGCTCGACCAGTCACTGCAGACGGCATCGCAGGCCTATGAGCAGCGCACCACGGCGCTGCTGGCCTCGTTGCAAGAGACGGTGGCCCAATCACAGGCGGCCCAGTTGGCGGCCGACCAGCAGCGCCTCGCAGGCTGGAGCCGGTCCATGGAGTGCATGGCCAGCACACTGGCGGAGCGATGGCAACAGGTGGGCGAGCAAACCGCACAGCACCAGCAGGGCGTGTGCCTGGCGCTGGAAGGCGCTGCCACCCAGCTCGACCAGTCACTGCAGACGGCATCGCAGGCCTTCGAGCAGCGCACCACGGCGCTGCTGGCATCGCTGGAACAGACGGTGGAAAAAACGCAGGCCGACCAGGCAGTGGCGGATCAGCAGCGCCTTGCGGGCTGGAGCCAGTCCATGGAGGGCATGGCCAGCCGACTGGCGGAGCAATGGCAGCAGGTGGGCGAACAAACGGCGCAGCAGCAGCGCGGCGTGTGCCAGGCGCTGGAGGGCGCTGCGGCGCAGCTCACCGAGCGCATGACCGAGCAGGTCCACGAGGCCCTGGGCGGTGCCGCCCGATTGATGGACCAGTCGGACGCACTGTTGCACACCCGCATCGAGGCCGAAGCCCAATGGGCCGAAACCCAGGCCCAGCGCATGGATGCGCTGGCGGGCGTGTGGCGCACGGAATTGGTGGCACTGCGGGATGCCGAGGCGGCACGCGGCCAGGCCGCAGTGGAGCGGCTCGATGCGCTGCAGGCCGCTGTGGCCGGGCACCTGGCCACCCTGGGTTCTGCGCTGGAAGCCCCGCTCACGCGATTGCTGCAGACGGCGTCGGATGTGCCGCAGGCCGCGGCTGAGGTGATCACCCAGTTGCGCCAAGAGATGACCCACCTGAGCGAACGCGACAACGCGGCCCTGGCAGAGCGCACGGCGATGATGGAGCAACTGGGTGTGTTGCTCCAATCGGTGAACGAAGCCGCCGGGCAGCAGCGTGCGGCCATTGAATCGCTGGTGGGGTCTGCGGCCTCGGTGCTGGAGCAGGCGGGGCAGGAGTTTGCCCAGGCGCTCGGCGCACAGGCGGGCAAGGTCGATGAAGTGTCGGCGCACGTGGCCGCCAGCGCGGTGGAGTTGTCGAGCCTGGGTGAGTCCTTTGGCCACGGCGTGGAGTTGTTCACGGCCAGCAACGAAAAGCTGATGGACAGCCTGCAGCGCATCGAAGGCGCCATTGGCCAGTCCATGAGCCGCAGCGATGAGCAGCTGGCCTACTACGTGGCGCAGGCCCGCGAGGTGATCGATCTGAGCATTTCTTCGCAGCAGGGCATTGTGGAAGACCTGCGCCGCCTCAACGGGCAGATGGCCGCAGCGGTGCAGGGAGTCGCCGCGTGACCGGCCTGGACGACACGCTGGACGATGCCACCGAACAGACGGCCCCGGTGTGGGCCGTGTTTGGCGACCTCATGGCGGGCTTGCTGGGTGCGTTTGTGCTGATTCTGGTGGGCGTGCTGGTGGTGCAGATCGACCTGGTCGCCAGCCTCAAGCAGGAAGTGGAAAAGCGGCAGATGGAAGAAAAGCGCCGCATGGCGCTGGAAAAAGCACTGGCGATTCCGCTGGCCAGCGGCCGCGTCACGGTCAATGAAGGCCGTATCGGCATCAGCGGCAGCGTGCTGTTTGCGGCAGGCTCTGCCGAGTTGCGCCCTGAAGGCCGGCAACTGCTCCAGAGCCTGGTGCAGCCGCTGCAGGTGTACCTGCGCGAACGTGACGAGATGCTGATGGTGAGTGGCTTTACCGACAACACCACGCTGCTGCAGGGGCGCCACCAGCGCTTTGCCGACAACCTGGAGCTGTCCGCTCAGCGCGCGTTGACCGTGACCCGCGCCCTGATCGAAGAGGATATGCCATCGTCCCAGGTGTTTGCTGCGGCCTTTGGCGCCGAGCAGCCGGTGGCAGACAACGCCGACGAAAAGGGGCGGGCACAGAACCGCCGCGTGGAGATGGCCCCCGTACCCCGCGCTGCCCAAGCCAAGCCCGCCCGCAATGAGTGAGCCGACCCTGGAGTCCCTACGGGCCGAAGGCGCCCAGCACCACGACCCGGTGCGCTTTCGGTACCTGGAGGTGCTGGCCGCGCGCCTGCCTGCGCAGCCCCCCGCCGTACAGCAGGTGCTGGCCCGCAGGCTGCAGGCCGCCTTGGTGGACTACGCCAGGCGCATCCGGACAACTCCCCGTCAGCCACTGGCTGCAGCAGCGCTGGCCGGTGCACCATCTGCACTGGCGCAACTGAACCGCGATCTCAGTACCCGCGCCCAGGCCGACGCAGACAGCGTGCTGGTGGGCGGTGGCGCCAGTGTGTCGGACATGAAGAGCGTGCGCCGTTTCAGCGAAGTCTGGTCCAAGATTGCTGCGGAACAACAGGTGGCCCAGGCCTTCACGCGTGGGCCGGAAAACGCTGGGCCGTTGAATGCGCACCGCCTCATGCTGCGCTCCCTGGCCTTGCTGCGGTCCCTGTCGCCGGACTACCTGCGGCATTTTTTATCGCAGATGGACAGCCTGCTGTGGCTAGAGCAGGCCGCTGCAAAGCCAGCCAGGGCACCCCTCAAACCAGTGCGTGCGGCTCGCTCCTCCAAGCACTGAGCGCGCAGGCTGCGACTGGGGAAGCCGGGTGCGCAGTTTTCAGACGCCGTGGTCGCCCGGCTGCACGGGGCGGATCGCCGTTTCCTCCAGCGCCTGGTCCATCAGCACAGTGACTTCTGCCGCTGGCACCATGGTCCGGAAAGCACTCACGTGGGAGCGCCCGATGTTGCCCAACGGCAGCCGTGCCAGCAGGTGCCCCAGGGGCACCAGGGCCAGCCGCAGCAGCTGGCCGGTGGCCTCGCGCGCATCTCCCAGTGCGAGGGCGTAGCGCAGCATGGCGGTGTGTGACCGCCAGTGCAGGGGCAATGAGGTCTGTCCCAGCACGTGGGCGGCCTCCAGCCAACGCCAGCGCTGGGCGGGGGGCGCGTCAGGCTGGCGGGCAAAGCTGGCCAGCAGGTGGTTGAACGCGGCGCACCTGTGTAGCGCGGTGGGGGCGGCGCCCCCGGCGGCATGCTGCGCGGCCAGTTGGCGCCAGCGCCTTTGGCGGTGCCGGTAGAACACCTGGGCAAACAGGGCGCTCAGCGGTGTCATCAGCCAGGGCAGGTGGCGCGCAACCACCTCGATGTCATCGGTGTACAGCGTGCGGCCATCGGACAGGGGCTGCAGGGTGATGCGGTGGTCCCAGCGGCGCATGAGCACGCCTTCTCCGTTGTCGCGCAGCGTGGGCCAGCCGCCCCTTTGTGCAGCCGGCTCAATGGAGATGCGCACGGTTTGCGGGCCCATGGGCAAAACGCCCAGCAACCGCATGTGCAGCGCCAGCTCGCCGGGAGCCCAGTGCGTGGGCCATTCCGTGCCCCGTGCGGGGTGAAACTGGATGAGCGGCGCGGTGATGTGGCGGAACACAGCGGTGCTTTGCAGCTGCGCAGCCACCCATTCAGGCGGGGCGCTCAACGGAGTCGATAGGTGCACGCGCATGGATCAGTGCCCTTGCGGTTGTGGCTGTGCGGTGGTGCTGGCCAGCTCTTGCCGCGCGTGGCGTATCACGCTCCAGCCGCCGCTGATGGCCAGGCCTGCCATGATGGCCGCCACCGCCAGATCGGGCCAGGCGGTGCCGGTGCCCAACACGCCCAGGGCAGCGCCCATCACCGCCAGGTTGCCCAGCGCATCGTTGCGGGTGCACAGCCACACGCCGCGCATGTTGGCGTCGCCCTCCCGGTAGGCATAGAGCAGGGCGGCCACGCCCAGGTTGGCCGCTAGCGCCAGCAAGCCCACGCTGCCCATGGTGAAGGGCTCGGGCGGTGTGCCTTGCCACGCACCCCAGGCCACGCGCCCAATCACGAACACGCCAAACGCCAGCATGCTGGCCCCCTTGACCAGGGCGGCGCGGGCGCGCCAAGTGAGGGCCATGGTCAGCACCCACAGCGACAGGCCGTAGTTGGCGGCATCCCCCAGAAAATCGATGGCATCGGCCAGCAGCGATGCCGAACCCGACTGGGTACCCGCCCCCAGCTCCACCACAAACATGGCAGCGTTGACGACAAGCGCTATCCACAAGATGCGGCGGTAGCGCGGGTCGGCGGCGGCAGGGCCAGTGGCGCAATGGTCGTCGTGGCAGTGGGCAGACATGGGGGATCTCCGTGCAGTTTTGAAAGCGATGGCATGATTGGAAACCTTGAAGTCACTTGAAGGTCAAGCCATGGATCAGAACGCTGTGCAGTTTCGCATTGGCGAGGCCGCCCTGCAGTCCGGGGTGTCTGCCGCCAACATCCGCTACTACGAGAAGGAGGGGCTGTTGCCCCCCGGCGTGCGGGGCGACAACAGCTACCGCCTGTACAGCGGCGCGGACGTGCACCAGCTGCGCTTCATCCGACTTTGCCGTGCCATGGACATGTCGCTGCATGAAGTGCGAACCCTGTTGGCACTGGACTGGAGCCGCAAAGAAGACTGCGACGCCGCACGCGACACACTGGATGACCATCTGCAGCATGTGCGTGCCCGCCTGGCAGAGCTGCAGACCCTGGAGGCCGACCTGCTCGCGCTGCGCGACCGCTGCGATGGGACAGATGCCCACTGTCACATCATCGAAGCCCTGCACGCGCGTGCGGATGCGCAGCCCGCTGTGCCGTTCGCCACCGCTGCGGCAAAGCGGCATGTGTAGCCCGGTCTGCCGTGGGCGCTTGCAAGCACCAGCTTCCGCAAGGATGTGAGTAGCTGTTTCCTCTGCGTTTGAAAATGCTATAAAAATGATAGCTGTTTGCGCTTATCTATCAAGCGCTAGATGCCAAAAACATCGAAAAATTTCTATGGCAGTCCACCGTCAACGCTCTCTGTGAGTGCCCCGCTATGATCCGACCATGATTTCGCGCTTGCCCGGCCTCTCCCTGCCCGAACGTGTGTGGAACACCGCGCGGCGCTGGGCGGTCGCCTGGTGGCGCATCTTGTATCTGGGGGCGGTGGTGCTGGTGCTGGTGTTGTCGCCGTCCAGCTATGGCAAGGGCACGCGCAGGGCGCTGGCGCGCCACCTGTATCTCGACACCGCCCCGGTGCTGCTCGGCTTTACGGTGCTGGCTGCCCTGATCAGCCTGGTGCTCACGCGCATCGTGGTGGTCACGGCGCTCAGCTATGGCCTGTCGCGCTATGCGCTGGAGATGGTGATCCGCGTGCTGGTGCTGGAGCTGATCCCGCTCACGGCGGCGCTGTTTGTGGCCATGCGCTGCACCATCCCCAATGGCTCGCAGATCACGCGGCTGCGGCAAACCGGACGGTTCGACGCGCTGCGCGCCCACGGCTCGGACCCGGTGCGCATCGAGCTTCTGCCGCGCGTGATCGCTGGAGTGTTCGCCTGCATCACGCTCGCCGCGCTCAGCTGTGTGGTGGCCCTGGTGCTGGCGTACCTGGGGGTGTATGGTTTCAACTTGGCGGGGTTGCCCAGCTACACCCGCATGTTTGGCCAGGTGTTCACGCCCAGCGTGACGATGGTGTTCGCGCTCAAGACCGTGTTCTTCAGCCTGGCCGTAGCGCTGATCCCCATGGCGGCAGGCCTGTACGACACGGGCGACCGTACCCAGCCCGATTCAGAGCTGGGCGGCCTGGCCCGCATGTTTGCCGTGCTGCTGATGATCGAGGTGGCCTCGCTCATGGGCAACTACTACTGACCGATGTCTGCTGACACCCGACTACACCATCCCTTTACGGCGACCCACCTTCCGGCACCATGAACGACGAGAACCACAACGCCCGCCAAACGCCGACCCCAGGGCCCGCTCCGGCTTCTCCCGCCACCGACGTGCCGCCCGTGGAAACCCTGCGCCCGGTGGCTTACCTGGAGATCAAGGCGGCGGCGTTGCTGCTGTTCACGTTGGCCCTCATCGTCGGGTCGGGCCTGTACCTGCTGTATGCGCGTGGTGCGTTCGAGCCCACGCAGACCCTGGTGTTGACGGCCGACGACTCTGAAGGCGTGGTGGTGGGCATGGACATGACGTTCTCGGGTTTCCCCATTGGCCGCGTGCGCCGCATCGAACTGGCCGAAACCGGCAACGCCCGCATCATCGTGGACGTGCCCCGCAAGGACGCGCACTGGCTGCGTGAATCCAGCGTGTTCACACTGGTGCGGGGCATTGTGGGTGGCACCAACATCCGCGCCTACACCGGCATGTTGAATGACAAGCTCCTGCCCGATGGTGCCGTGCGCCCTGTGCTGCGTGGCGACGCCACCGCCGAAATCCCGCAGCTCATGGCCTCGGCGCGCGAACTGCTGTCTAACCTCAATGCGCTCACGGCGCAGGACGCTGCCCTGGCCAGCAGCCTGACCAATGTGCAGGCGCTCACCGAACGCCTCAATGGCCCCGGCGGCATGCTGGGAGTGCTGATGGGCAATGAGGCCGATGGGAAGAAAATTGTTGCCACGCTCGACCGCACCAATGCCCTGCTGGCGCGCCTGGATGGCATGGCGGCGCGGGCTGACAAACAGGTATTTGGCGCCGAAGGCAGCAAGGAAGCGCTGGTACCTGAGGTGCGCGCCACCGTGGCCCAGCTCAATGGCTTGTTGGCCGACACCCGCACCAGCCTGAAAAAGGTGGATGCGGTGCTGGTGGAAGCCCAGGCCATTGGCGCCAATGCCCGCGAAGCCACCACTGACCTGGGGGCCTTGCGCGCCGAGGTGGAAAGCAATCTGCGCAAGGTAGAAAGCCTGGTCAACGAAATCAACCGCAAATGGCCTTTTGCGCGGGATACGGAACTCAAGCTGCCATGAAGCCCTTTTCAGTTTCTGCATTCCCTTCGAAGCCCATGCACCTGGCCAGGCCACTGCGGGTGTCATTGCTGGGAGCTGTGGTGGTTGCGGCGGCCTTGTTGTCCGCGTGCTCCAGCAAACTTCCCGTGCCCGACTGGCAGATGAACGCTCAAGGCTCAGCCCAGAAGGCCCTCGAAGCCTATCTGTCGGGCAACCCCCGCGTCGAGCAGCTCGAATGGGACCGCGCCCGGGCTGAAGTGGCCCGCACGGGGCGCCCAGACCTGCTGGCCCGTCTGGAACTGATGCGCTGCGCCGCGCAGGTCGCCAGCTTGGTACCTGGCCCCTGCGAGCGCTTTGAACCACTGCGCGCCGACGCCGCCGCGCCCGAGCGCGCTTATGCCGACTATCTGGGGGGGCGAGTACAGCCCCAGGACGTGGGCTTGCTGCCCGAAGCGCAGCGCAAGGTAGCTGCATCGGGCGATGCATCTGCATTGCCCGCTTTGGAAGACCCGCTGTCGCGCCTCGTGGCGGCTGGGGTGCTGTTTCAGTCGGGGCGTGCCAGCCCGGCGGTGATCGCTATCGCTGCTGACACAGCCTCTGCCCAGGGCTGGCGCAGACCGTTGATGGCCTGGCTCAGTGTGCAGGTGCAACGCGCTGAAGCTGCGGGCGACCAGCAAGCCACTGCTGCGCTGCGTCGGCGCATTGCCATCGTGGAGCAGGGTGCACCGCAGCGCTGAGGCGCGAACGGCTACCGCAGGCGTGCCTGCAATTGCGTTTCGATGTGTTCCCGCTCCAGCGCAAACTGCTGGGCGGTGATCTCATTGGCTTCGTATTTGCGGGCGGTGGATAACAGCAGCACTGTGTTTTCCAGGCGCGTGTCTTGTTGCAACGAGGGCGGCAGGGCGGTCAGTCGGTCAAAACTCTGCTTGTAGAGTTCGCTCCAGCTCAGCGCCCCGGCCTGGGCCTGGGCGCGCGCACCGTCATGCCAGCGCGCGAATTCTTCAAGGGAGCCATCCCTCGGGCTGGTGCATCCCCCCATCGCCACCAGCAGCGCTGTCGCCGCCACAGGCCACGCGAAGAAGCGAGCAGAAAAAAGACTTGCAGAGATTCGAAAACGTGTGGTCACGATCGTCCTCCATTCTGGATTGCCACCGAAAATCCCGGTGCGCAGCGCCAGATGGTACTCCGATGCTATGCTTTTTGCTACCCATGGCGAGTAGGCGTGCTAAACCACTCCACCTCATGCACAAGTTCACTCAAACAGACTGGAGGGAAAGATCTGGTCCAGCCCACTGGGCAAAAGCGGCATCGAATCCACCGACTGCACGGTCACATCGGGCATCAGCAACGATGCCGCCGCCAGTACCGCAAGCACAACCGTGCCGGCAAACGCAGCGAGGGCGCGGGTTCCGGGTGTCAAGGGGTGGCGCTTCATGGCGGATCCTTTGTCAGAAAGGTGGGAGTCCCAATGAGCTCCCGGGTCAGCCTCAATGGCTGGTGGAGAGGATTTCAGCAAAACGCGCGGTCAGCGTCTGTCAGACAAGTGCGATATCCGCAGATGACCCCGGTTTGTTGCCTTTGGTTGCAAGTCATTCAGAAGCTTGGTTGTGCTCAGATGTTCCGTAGAGCGAGCATGCGCATGACACTAGGAGTCCAGCGTGGTCCTTGTCCCACCGCGCTGCACCTGGCAGGAGTCCAAAGACGGAAGCCAATCGGCCGAAGCCGGCGCTGGCGCAGAGCGCATGGGCGCGAACTTGAATGGGTGACGGGGGTAGGTTGTTGCCAGCGCTGCCCGCCCCTGCGGCGAAATGGCAAGAACCTCTGCTTTTTGCTCCTTGGCACGCACATCGGGAAGCTGCACCTCTACGAGCTGAGCAGCCGCCAGCACCCGAAGCTTGTCAACGTCGCAGGGCTTCTCGATCATCATGGGCAGCTTGCTCTGTGCAAGGACGAACAGTAGCTCCATGGGCATAGGTGCACTCCTTTTGGGTGGAGTCATTTATTGTGAATAGTGCGCCGCGGCGTGACAATCAATCACACGTTTTGCAACAAATCGGCGGGTTTGGTCCCACCGCTCCCGGCATTTCGCGAGGCGGGAAGGAGGCGCTGAAAGCGCTCCGTGTCACTTGAGAGGCCGAAACGAAAAAAGCGCCCCGAAGGACGCTTTTTTGATTTTTGGCGGAGAGGGCGACCGCACGAAGGCGAATCCGAAGCAATCCAGAGTAGTGCACTGAGGTGCTCTAAATCCGCGCCAGCACTGGCTTTACGACCGATTCTATCCTTGCCCCACCTCCAGCCACATTCCAAAAAATCCAGTGCCATCCAGTCATAAAATATGGTTAGAAAGATGGCCTAGAAAATCGCCTCAAACAATGCGGAAGGTCCGACAGTGAGCAAAGCACGCGACCGGCTGACGGCGGTCCAAATCAAAAATCTCAGCAAACCGGGTTTCTATCACGACGGCGGCGGACTGTACCTCCAGATCAGTCGCTTTGGCAGCAAGTCTTGGATTCTGCGCTACACCCTAAACCAGAGAAAACGCGACATGGGCCTCGGCCCGTTGGCCGACTGGACGTTGGCCGAAGCCCGCGAACGCGCCAAGAAGTACCGCCAGCTTGTGGACGATGGAATTGATCCCATCGACCAGCGCGACCAAGAAAAGGCTCGCATGCATACGGAGCGCCTTGAGGCGGACCGCAAGCGCCGTAGCTTCGAGGAGTGTGCCAAGGAGTACCACGCGGCCAACAAGGACGACTGGAAAAACGCCAAACACGCCGACCAGTGGATCAATACCCTCACCACCTACGCTTTCCCAAAATTTGGCAAGCAGCCCATTGCAGAACTGACGCGCGAGCAAATCCGCGAAGTCCTGGAGCCCATCTGGAAGACCAAGGCGGAAACCGCCTCCCGTGTGCTGCAACGCATCCGCACCGTCGTGAACTATGCTGCGGCCCGCGACTACTGCGTTGGTCTCGACAGCGAACAGTGGGACCAACTCAAGAAAGCTCTACCCAAGAACACCAAGGCCCGTGTGGTGGAACACCATGCTTCCTGCCCGCACGACCAGGTTGGTGCTTTGCTGGAACAGGTTCGTCAGAGCCGCTCCACCGACAGCGTTAAATGGGCTTTTGAGTTCATCGTGTTGACCGCAGCGCGCTCTGGCGAAGTACGCAGCGCAGTGTGGGAAGAGATAGATGCCAAGACCAAAACCTGGACGATCCCCAAGGAGCGTATGAAGGCCGGCCGAGAGCATTCTGTGCCCCTCTCGTCGGCAGCTTGGGAGGTGCTACGGAAAGCCAGAGGTAGGTGGCCAGAGGGCGCTGAGCCAACGGGACTCATCTTTCCGGGCGAGAAAAGCAAGCCCATCAGTGATATGACTCTCACGCAGTTGATGCGCCGTATGAAGCAGCCGTACACCGTTCATGGCTTCCGAGCGAGCTTTCGTACCTGGGGTGCTGACATCGCGCACTACGATCACGACATGTTGGAGATCGCGTTGTCGCACATCGTCGGCGATGCCACGGTGCGGGCCTACCATCGCTCGGACATGGTCGAGAAGCGCCGGAAGCTGATGGGCGAGTGGGCTATGTACTTGGGCACTCAAAAAATGCATTGACTCTTCCACAGTGTCAGGTAGCAGGTCAATTACAAAGACAAAGGATCACCATGGCTCGCGCATCGAATTCAGCGAATGCAATTGAATACGCTCTGGGCAATGAGAAGAGAAATACTCAAGCCAAGAATGGCATGCCGGTAGAAGAAGCGTCGGCAACGAAGAAATCCTCCTCCGCCCGGGAGCGCGAAGCTGCTGCCAAAGCTGCTCAAGCCATGGGCGTTGGCAACGCGAACACACCCGACTGGGACTCTTGGAACAAACGGCCCACAATTACCCTGTGGCAGGCCATCTATACCGTCCACAACATAGTGGCCAATAAGGACGTTTTCGACACCCTCAAGCAGAGGGGTGATCCCCGAGTCAAGAAGTACAACAACCACCTCATGACATTGAAAAGCTGGGTCCGGAATGACCAAGAGGCTCTACCAGTCGAGGAAAGGCACAAAGGTAAGGAAGTTACAGCGAAAACGAGCATTCTCCTGGCCTCCTTTATCCAATGGGTGAAGGAGACAGACCCGTTCCCCAACCTCAAGATTCCGTCGCAGTTCTTTCACCTGTCCCCCCCAAAGCCAAAGAGGGGAACTGCGGTCTCATCACCCGAGATACCGGCGACAGTATCGACAGACTCATCAGGTGCAGGAAGTCAAGCGCTTTTGCCCAAGCAGATTCAAGCCACATCGCCTGCATTGTTGGATGTTGAGGCAGAAGGATTGAACAAGACGTGGGCGCGTCTCGTTGTGCTAATGGCAATAGAGCACTACGGCTTCATGCCAGATTGGCCGCCTAACAAGCTAAAACAACCCAAAAGCGTTCGAGGGGTGTATGGGCCGCTCGCCAAGTTGAGCGAAGAAGTGGGTGTTGAACTCTTAAAAGATCGTTCAACGATCAGCAATGCTTTACTGATGGCAGTCGAGACCGTAGGCAAGGATGCCGTGGAAAAAATTCGGCAGACCGCACTAAAAAGGCAAAAATCTGCTCAAAGCGCGTCAAAGGGAAAGACGCGGGAATCAGGAATTTCCAACGTCGAAAAGCACTTTTCCCAGTTCAAACAGTAGTTTGGATTTTTCACAATGCGAGCATCAGCACTGACAAGCCTCGCACCATGCAAACGCCTTCCATCGCCTCTAACAGCCTCCAGAAATTTGGCACGCCCGTTTCAGCACCGATTCACCTGAGCGCACTCAAACTGCCTGCAGGTATTGCCAACGCCAAGACGCAGTCGGGCGTGAACCAGCGGTCGCTTGATGGCAGCCATGCGAGCGTCAATACTGTTTCGAAGGCCTCCAATGATGCCCTCGAGGTAGTCAACCCGGCTGCCTACATCACATCGGATAACGCGGTCTCATTTGACCGCACGGCACCCTACAAAAAACCCGTTCGCCAAGTCCCCAGCGTTAGCCTGGAGGGTGACGGCTACCTGCGCCTCGAAGACGTTCTGACCGTTTATCCGGTCTCGCGCTCGGCTTGGTACGAAGGCATCAAACAGGGTATCTACCCAGCCCCCGTTCCGCTTGGCCGCCGCTCTGTCGGCTGGTCTCGCGCAGCCATCCGAGCGCTCGTCGAGAGCCCACCCAAGTTCTAACTCCAGCGTAGTGCTGGGGCACTGAACAGCCCCTATCCACCTGTCATCCAGAACGTACCTGCCTTGCAGGTGCGGGGGCTTTGCTTTGCCTGCTTTTCTTTAACCGACCCAAGGAGTCTTAATTTATGAGTAATTCCAATCAGCCCGAGCCAAGTTCGCCCACGCCCCTCGCCCTGTCTCAGAAGAAAGAAACACCCGCCAGCACACGGACGCCACCAACTGGTGCAGCCCTCGCCGTCGCTGCGCCTCCCCGCTGCTACGCTCTTTCACTGCCTCCCACCGTATCTTGCACGCTCGCCATCTTCGGCTTGGCGCAGGATCTGCACATTCACGGCACGCTATATGGATTGCCTGTCGGTACGCAAACTGTCATCCGAATCCGTGCTGCCGACCATGCTTCGGCCCGCGAACTGAAGCGCCACGTGCAGCAGTTCTCCGACAAGGAGGACGGCGTCACCGTTTTGGGTCCTAAGACCTCTACGCCGCCGGACTATCGCAGTCCGGAGGGGCGCGCACTGATCGGCAAGGTCAAGCCGTTGGAAGCCCTGGTGGTGGCAGTACCCCCTGCGCACAAGAAGGTACGCTGGTCCGACGCCGATCTGAACGCATTCAAGGAAGCTATTGAGTCCGAGGGGGTGCTCAGCATCGCCGTCTTCCAGGCGTTGAGCAAGGACGAAGAGCTCCTGCTGCCGACCTATTTCGATGCTGCGTTCACCGTCTCCTGCTGCGAGCCCGACGAGGATTTCGCGTCAGCCTATATGGCGGCGCCCATGGTCGGCAGCCTGCTCGCCGCAACAGGCCACAAACCTCAAATCGAGAACATCC
>Ga0160492_100486_pt1 | contig 22685 bp, 15 predicted proteins | sample DID2MG_FD_108258 | JGI IMG/M metagenome (GOLD analysis project Ga0160492, IMG submission 108258) | Enriched soil microbial communities from UW Madison campus, WI, USA - DID2877_E24_FP2 MG | ecosystem: Environmental > Terrestrial > Soil > Unclassified | place: USA: Madison, Wisconsin | collected... | reverse complement strand
GGCCCAGTGTTTCAGCACATGCTTGAGGATCTTGCCGGTGGGCGCGGCCGGCAGCGCCGGCACAATGCGGATCTCGCTGGGCACCTTGTAGGGCGACAGCTGTGCGCGCAGCCACTGGCGCAGCTCCTGCAGGTCGGGGTCCATGCCGGCCTTCACCTCGACAAAGGCCACCACCTCTTCGTTGTCCGCCACCTCGCGCCCCACCACAGCCGACTGCACGATGGCCGCATGGCTGTTGAGCACCTGCTCCACTTCCACCGGGTAGACATTGAAGCCCGAGCGGATGATCAGCTCCTTGCTGCGCCCCACCACCTCCAGCGCACCATCCGCCCCCTGGCGCGCCATGTCGCCGGTGTTGAACCAGCCCGCGGCATCCAGCACCTGGGCCGTGGTGGCGGCGTCGCGGTAGTAGCCGCGCATGCGTCCCGGGCTGCGCACCCAGAGTTCGCCCACCTGCCCGGCCGCCACCGGCAGGCCGCCGGGGCCACGCAGGCTGGCCTCCACGCCCGGAATCGGCTGGCCCACGGCACAGTCCGCACGCGGCGCACCGCGCGTCTGGGCGATGGTGGGGCCGGTTTCGGTCAGGCCATAGCCGTTGTGCAGCGTCTGGCCCAGCGCCTGCTCGACCTGGGCCTTGAGGCTGGGCGTCAGCGGTGAACCGGCCACCCCGATCAGGCGCAGTGCCGGTGCTCGCAACGTCTGCTGCTGCGAGCGGCTCCATTCCAGCAGCCGGGCAAACAGCGCCGGCACGCCCACGAACAGGGTAACGTCCTGCTCCCCCAGCGCCCGGGCAGCGGCCTCCGGCGTGAAGCGGGCTTCCAGCAGCAGGCTGGCGCCGGCGCACAGACTGCCCAGAAACTGGGTCGACAGCCCCACCACATGGGCCATGGGCAACACGCCATAGACCCGGTCGCGCGGGCCGATCTCGCGGATCTCGCGCGCCGACTGCGCCACAAAGAGCAGGTTGGCGTGCGTCAGCATCACCCCCTTGGGGTGGCCCGTGGTGCCTGAGGTGTAGACCAGGGCCGCCACCTGCTCGGCCGGGTCGGCGCTGCAAGGCTCCGCCTGGGCCTGTGCGTTCAGCGGGCCCAGACCCAGTGCCCCCACCGGGGTGTCCCAGCCTACCGCCTCCGCATGGCGGGCATGGACCACAGCTTCGGGCGAGACATGGGTCAGGTAGACCACACGGCGGGCACCGGAATGCTCCTTGAACTGGGCAATTTCCCGCTCCGACAAGCGCGCGTTGACGATGCTCGCCCAGGCATCCAACTTGCTGGCAGCCACAAACAGTGCGCAGGCGGCCACGCAGTTCTCGCCCACCACCAGCAGGCGGTCGCCGGGGCCCACCCCGGCCTGCTGCAGCTGCTGGGCCAGTGTATCGCTCGCCGCCCACAGTTGCTGGTAGCTCAGGCAGTGCTGGGCATCCTGCACGGCCAGATGGCTGGGCTGACGCTGCACCCAGGGGGCAATCGCCTCATGGATGCGGCGCGGCGCTGAAGAAAGGGTCGGGGCCGTCAAGCCGGCCTCCACAGTGTCTGCGGGCATGGTGTCTCCTGTCTGGTGGGGGTCACAGCGGTCCGACATGGCTGCTGCGCTGGAAAAGTGTAGGAGCGCCCCCGGCCCGGTGGGCTCTTTTCCAAAACCGCCATGCGGAACATCACCTCCAGAAAGACACCCTTGTCATTTGGCCATCGCTGCGCTAATGGCACAGGCACCATCTTGTGCCGCAGACCGGTTCATGGGGCGGCAGACTGCAGCTGTCCATGCCGCTGCAAAACCGCTGTGCGGAACTTGATCTGTGCCGCCGGCGGTTGCAAACGGTCCACGCCCTCCACAATCGATCCCAGTGGCAAGGATGGCGGCACATGCATGCCCCACCGGCTGCACTGCATCTGCACACACAGGAGACAAGCCATGAGTGACAAGAAAGCCATCCTCGTGATTGGCGCCGGAGACGCCACGGGTGGCGCGATTGCCAAGCGTTTTGCCCGTGAGGGCTATATCGCCTGCGTCACCCGCCGCAGCGCCGACAAGCTGGAGCCGCTGGTCCAGGAGATCCGCGCCGCAGGTGGTGAAGCCCACGGCTTTGGCAGCGATGCGCGCAAGGAAGACGAGATGGTCAGCCTGATCGAGCACATCGAAAGCCAGATCGCTCCCATCGAAGTGGCGGTGTTCAACATCGGGGCCAATGTGCGCTTTGGCATCACCGAGACCACGGCACGCGTCTATTTCAAGGTCTGGGAAATGGCCTGCTTTGCCGGCTTTCTGATGGGGCGCGAGACCGCCAAACGCATGCTGCCGCGCGGGCGGGGCACAATTTTGTTCACTGGCGCCACCGCCAGCCTGCGTGGGCGCGACGGCTTTGCCGCCTTCGCCGGCGCCAAGCACGGCCTGCGCGCCCTGGCCCAGAGCATGGCACGCGAGCTGTGGCCCCAGGGCATCCATGTAGCCCATCCCATCATCGATGGCGCCATCGACACCGATTTCATCCGCAGCAACTTCCCCGAACGCTATGCGCTCAAGAAGCAGGACGGCATCGTCAGCCCCGAAGCCATTGCCGACGCCTACTGGGCCATCCACCAGCAGCCGCGCAACGCTTGGACGCACGAGACCGAACTGCGCCCTTGGCTGGAGAGCTGGTAAACCGCCGCCCCCCGTCACCACCATCCCCAGACCGGAGCTTGCACCATGCACCAACCGACCGTGGAATTCCTGTTCGACTTTGGCAGCCCCAATGCCTATTTCTGCCACCAGGTGCTGCCCGCCATCGCCGCGCGCACCGGCCAGCCCGTGACCTATGTGCCCATTCTGCTGGGCGGCATCTTCAAGCTGGCCAACAACCGCTCGCCCATGGAGGCGTTTGCCGACATCCCCACCAAGCGCGCCTACGACCAGCTGGAGATCCAGCGTTTCATCCGCAAGCACGACCTGCACCGCTACCAGCGCAACCCGCATTTCCCGGTCAACACGCTGATGATGATGCGCGGCGCCATCGCCGCCCAGCAGATGGGCTGCCTGGACCCCTATGTGGACGCCATGTTTGCCGCCATGTGGGAACGTGCCTTGAACATGGCCGAGCCCGAGCTGTTCCAGAGCGTGCTGCAGCAGGCCGGGCTGGACGCAGCAGCCATCACCGCCGCCATTGCCACACCCGAGGTCAAGAACCGGTTGCTGGCCAACACCCAGCAGGCCTATGAGCGCGGCTGTTTTGGCAGTCCCACCTTCTTTGTCGGCGGCGAGATGTTCTTCGGCAAGGACCGCCTGCGCGAGGTGGAAGAAGAAATCCTGGCCCAGCGTTCCGGCAGCTGACGCCCTGCTCCACCCGCTGCACCATCGCTGCCCCGGCCCTGACGGGGCGCACCTGCAACACCCTTTCCACGCCCTCACACACCATGAAGACACGCATCACCGAACTGTTCAACATCCGCCACCCCATCATCCAGGGCGGCATGCACTATGTGGGCCTGGCGCCGCTGGCGGCAGCCGTCTCCAACGCCGGCGGTCTGGGCATGATCACCGCCCTCACGCTGGGCACGCCCGAGAAGCTGACCCAGGAAATCGCCAAGACCCGGGACATGACGGACCAGCCGTTCGGCGTCAACCTCACCTTTCTACCCTCCTTCACCCAGCCTCCGTACGAGGAATACATCGCCGCCATCCGCGAAGGCGGCATCACGGTGGTGGAAACCGCCGGCCGCAGCCCCGAGGCCTATATGCCCGCCCTGAAAGCCGCCGGCATCAAGGTGATCCACAAATGCACCGCCGTGCGCCATGCGCTCAAGGCCGAACGCATTGGCTGCGACGCCGTCAGTGTGGACGGTTTTGAATGCGGCGGCCACCCCGGCGAGGACGACGTGCCCAATATGATTCTGCTGCCCGCAGCCGCCCGTGCGCTGAAGATCCCGTTTGTCGCCTCCGGCGGCATGGCCGACGGCCGCAGCCTGGTGGCGGCACTCGCGCTGGGCGCCGATGGCATGAACATGGGCACACGCTTTCTGTGCACCCAGGAAGCCCCGGTCCACCAGAACGTGAAGAACGCCATCGTTGCCGCCAGCGAGCTGGACACCCGCCTGGTCATGCGCCCGCTGCGCAACACCGAACGCGTGCTGAACAACCCCGGCGTGCAGAAGCTGCTGGAGATCGAAGCCGCCAAGGGCGCCAGCACCACCATCGAGGACATCCGCGAGCTGGTGGGCGGCATCTACCCCAAGGCCATGGTGCAGGGCGATGTCGATGCCGGCGCCTGGAGCTGCGGCATGGTGGCCGGCCTGATCCACGACATCCCCAGCGTGGCCGAGCTGATCGAGCGCATCATGCGCGAAGCCACCGACGAGCTGATCAACGGCCGCCTGCGTGCCATGGTGGACGCCGGCACATCCGCCTGAAAATCGCGGCATTGCCCGCTTGCCCAGCCATGTCCCAGCCCACGCCTTTCAGCCAGGAGCCAGGGACATGGCATTTCCTCTCCTGCCCATGCGCCCTCCCACGCCCTCCCGCGACATCGGAAAACTGCCGATGCCCATTGACGACCACAAGGAAGACCGCCAGTTCGTCACTGCGCTGGCGCGGGGGCTGCAGGTGCTCAAATGCTTCACCTCGGGCGAGGAGCATCTGGGCAACCAGGAAATCGCCCAGCGTTGCCGCCTGCCCAAATCCACCGTCACCCGGCTCACGCACACCCTGACGCTGCTGGACTTTCTGCACCACGACAGCGTGCAAAACCGCTACCGGCTGGGCATGGCCACGCTGTCCCTGGGCGGCACCACGCTCCTGAGGCTGGACGCGCGCGAAATCAGCCGACCCATCATGCAGGAGTTGGCCAACCAGACCGGCTGCCTGATCGCCCTGGGCATGCGCGAAGGCATGTCGATGCTCTATCTGGAAACGGCACGCAGCGATGCCTCGGTTGTCACAATCCGGCTGAACCTGGGCTCGCGCATTCCGCTGCACACCACCGCCATGGGCCGCGCCTACCTGGCCGGTTCGCGCCCGGCAGCCCGCAGATCGGTGATGGAGCGGGTCAAAAACCTCAACCCCGAGGGCTATGCCGACATCGAGCGCGCCATCACCCGCGCCGGCGAAGAGTACGAAGCCACCGACTGCTGCACCTCGTACTCGGAATGGCGGGGCGAGGTCGGTGCCATCGCCACCCCGCTGCGCGTGGGCAAGGGCATGCCCATGATGGTTCTCAGCGCCTCGGGCGACATCCGCACCATGACGCCGCAGTTTGTCGAGCACACCGTGCGCGCGCTGCTGCTGCGCAGCGCCTGGGCCATCGAGCAGCATTTCCAGCCCGGCAACTGACGAACTGACGCACAGCCTGCCTCCCAAACGCGTCCCCATGCCAGTATCAGCAGCCAGACGGCCCGGCTAGCGGCATCACAGGGTGCGCGTCCGCCCATGGCGCCAGCGAAGCGCCGCGCAAACGCAAGCATGCCCCCCAACCCGTGACAGCCCACCGCGCACATGCGCCAGCAGCGGTCGCCGCTATTGAATTTCACAAATTTCTGAAATATCCGGTACACGCCAGCACGACATGGACTTTATTTCCCATGAAGAATGGACTTTTTTTCTCACAACAATAATGGCCTGCATGGTTCCATGCCCAGGCCCGTTTTCATGCGAGGTTCGATATGACTCATCAAGCGCAGGCGCAGCCGGTGGCGGCGCGTGTTTGGCTCTGGATCCTGGGGGCAGTGCTGGCCGTGGCCGGCCTGGCCTTCCTGGTTGGCGGTGCCAAGCTCATCAGTCTGGGAGGCAGCTGGTACTTTGCGCTGGCGGGCATCGGCCTGCTGGCCTCCGGCTTGCAGACCGTTCGCAGCCACCGCAGCGGAGCATGGCTGTACCTGCTGACCTTTGCTGCGACCGTGGTCTGGGCACTGTGCGAAGTGGGTCTGGATTACTGGAGCCTGATCTCCCGCCTGCTGGCGCTGACCTTTGGCGCCGTGGTGGTGCTGGCCAGCATGCCGCTGCTGCGCCAGGGCGGTGTGCCTGCCGGCTCCCGCGCCAAAGCGCCCCTGGCCACGGCCGGCGTGCTGCTGATCGCGGGTCTGGCCGCTTTTGCCTCCATGTTCCAGATCCATCCCGAGGTCAGCCCCCAGGCCGCTGCAGCCACGCGCAAGCCCGTGGATGCCGCCAGCGAACAAAAGGACTGGAACCACTACGGCAACAGCAGCAACAACGACCGCTTTGCCGCGCTGGACCAGATCAATGTGGACAACGTGAACCAGCTGCAGGTGGCCTGGACCTTCCACACCGGTGATGTACCCAAATCTACCGGCGCAGGCGCCGAAGACCAGCTGACGCCGCTGCAGGTGGGCGACAAGGTCTTCCTCTGCACGCCCAGCAACAATGTGATCGCACTCGATGCCGACACCGGTCAGCAGCTGTGGCGCCATGACACCAACTCCCATGTGGGCGGCGTGTGGGAACGCTGCCGCGGCTTGGCCTATTTCGATGCCGAAGCCCCCCTGGCCCAGCCCAGCGTCCCGGGCTCGACACCGGTGCAGGCGGTGGCTCTGCCCGCCACCGGCAGCTGCAAGCGCCGTATTCTGATGAACACCATCGACGCGCGCCTGTTTGCCCTGAACGCCGACACCGGCGCGCTGTGCGATGACTTTGGCACCCATGGCGTGGTCGATCTCAAGCAGGGCCTGGGCAACATTGCCAACCCCGCCTACTACACCCTGACCTCGGCCCCTACCGTGGCAGGCACCACCATCGTCATCGGCGGCCGTGTAGCCGACAACGTGCAGGTGGACATGCCCGGCGGCGTGATCCGCGGCTTCGACGTGGTGACCGGTGCCCAGCGCTGGGCATTTGACGCCGGCTCGGCCACGCCGAACGCGCTGCTCAGCCCCGGCCAGACCTACACCCGCTCGTCCGCCAACGTGTGGGCGGGCACCACCTACGACCCCAGCTCCAACACCGTGTACCTGCCCATGGGCTCGCCCTCGGTCGATCTGTATGGCGCCACCCGTTCGGCAGCCGACCTGAAATACGGCGCCTCCGTTCTGGCGCTGGACGCCGCGACCGGCAAGGAAAAATGGGTCTACCAGACCGTGCACAACGATCTGTGGGACTTCGACATTCCCATGGCCCCCACGCTGATCGACTTTCCCCACCCCGACGGTGCCACCACGCCCGCACTGGTCGTCGGCACCAAGGCCGGACAGATCTTTGTGCTGGACCGCAAGACCGGCCAGCCCCTGACCAAGGTGGAAGACGTGGCCGTCAAGCCCGGCAGCATCCCGGGCGAGAAATATGCACCCACCCAGCCGCTGTCCGTCGGCATGCCGCAGATCGGCACGCAGACACTGACCGAAGCCGATATGTGGGGCGCCACACCGCTGGACCAGCTGATGTGCCGCATCAAGTTCAAGTCCATGCGCTATGACGGCCTGTTCACCGTGCCGGATACCGATGTCTCGCTGAGCTTCCCCGGCTCGCTGGGCGGCATGAACTGGGGCGGCCTGTCGGCCGACCCGACCAACCAGCTGCTGTTCGTGAACGACATGCGCCTGGGCCTGTGGGTGCAGATGGTGCCGCAGAAGAAGGATGCCGCGCTGTCCGACGGCGGCGAAGCACCCAACACCGGCATGGGCCAGGTGCCGCTGGGCGGCACGCCCTACGCGGTGATGAAGGACCGCTTCATGTCGCCGCTGGGCATTCCCTGCCAGAAGCCGCCGTTCGGCACGCTGACCGCCATCGACATGAAGACCCAGCAAGTGGCCTGGCAAGTGCCTGTGGGCACGGTGCAGGACACCGGCCCCATGGGCATCAAGATGCGCCTGCCGCTGCCTGTGGGCCTGCCCACACTGGGCGGCACCCTGGCCACGCAGGGCGGCCTAGTGTTCTTTGCCGGCACACAGGACTACTACCTGCGCGCCTGGGATACGGCCACCGGCAAGGAAATCTGGAAGAGCCGCCTGCCCGTGGGCAGCCAGGGCGGCCCCATGAGCTACAAGTCGCCCAAGACCGGCAAGCAGTATGTGGTGATCTCGGCCGGCGGTGCCCGCCAGTCGCCCGACCGCGGCGACTATGTGATCGCCTACGCGCTGCCAGACGGCACCGCCAGGTAAGCCCCGGCCCTGCGCGCACTTTCTGTTCCACGGAATGCGCGCAGCGCCAGCTCCCCAACGCCATGGTCTGCAAGGGCCATGGCTTTTTTTGTCTCTGGCGCCCGCCGCCGCTGCGCATGCTACGCTGGCAGGCTTTGGTGGACGACAGCTTGCAAAGAGAGATGGTGGTGAACGCGCAGCACAACAGTGACAAGGCTTACGGCATGGTGCCGGCCACACCCCAGGCTGCACCCGGCCATGCCAGCGACCTCAGCGACACTGGCCGTCCACTCCCGAATGCAGCTGTGGACTCCGCCGCCGACATGCGCCGAGCCCTGCTGGAAGCGGGCCGCACCGAGTTCGCCAACTACGGTTTTGACGGCGCCCGGCTGGAACGCATCGTGGCCAAGGTGGGCTGCGCCAAGCGCATGCTGTACTACTACTTTGGCAACAAAAAGGATGTGTACCTGGCCGTTATCGCCCAGTGCTACAGCGATATCCGGGCCTCGGAAGAACAGCTCAACCTCGACGCCCTGCCGCCGTTGCAGGCCCTGCACGCCCTGGCGCAGAAAAGCTTCGAGTACCACGAACAGAACCAGGAATTCACCCGCCTGGTGCTGCAGGAGAACTTTCAGGGCGCGCAGCTGCTGGGCCAGGTTTCCAACACCGAACTGCTGCGCAAGGCCGCACTGGAGCCTGTGGAGCGCATTCTGCAGCGCGGCGTGGCACAAGGCGTGTTCCGCGCCGATGTGACGGCGGTCGACGTCCACTACCTGATTTCCGCCCTGTCGAGCTTTCGTGTCGACCACGCCGCCACCTGGAACAGCCTGCTGCAGGTGGATCTGCTAGGCGACACCCTGCGCACACGCCACCTGCACCTGTTGCTCGACCAGCTCAGCCGTCTGGTGCGCCAGCCCTGAACGCGGCGCCTGTCTCATACCGCCCTATGCCCCATGCCGCGGCTTGTGTTTGCGCACGCGGCATTTGCGCTACATTGGGCATCCATTTTTCCCATCCGGCGCGCCCCGTGCGCTCCTGTTTTTGCAGGCCCTGCAGCCATGCTGCCAGCGCCCCACCACGGACACCCTCCTGCCATGTGGCCTTTTGATCTGCTGCGCAAGCTCTCCCGCGGCCCCGATGTGGGCGAAACCTTCCGCCACTTCATCGGTTGTTACCTGTTCGGCTTCGAGGCCGAAGGCGAGCAGCAGCCTACCTACATCGCCCTGCCTTCCAACCTGGAATGGCTGGAACGCGAAGTCCGGCAGTACCTGCAGGAATTTGTGGACGAACACCCGCATGCCAGCGAAGTCCCCGCCATCCAGGCCACGCTGGCCGATCTGCCCCAACGCCTGGCCGCCCATGTGGCCGGCGGCATGGGCCAGCCCTTTCTGGCATTGCCCGGTGTGAACCTGTTCATCCGCAAAGGTATGCGCGAGCGGCGCAAGGAAAACGGCAAGTACGCGGAATAAGCCGCCCCGGCGCGGCCGCTACACCCCGGTCAACCCCGGGTTGACGGCCCCAACAGGTCGCGCGGATGCCCATGCCGGGCCGGCCAGCGACCTGACTTCCCTGCCCACGGTCTGCAGTGGCGCAGCGAATTGCTCGGAGGAAGCGGTCTACACGCCCATCTCGCGCTACGCTTGCAGCTTGCATGGATTTGCCTGCGTGCTGCCCGCAGGCGCGTACCATAGCTGCCGCCTGCCTTCCCCCGACTTTGTGCTGCATGCCGCCAGGCCTGCCTCCCCACTGCCATGACCGATCTCCTGACGCCCCCGGCTGCACCCACCCCGGCCTCTGCCAACCTGGCAGGAGCCCGTGTTCAGGTGCCGCCCTCGCTGGGCGCCATGCTGCAGGAGCTGCCGGCCCTGCTGCAATCGACCGATCCCCTGGCGCCGTCCCAGGCCGCCCAGTTGCTGCACCAGACCGCCCGCGCACTGGACGTGGTGCAGCAACCCGGCCTGGCCCGGCTGCTGCGGGCCATGGAAACCGCGCTGCGCCAGCCCGTCGCACCGACCGGCACGGCGCCAGGCAGCCCACTCCCCCGCGATGTACTGCTGCTGGCCGCCAAGGACGCCCAGGCCCACCTGCAGACTCTGCAGGCCGGCCGCAACGCACAGGTGGCCCACCTTTTCCCGGCCTACCGCGCCGTCTGCAAGCTCGGCGGCAAGGACAGCGCCCACCCGGCCGACCTGTGGGAGCTGCTCTGGCAACTGGCTCCCGTTCCCGCGCCGCTGCCCGCCGCGCTGCAGGTACCGCCCCACAGGGTAGCCCCGTCCACCCGCACTCTGCTGGACCAGCAGGTGCTGGCCGTGGTCAAGAACGCCGACGCCCCAGCTGCCGCCCGCCTGCGCGACCTGTGCCTGGGCCTGGCCCAGACCTGCGCGGCACCGGCCGACACTGCCTTCTGGCAGGCAGCGGCCGGCTGCTTTGACGCCACGGCCCATGGCCTGCTGGAGCAAGACCTCTACACCAAGCGCCTGGCCTCGCGCGTGCTGATGCACTACGCCAGCGTGGCCAAGGCCGGCGACTCCGCCTTCACCCCGCCGCCCGACACCCTGGTGCGCGATCTGCTGTATTACTGCGCCCAGGCCGCCGACACCGCCGCCATGGTGATGGACGGCCTGCCGCCCGTGCTGCAGGCCATCTGCCATAGCTGCCAGCTGCTGCCCGCAGACGCTCCGGCACGGGTCGCACAGGCTGTCACGCCCCCCGGTGACACCACACTGACCCTGGACCTGGGCCGCGGAGCCGAAGCCCTGGCCGTCCCCACCACTGTGGCTGCGCCGCTGCACGATACACTGGCAGAGCCCCGCTCCACCACGCCTGCAGCCGGCCCATCTGCCACATCAGACGATGCAGGCCTGAACCTTTCGCACCTGGTGTTCGGCGACGAGCCCGAAGCGCCCGAGGTACCGGTCGAAGTCGCTGAACCGTCTGCCCCGCCCGCCGCGCGGGCACCGATACCACAGCCGGTGGCGCAAACCACCGGGGACCTCTCCATCGCCACCCCGGCCTCGGCTGCCACCAGCGCAGCGCACGATGCTGCTCTGCCCGCCACCGCAGGCGTCGTCGAAGCGATGGACACTTCGGCGGTACCGCACAGTGCGACCGCCCTGGACAACACAGCGGCCCCTGCGGCGGCAGCATCTTCCGTAGTACCCCACGCAGCCGGGCCAAGCGAGATCACCTCCGTGGCGGCCGTGTCTGCAGCGAACACGCCAGCGGCAGCAGAGCCTCTCACTGAGCCTGTTCTGCTCGCCGAGGCCACCACACCGCACCCCGCCAGCATGCCGGAAGGCGTTGTCGATGCAACCCTTGCCGAGCAGGAGCACGCCACATCCGCCGCTCCTGCAGACAGCGTTGGGAGCACCACGACAGCCGAAGCCGCCAGCGGCGAGCACAGCGCACCCGACACCGACACCGACACCGACACCGACACCGATGCTCCCCCAGTGGAAGCCGCTCAGGAGCGTTCCGAACCAGTGACGGACAGTGCTCAGGCAGAACGCCCGGCAGACGATGGAAACACAGCATTCCCCACGGAACTGGCAACCACAGCCGACACCGCAGACGCCGTCAGTACCCGCGCCGATGTGCCACCGCCGCAGGACGCTGCGGCACAGGCTGCCGCCCCCATGGACGAGCGCACCGCTCTGGCCACACGCCTGGCCGCAGCCGCCGTGCCCGAGCTGCAACCCGGTGCCGCCCTGCTGCAAGGTGCGGCCGGCCAGCCCCGGGCAGAACCCAACCAGGGCTTTTTGACCGAAGCCGATGGCCTCAGCCAGCAGCTGCAGACAGAGATCGCCGCGTGGGCGGCAGAAAGCGACACGCCCCTGCCCGCCACGGCCGCAGAGCAGGCGCGCGCGCTGACCCGCAGCGCCTGGGGCGCTGGCTGCACCGAGATCTCGCTGCTCACCCACACCCTGCAGATGGTGCTGGAGCGCCTGCGCCGCAACGCCACGGCTGCACAGCGCCAGGCCTGTGTGCATGCCGCCGACGAAGTGCTGCGCCTGCTGCACCAGTTTGCCGCCGGTTTCATGCGCCGCCCCCACCCCCAGGTGCTGGAAGCCTTGAACCACATCCTGGCAGATACGGTATCCACACCACCAGCGCCGGACAGCGAAACCCGTCCGGCCCAAGACGAAACCGACGCCGACGGGGCAGCCCCCGACCGCCACACCACTTTCATAGACGGCACGGCCACCCACCAGGCCATCGGGCACGAAGAAGTGCCTGCCGCCGTGCCAGTCCCGGCCTCGGTCCCGGTCCCGGTCCCGGTCCTGCCCAGCGTGGACCAGCTCGAACCCGTGCGCTTTGCCGTGTTCGAGGAAGAGGTGCTTGCCGTCTGGCCTGCGCTGCAGACCGCGCTGCACCAATGGATGGAGCGACCTGCCGAGCAGGGCACGCCCCGCCAGACCCTGCTGCGCAGCCTGCACACCTTGAAGGGCAGCGCCCGCCTGGCCGGTGCCGCCGCCTGGGCCAGCCAGGTGCATGCCCTGGAAGACCTGGCCCTGCTGGCGCAACCCAATGACGGGCCGCTGGGCCCCAGTGCCCTGCAACAGCCCCTGGAAGTGCTGCGCATCGCCTTCGTCGCCCTGCAGCAAGAGCTGGCCGCGCGCCACCCCGAGCGCTCGCTGCAGCACTGGGGCGCCAGCCCCATCGACACCGTGGGCCGCCACGCCCAAGCGCTGTGGGGCACCCACGAGCAAACCCAGCAGTCCGTGGCCGACAACCACCAGATGCTGACCGAGATGGAAAGCTGCCTGCAGCGCCTGCGCGCCCAGCTCAAGGACTGCGCCGCCTGGGCCGACACCCTGGTGCTGCACGGCGATATGGATCTGTCCTATGAATGGCATGAAGAGCTGCACGATCTGATCCGCGGCCTCAGCGACGGAGTGGACGACATCGGCACCGTGCAGCGCCAGCTGCAGCACGGCCTGGCGACGGCGGACACCGCCCTCACCACCCAGGCCGGCCACCTGCGCGCGCTGCAGCACACGCTGCTGTACGCGCGCCTGACTCCGCTGGCCCAGCTGCACGAACGCCTGCTGGCCACCGTGCAATTGGCCGCCAGCGACACTGGCAAGCCCACCCAGCTGCTGCTGGAAGGCGGCGACCAGTTGCTGGAGCGCAATGTCGCCGACCAGTTGGCGCCGGCACTGGAGCATCTGCTGCGCAACTGTGTAGACCATGGCATCGAACCTGCGACCCGCCGCCAGGCCGCAGGAAAGCCCGCCACAGGCCAGATCACGGTGCGCCTGCACACCCAGGGCCCGGTCCAGACCTTGACCGTGCAGGATGACGGTGCCGGCCTGCAGGTGGGGCGCGTCCAGACCAAGGCCGTCGCCCTGGGTCTGCTGCAGCCGGACGAGACCGTGGACGCCCGGCGTGCAGCCGAACTCATCCTGCATCCGGGCCTGAGCACCGCCGCGCAGATCACCGAACTCTCCGGCCGCGGCATTGGCATGGACGCCGTGCAGGCCGGTGTGCAGCAGCTCGGCGGCCAGTTGCACATCGACAGCCAGCCCGGCCTGGGCTGCACCTTCACCATCACCCTGCCCGCGCCGCCGCAGGTGGAGCAGGTCGTGGCCCTGCGGGCCGGCAGCTGGAGCATTGCCCTGCCGGCCCGCAGCATCGAAGCCGTGCGCCGCATCCCCGCCGCACAGATGGACGAGGCGGTCGCCCAGGGCATGCTGCCCGACGACGTGACCGGCCCCATGCCCCTGTACTGGGCCGGTGCCGTGTGGCAGCAATCCGCCCGCAGCAGTGCCCCGCCGGTGGACGGCCAGTCCATTGCCCTGGTGGTGCGCAGCGACACCTCGCGCTGGGCACTGCAGGTGGATGAAGTCCTGGGCACACAGGAAGTGGCGCTGCAGCCCCCCGCCGAGGTGGCCGTGCCCCTGCCCGGCCTGCTGGGCACCGCTGCCCAGCCCAGCGGCCAGGTGCTGCAGGTGTACGACCCCTATGCAGCCCTGGCAGCGCACGAGGCGCGCCGCCTGCTGCAGTCCGCCCAGCCGGTGGCCGCCAGCGACGATGCCAGCGCCCCGGAAGTGCCACCGCCTCTGGTGCTGATCGCCGACGACTCCATGAGCGTGCGCCGCCTGGCCCAGCACCTGTTGCAGACCCAGGGCTACCGCGTGGCCACCGCCGCCGACGGCCTGCTGGCCTGGCAGCTGCTGGAAGACGGCGAGCTGCCGGCCCTGCTGCTGGCCGATATCGAAATGCCCGAGATGGACGGCCTGGAACTGCTGCGCCGCGTGCGCGCCGACGCCCGCTGCAAGCAGCTGCCGGTGGTGATGCTCACCGCCCACGAAGCCGGTCCGGTGAGCCAGAAAGCCATCGACGCCGGGGCCCAGGCCTTCCTGACCAAGCCCTACGCGCCGAACGAGCTGCTGGCTTTGGTCCGGCGCTGCGCCCGGGTGCCCGAGAGCGACCTGCAGCCGTAAGCCACTGCTGCACTGCATCTGCACGCGGTGCAGCGTGTGCTGACCGCGCCCTACCCCGGCCCCATCCGACTCGCACGCACGGGTGCCGACTGGTGGCACGCCCTGGACGCACGGAACTGCAGCAGCTGCAGGAGTGATTCGGCGGCGCTCCGGCAGGACCCACGGTGCCCGCGCAGCAACCGCTGCGGCGACTTTCTGCGCCGCTGTGGCGCGCTGGCCGCACTGGCCCCGGTAGCCCTGTAGCCCTGTAGCCCTGTAGCCCAGTAGCCCAGTAGCCCAGTAGCCCACCACCCTGGGCAGATCCACCTCGGACCAGGCAGGTCCGGCAATAACCCGCTTCGCGCCATGGCTGCTCAGGCGCTAAAACAAAACGGACAAAATTGTCCGAAAATTCACCCCCATGACCTCCTGCCCCACCAAACGCCCCGATGCCGCCACCCGCCGCGCCCAGTTGCTGGATGCTGCGGACACCGTGTTCACCCAACACGGCGTGAATGCTCCGCTGGAACTGGTGGTGGAACAGGCCGGTGTGGGCCGCGCCACGCTGTACCGCCAGTTCCCCGATCGCCACGCCATCTTGCTGGCCCTGATGGAACGTTCGGCCCAGCGCCTGCATGACCAGGCCGATCGGCTGAAGGACCGACCGGACGCCTTCTTCGCCCTGCTGGAATACCTGTCCGCCCGCATCGTGGGTTCGCCCGCGCTGTCGGATTACTGGCGCACCGCCAAGCTGGACGACCCGCGCGTCAACGCCCTGCGCCAGCGTGTCTGGTCAGCGTTCGGCCCGGCCCTGGAACGCGGCAAGCAAAGCGGTCTGATCCGCGCCGATATCCAGGCACAGGACATTTCCCTGCTGTCCAGCATGCTGGGGGCAGCATTGCGGGGCAACACCGACGCCGAACGCCGCCGCCTGGCCCGCCAGGCGCTGGGCATTGTGCGCCGCGGCCTGCAGCCGGATGCCGACACCGCGGCCGCCTCTGCCGCGTCAACGGCCGCTTCGGTGGATTCTGCCGCTTCAGCCGTTTCTGCCGCATGACCGAAACCGTCTACCTGCGCCGTCCCCCCGACTGGGAGGAGCACGAAAAACCGGCCCTGCCCGGTTCGCCCGCCATGCCCTGGCATGCGCCATGGGAGCGAGTCTGCTACGCCCTGGTGGCCGTGCTGGTGGGGCTGACCGGGGGCCTGGGCAATGCCTTGTTCACCGCCAACCTGCCCACCATCCAGGGGCAGATGGGGCTCACACCCAGCGAGGCCGCCTGGCTGTCCGGTGCCTACGTCACCTTCAATGTGACCGCCAACATGCTGGTCTACAAATTCCGCCAGCAGTACGGCATGCGCCTGTTTGCCGAGATCGGCCTGGGCCTGTACGCCCTGCTGTGCGTGCTGCACCTGCTGCTGGGCAGCCCGCAAAGCCTGCTCTGGCTGCGCGGTGCCAGCGGCCTGGCGGCAGCGGCCTGCACCTCACTGGGCACGCTGTACATGCTGCAGGCGCTGCCGCGCACCTATGTGCTCAAGCTGCTGGTGCTGGGCGTGGGCGTGAGCCAGCTGGCCACGCCCCTGGCCTGGATGCTCTCGCCCAGTCTGCTCAACCACGGCCAGTGGCACAACCTGTACATGCTGGAAGCCGGTCTGGCGCTGCTGTCGTTTGCCGCCGTGGTGCTGCTCAAGCTGCCGGCGGGGGTGCACATCCAGGTCTTCGGCAAGCGCGATTTTCTGAGCATGGCACTGCTGATTCCCGGCGTGGGCCTGCTGGTGGCCGTGCTGGTGCAAGGCACCACCCGCTGGTGGTTCAATGCGCCCGAGCTGGCCTGGCTGCTGTGCGGTGCCATCGTCCTGCTCTTTGCCGGCCTCTATCTGGAACACCACCGCCCCAACCCGCTGCTCTACACCCGCTGGTTCACACAAAGCGCCACCATCCGCTTTGTGATCGGTGCCATCGTGCTGCGCTTTCTGACCACCGAGCAAAGCTATGGCGTGGTGGGCCTGATGCGCACGCTGGGCATGACGCCCGACCAGATGCAGCCGCTGTTCGTGGTGATCTTCTTCGGCACGCTGCTGGGCATTGTGCTGTCGTCGGCCACCTTCGGCCTGGACAACGCTGCCAAGCAGTTGCTGGCCGCCCTGGTGCTGCTGGCGGCAGGCGCCTTCCTGGACTTTCACCGCACCAGCCTGGACCGCCCGGCCGACTTCTATCTCAGCCAGCTCCTGCTGGCCGTGGGCTCGGGCATCTTCATGGGCCCGCTGATGCTGCTGGGCGTGGTGCAGGGCCTGAAAAACGGACCCAGCCACATGCTGACGGCCATTCTGACCATCTCCATGACCCAGGCGCTGGGCGGACTGATCGGCTCTTCGCTGCTGGGCACCTACCAGACCTACCGCGAACAGTCCTACTCAGTGCATCTGGTGCAGCAGATCAACCCGGCCAACCCGCTGGTGGCGCAACGCCTGCAGTTGCAGCAGCAGGCCCTGGCCCCCACCATCACCGACCCCGTGCTGCGCTCCGCCCAGGGCACGGCCCAACTGGCCGCCACCGTGCGGCGCGAGGCCAATGTGCTGGCCTACAACGATGTGTTCCACGTCGTGGCCCTGGTGGCTTTTGTCTACCTGGCCTGGTGTCTGCTGGAAATCGGCCAGGCACGGCGCGCCGCCGCGCGGGCGGCACGCCATGCCCGCAGCCTCCAGGACAACGCCAGCGAAGTCGGCACCGACGCCGCCAATGCCACACCGGACGATGACGGTGACGATACCGACGACGTCCCCGCATCCGCTGCCGCACCGGCCTCTGCGACCCGGCCGCCACCCGCCACCGCAGACGCCCGCTGATGCCAGCGGCGCCTTGCGCCGGCCCCCTTTTGCTCCCCATAACCGAACCCAACAACATGAGCACCGCCCCCACTTCCGCACCGACCTCTGCCCCCACGCCGCCCGCAGCCCCTGCTGCCGCGGCCCCGGGCCCGTCCCCCACTCCCAAGAAGGAGCGCCCCACGCTGCGCAGCGCGCTGATGGCCGTGGTGATCGGCGTGCTCGGCATCACGCTGGTGCTGCGCGCCTGGAATGTGGGCCCGTTCCAGACGGCCGACATCTCCACCGACAACGCCTATGTGCGCGGCCAGGTCACGGTGCTGGCGCCCCAGGTCAACGGCTATGTGACGGAAGTACTGGTCAAGGACTACGAACGTGTCACTGCCGGCCAGCCGCTGGTCAAGATCGACACCCGCAGCTATGAAGCCGCGCTGGCCCAGGCCCAGGCCCAGTTGGCCAATGCCAAGGCGCAGCTGGCAAATTCGGCCCAGACCCAATCGCAGAACCACGCCGGACTGGGGGCCAAGCAAGCCACCCTGTCGGCCGCCCAGGCTGAATCCGAACGTGCCCAGGCCGAACTGCGCCGCGTGGAAGACCTGGCCAACCGCGGCTCGGTGTCGCTGAACGAGCGCGACAAGGTGCGCGCCACCGCCCGCCTGGCCGCCAGCAATGTGGACAAGGCCCGGGCCGACATCGCCATCGGCAACGAAGCCATCAAGGCCACCACCGTGAACCGCGATGCCCTGCAGGCCGCCGTGCAGATGGCCGAAGCCCAGGTGCAGCAGGCCCGCATCAACCTGGACAACACCACGGTGCACGCCCCCAGTGACGGGCAGGTGAGCGAAGTGACGGTGCGCAAGGGCCAGTACGTGGCCGCCGGCAGCCAGCTGCTGTACGTGGTGCCGCCCCAGCTATGGGTGGTGGCCAATTTCAAGGAAACCCAGACCGCCCATGTGCGCATCGGCCAGCCCGCCCGCTTCACCGTGGACGGCCTGGAAGGCGCACAGCTGACCGGCACCGTGCTGGAGATTGCGCCCGCCACCGGCTCGGAGTTCTCCGTGCTCAAGGCCGACAACGCCACCGGCAACTTCACCAAGGTGGTGCAGCGCCTGCCGGTGAAGATCGCCATCGATGCCGGCCAGCCCGACGCGGCGCGCCTGCGCCCCGGCATGTCCGTGATCGCCCATGTGGATACTGCTGCCGCGCCCCAGGCCCCGGCGGTCCCCGCCGCAGAGGGTCCGCAGCCATGATGCGCCGCTCCACCCCAGCCACAGCCACGCTGGCGGCGGTGCTGGCCGCCGCCCTGCTGTCCGCCTGCGCCCCTCTGCCTCCCGCCGCGCCCGACAACGCCCGGCCGCAGCTGCCTGCGCAGTGGAGTACAGCGGCCGAAGCCGGCACCGCCCCCATCGCGGCCCAGTGGTGGCAGCAGCTGGGCGATACCCAACTCGACGCCCTGGTACAGCTGGCGCTGGCGAACAACACCGATGTGCTGACCGCCGCGGCCCGCGTGCAGGAAGCCCAGGCCAACCTGGCCGCCACCGACGCCGCGCGCAGCCCGCAGCTCAACGCCACACTGGGTGCCCAGGCCGGCCGCAGCCTGACGGTGCTGGGCCCCAGCCAGTCGCGCAATGTGCAACCCGGCCTGCAGGCCAGCTGGGAACTGGACCTGTGGGGGCGGCTGTCCCAGCAGAGCCAGGCCGCAGCCGCCCGGCTGCAGGCCAGCCAGGCCGACCGCGCTGCGGTGCAGCTGACGGTGGCCGCCACCACGGTGCAGACCTATGTGGGCCTGCGCGCGCTGCAGCAGCAACTGGCCATCAGCCAGGCCACCGTCGCCTCACGCGAAAAAGCACTGCAGCTGGCCCAGGACCAGCAGCGCGTGGGCTATATCTCGCAGCTGCAGGTCACCCAGGCCCAGGCCGAGCATGAAAGCGTGCAGCAGCAGGTGCAGCAGCTGCAATGGCAGGTCGACAAACAGCTGGCCACCTTGAATCTGCTGCTCGGCCAGGCCGGCGGCAACGCCGCGCTGGCCGCAGCACCCACGCAGCGCCTGCAGGATCTGCAGCTGCCCGCCGTGCCGTCCAGCCTGCCATCGCAGCTGCTGGAACGCCGCCCCGACATCGCCCGCACCGCCGCCCTGCTGGCCGCCAGCGACCACCAGCTGCAGGCCCAGCGCGCCGCCTTTCTGCCACAGGTGAACCTCAGCGCCAGCGTGGGCAGCCTGCTGGTCAACTCGCTCAACTACAACCCGCTGACCGTGTGGAGCCTGGGCGGCAGCCTGCTGGCCCCGCTGTTCAACGGCGGCCGTCTGCAGGCACAGCTGGATGCCGCAACCGCACAGCGCGACCAGGCGGCCTACGCCTACCGCGGCGCCGTGCTGGCCGCATTTGCCGATGTGGAATCGGCGCTGACCGGCACCCAGCGCCTGGCCCAGCAGACACTGCACGCCACACAGCGCCGTGATGTGCTGCACCAGACCCTGGGCTATGCCCATGACCGCTATGAAGCCGGCTATGCCAGCTACCTGGAGGAGCTGGACGCGCAGCGCAACCTCTATGCGGCCGAGCTGGAGGTGGTGCGCCTGCACCAGGCCGAACTGGACAACCGCGTGCAGCTGTACAAAGCCCTGGGTGGCGGCTGGCAAGCAGATGCCGTGGGTGGCGCTGGTGCCGCCACGCCCCCATCAGGGCCCTAGTCACTGCCACGCCGAGGGGGGCTGAACACCTCAGCCTACACCGCGCGCCATGCGCAGCGTCTGCACCAGCAGGCGCTCCAGTTCGTCCACGGCCGCGTTCCCCCGCGATGCCTTGCTGCGGTAGGCCGCCACCTGCATCGGCGCCAGCGGCCCCAGACCCTGTTCGCGCCCCAGCACCTGCAGCTGCGCGGGCGCGCTGCACTGCGTGAGGGCCGCCACGGCCAGGCCGCTTTCCACCGCCGCCAGCTGCCCTGCCAGGCTGGAGCTGTGGTAGACCACCTTGCAGCGCCGCCCCTGCAACGCCAGCGCATGGATGGCACCCCGCCGCGCCAGGCTGATGTCTTCGTAGACCGCAATCGGCAGCGGATCGCGCCGCCACAACTCCAGCTGGGGGGAGCCCACCCAGACCATGGGCTCATGGAACAGCAAGCGCCCGCGCCGCGCGTGGTCGCGCGAGATGAGCGCCAGATCCAGCTCTCCCCGCTCCACCCGCGGAATCAGCGCGGTGGACTGCTCGCAGTTCAGCTCGATCTCCACGCCGCTGTGCCGGGGCGCAAAGCGGCGCAGCACCGGGGTCAGGTAGGTGGCCGCATAGTCATCCGGCACGCCGAGGCGCACACGGCCGCTCAGCACCGCAGGCTGCAGCGCGGCCTGGGCCTCGGCCTGCAGGTCCAGCATGCGGCGGGCATAGCCCAGCAAGGTCCGGCCCTGCTCCGTCAGCTCCAGCCTGCGCGCCCCGCGCTCCAGCAGACGGTGGCCCACGGCATCCTCCAGCTTCTTGAGCTGCATGCTCACTGCCGACTGGGAACGGTGCAGCTGCACCGTCGCAGCCGACAGCGAACCGGCATCCACCACGGCCACCAGGCAGTGCAGCCAGTCGATTTGCAGATCCCGCAGGGCCACAGACGCCTCCTTACATTCGTTTATCGAATAATTATTGCCAATATTATGCGCTTTTCGGCATGCATGCAGCACCGCACACTGCGCGGCATGTCGTCACCTTCCTCCCCTTCTTCGGCCTGCACCACGGCCCCTGCCGCCTCCACCCCGTCCGGCGTCCACCGCGCCTCGGGGGTGGCACCTTTTCTGTGGGGCAACGCCCTGCTGGGCAGCATCGGGCTGTTCCTGCACCAGGCCCAGGCCGGCGCGCTGACCGCCACCTGGGCACGCAGCGCCTTAGGCCTGCTGGGACTGACGCTGTGGCTGCTGTGGCGCCGCCAGGGGGGCCAGCTGCGGCTGACGCGCCAGACCGCCCCCGGGATGCTGGCCGCAGGCTCCTTGATGGTGCTGGCCTGGGTCCTGTTCTTTGCCGCCATTCCCGCCACCTCCACCGGCATGGCAGTGGTGCTGTTCCATGTACAGCCGCTGTGGCTGCTGCTGTGGAGCGCCCTGCGCGGCCAGGAACGGATCAGCCGCCAGCGCGTGGCAGCCGTGCTGCTGGCATTGCTGGGGCTGGTGCTGGCCACAGGCACGCTGTCGGCACTGTGGCAGGACCAGGCCCACGCCACCCGCCCCACTTACCTGCTGGGCGTAGCCCTGTGCCTGCTGGGCGCACTGTGCACCGCCGCCGTCACGCTGATCGCCCAGGGGCTGCAGCGACACCAGCCGGTCACCGCCAGCACCCTGGCCTGGTGGCAGTGCCTGCTGGGCACCGTGCTGCTGTGGGTCTGGCCGCTGCAGCACGGCTGGCCCGCATCGGGCGCCAGCTGGCTGTGGCTGGCCGGCCTGGGACTGGCCCACACGGCCCTGGCCTATATGCTGATCTACGCCGGCATGGCCCGCCTGCCCACCAGCCGCGTGGCGCTGCTGCAGTACCTCTACCCCGCCGTGGCACTGCTGATCGAGGGCTGCTGCTGGGCCAGCGCCTGGATGGCGGGCAATGGCTGGGCATGGGCATGGGCATGGGCATGGGCATCATCGCCTGCGCCGTGGTCTGGGCCGAACGGCAGGCCGCGCGCTGGCCCTTATCTCCAGCAGGGAGCCTGATGCGGCACGCCACCGCACCGCTTCCAGCGGCATCCGACACGCACCCAGCAGAAATCAGGCAGGTATCAGCTGGCATCCGCCGGCTTGCGGCTTCCTTGGCTTGCCGCAATGCCTCGTTGCACGCGGGCGTGGTAGACCGTCAGCCGGCTGATTCCCAACTGGGCCGCCACCTTGGCGTCAGACGCGGTGCCCAGCAGGGCCACGGCCTCGGGTGTCCAGTCGTAGGCAGCAGTAGCAGCCGTGGCGCCAGAGGCCGGGGCAATCCCCAGCTCCGTGCGCTTGGCGACCACGCTGGCCTTGCTGATGCCCAGTTGCTGTGCCACGGCCGCATCCGGCTGCTGACCCAGCAGCGCCAGGGCTGCGGGCGTCCACTGGAAATGCCCCGCAGCGGGAATCCCCAGCGCATTGCGCTTGAGGTTGACCGTCTTGGCCGATGTACCCCAGCGCTCGGCCAGCACGGCGTCTTTTTCCTGACCCAGCTGGGCCAGCATCGCGTCAGTCCATTGCAGTGCGGCTTTGCCCATGCGGTGTCTGTCCTGGTTGGAAAAATGGAAAGCGAAGGGAACGGCGCGCCATGCGCCAGCACCCTTCAGCGTTTTTTGTGCACATCCTGCCAGCGCAGCATGTCGCTGATGCGCGCGGCCTTTTCGTCGTCAAAGCCCAGGCGCTGCACGCGCTCGGGCGGGTTGGCCCAGGTGC
>Ga0160492_100479_pt1 | contig 22991 bp, 16 predicted proteins | sample DID2MG_FD_108258 | JGI IMG/M metagenome (GOLD analysis project Ga0160492, IMG submission 108258) | Enriched soil microbial communities from UW Madison campus, WI, USA - DID2877_E24_FP2 MG | ecosystem: Environmental > Terrestrial > Soil > Unclassified | place: USA: Madison, Wisconsin | collected... | reverse complement strand
TCACCGCCACCGGGTCGGAGACGCCCGAGGCGCTGCCAGCGGCAATGGTGATCACCTCGCCATTGGCCAGGGTCACGGTGATGGCGTTGTTCGTGGTCACCGGCTTGCCGGCGGCATCGACCAGGCTGGCCGTGTAGGTGATGGAGCCGCCGTCTTCGGTGGTCGACGTGGTGGCTGTCAGCTGCACGGTCACCGTGTCGGCATCGTCCTGCACCTGGGTCGAGGTGGTGCTGCTGGTGTCCAGCGCCTCGTAATTGCCGCCTTCAGCCTGGGCAATTTCAAACTGCTGGCCTTGTGTGCCTTGCAGGTAGCCATCGTCAGGGCGGGAGTCGGTGAGCACCGAGCCTGTGAGCTCGCCCACCTTGATGGTGATGGTTTCGCCGGTCTTGAGCGTGATGACCAGATCCGAGCCCTGGGGCGCCTTGTCCACAGTGGCGGTGACCGTGATCTTGCCGCCTTCGGTCACCTGTGTATCGGCGCTGAGCACGATCTCGGTGGGGTCCTGGTCGTCCACCACATTGGTGCTGGTGGTGCTGGTGGTATCCAGACGGTCGTAGCCGCCGCCCGTGGTGGAACCGACTTCAAAGAGATGCTGGTCCGTACCCTGCACATAGGCATCATCCGTACGGGTGGGAATCTCCACCGAACCCGAGGTTTCGCCGACCCGGATGACGATGACCTCTCCGGTCCTGAGCGTGATGACCAGATCGCTCCCGCGGGGTGCACGGTCCACGGTGGCAGTCACGATGATCATGCCGCCTTCCGTCACCTGCTGCTGTGCGCTCAGGGTCAGTGTGCCTTCGTACAGCGGCGGCAGCGTGGTGCCGGCCGCACCGCTCAGGCGGTCTTCCACCACGTCGCTTGCGGGACGGGGGTAGGCCAGCGCCAGCGGTGTAGTGGCTTCCAGCACGCTGGCCAGACGCACAAAGGTGTGGTCACCACCACCACCACCGGCATTGGTTGCGGCAGTGGGATCCAGCTCGGCCAAGGGATCCTGGCCGTTGTTGATGGCGGCAATCAGGTTCTCCACTAGCGGATCGACCGCGGTGGGCACGGCGGCCTCCGCGGCCGGAATGTCTTCGAACACATCCGGGCTCAAGGCCACATCCTGGTTCTCGCCCAGGACCAGCGGTGGCTGCCCGTCGGCCTGCAGCACCACGGTGCTGCCCGAAGCGGTCACGACCTCCGCATCGGCGGGAATACGCATACCTTGGCGCAATGGCGTGAGATTGCCATCCGCATCACGAACCCAGGCCTGGCCTGTCAGCTGTGTCACCAGCACGGGAGTACTTGCCATCTATCACTTTCAATAAGCTCGAGGAACTGCCGCGAATACCTGGTCCGCTGGCGACTTAATATGCGCAATCCTAGGGAAATCCCCTTGCAGTCACTATTGGCGCCGACGCCAATGCCGCACCTTTTATGCAGCAGCAAATGTCAATCATTGTGTGAAATGCATGTAAAAGGCATAGCAGCAAAGATTCAGTGGGCGCATGAAAAAAGCCCATCGCATTCAAAAACGTCCAAACCCGCCCTGCGCCCTTGTAAGCAAGGGTTGCGCTCAAAGCCGTTGAAGTGGCCCGGCGCACTTGACAAAGATCAACGGCAGTGCGGTCAACCAGCGCAGTGAACGCTTGCCAGCAGTCGCAAAGTACGGTTCCGTGGTGGCACCAGCGCAGCGGTAACCCTGCGCCCGGCCCCTTCGGCCAATCCCGGTACCATGCCGCCTCCGGCATGCACGGCCCGGTGACGACGGAAAACACCGTTCGTTCCCTGTGGGCTGCTTGCACCTGCCCCAGAAAAATATCCCCATCAATTGATACGGAGTTGCAAGCCATGCGCGCACCGCATGCTCACTTTTTTGTGAGCACCCGGACGCTGGCTGCCAAGCCCTATGAAATCCTCCATCCGCATCGTGGACGTGGACCGTCTGGAAACCTGGAGCAAGTACAAGCCCGGCATGTGCGACACCTGCGCAGCCAACTGCTGCACCATGCCGCTGGAGGTGCGTCTGCCCGACCTGGTGCGCCTGGGCCTGGTGGACCCGTTCGAGGTCGAGCACATCGAACCCAAGCAGATCGCCAAGCGCCTGACCAAGATGCGACTGATCGACCACTTCAATCCCAAACACGAGATCTTCACCATGGCGCGGCGCGCCAGCGGAGACTGCAACTTTCTGGATGCCACCACACGCCGCTGCACGGTGTACGAGCAGCGCCCGGAGACCTGCCGCCTGCACCCCAAGAAAGGCCCCAAACCGGGTTTTTGCGCCTACGGCAACAAGAACGCCCGCCTCTGAGGCCTGTGGGACCTTTCCAGCCTTTCGTCCCGTTCCGCACCCACCAACCCGCCCCCCATGCACCACCTGCACATCGCCGCCGCCTGTCTGTTCAACACCCAGGGCCACTTGCTGACCGTGCGCAAGCGCGGCACCCAGGCCTGGATGCTGCCCGGCGGCAAGCGCGATGGGGATGAAACGCCGCTGCGGGCCCTGGTGCGCGAGCTGCAGGAGGAGTTGCAGATCACCATGGCGGCCGCAGACTTTGCGCCCTTGGGCCAGTTCAGCGCCATTGCCGCCAATGAAGCGGCCACCCAGGTGCACGCCCATGTGCTGGTGGCGCACGCCCCCCTGCAGCAGACCGTGCAGGCCGCGGCCGAGATTGCGGGTGTGCAGTGGCTGGCACTGGACCAGCCGCTGCCGGACACCCTGGCGCCGCTGCTGCGCAGCCAGGTGATTCCGGCGCTGCGGGCGCGCAACGCGACAGCCTGAACACCGCCTGTGGCACCCTGCGCCAGCCTCCACCTGTGGCCCCCCCATGTAAAAAGGCTGCCCTGGGGCAGCCTTTTTGCGGGGAATGCGGGACGCTTACTCGTCCTGCAAGGTCTCAATCACATTGTCCTGCAGCCGGGTGGCCAGGATCTTGTCAATGATCTTGCCGTCCATGTCGACCACTTCGAACTGCCAGGATTCCCAGACCACCTTGTCGGCCTCGGTGGGCAGCTTGCCGGTCAGCAGCATGACCATGCCGCTGAGCGTCTGGTAGCGGCCTTTTTCCTCTTCCGGCACGCTCTTCAGGTTCAGGCGGTCCTTGAGCTCCATGATGGGAATGTGGCCGTCCAGCAGCCAGCTGCCGTCATCGCGCTGCACCGCCCAGGCGTCGCTGGGGTCTTCGGTGACGAACTCGCCGGTGATGGCTTCCATCAAATCGTGCACAGTCACAATGCCCTGCACCACGCCGTACTCGTCGACCACAAAGGCCATGGGCGCGCCGGAATTCTTGAAGTTCTCCAGCAGTTCCATGCCGGTGATGGTTTCCGGAATGTAGAGCGGTTTTTCCAGGAAGACGCTGGTGGGCGTCAGTTCGCGGTCGCCCTTGAGCGCATGGGCCATCCACTGGCGGGCATTGAGCACGCCCAGCAGGTCTTCAAAGCTGCCGCTGGTGACGGGAAAGCGCGCGTGGTCGTGCTCTTCGATCAGTGCCAGGTTCTCTTCAAAGCTGGCAGAGATGTCCAGGCACACCACATCGGAGCGCGGCACCATCAGCGAGGAGATCTGGCGATCGTCCAGGCGGAACAGGTTGCGCACCATGGCGTGTTCGTTCTGTTCGATGGCACCCGACGAGGTGCCTTCGGCCAACATGGCATGGATTTCATCCTCGGTCACCGAGGATTCATTGCTCTGGCGCACGCCCAGCAACTTGAGCAGACCCAGGGTGGAGCTGGTGAGCATCCACACGAAAGGCTTGGTCAGCTTGGCCAGCAGGTTGATGGGGCGGGCCACCAGACGGGCAATGGACTCGGGGTTGGTCTGGCCCAGGCGCTTGGGGACCAGTTCGCCCAGGACGATGGACACATAGGTGATCAGGACCACCACCACGGCCGTGGAGACCGTGCCGGCGTACTTGACCGGCATGCCCCATTGCTCCAGCCACACGGACAGCGGCTGGGCCAGTGCGGCTTCACCGAAGATACCGTTGAGCACACCGATGGAGGTGATGCCGATCTGGATGGTGGAGAGGAAACGTGTGGGGTCTTCCCCCAGCTTGAGCGCAGCAGCCGCAGCGCTGTCGCCCTCATCAATCAGCTTTTGCAGTCTTGCCTTGCGTGCCGTGACCAGCGCGATCTCGGACATGGCAAATACGCCGTTGAGCAGGATGAGGGCGATAAGTATCGGAATTTCCATGATGGTGGGTCGCTGCGGTGGCCTGCCGCAGCATTACAGCTTTCTTAGGGTGAAAGGTTATTGAATCAGGCCAAAGTACAGGCCCGCCAGAATCAGCAGGCCCAGCACAACACGGTACACAACGAAGAATGTAAAGCCCTTGTGTGAAATCAGGCGCATAAACCACACGATCACCGCATAACCGACGACAAAAGCGACAAACGTGGCAGCCAGCGTCATGCCCCACTGGTCGGGTGACATGGGCTCGCGCTTGAACAGCAGCATGTAAAAGCCCGACAGCAGCACGGCCGGAATCGCCAGCAGGAAGGAAAAGCGGGCCGCCGCCTCACGCGTCATGCCCAGCAGCAGGGCCACGGTGATGGTGCCGCCCGAGCGCGACACGCCCGGAATCAGCGCCATGGCCTGGGCCAGGCCCAGCAACACACCATCCTTGGCACCCAGCTGCGCAATCGTGCGGGTCTGGCTACCCCGGCGCTCGGCCCAGCCCAGCAGCAGACCGAAGACAATCAGCATCACCGCAGTCAGCGCCAGCGTGCGGAAGGTGGTTTCAATGAAATCACGCAGCAGCAGGCCCAGCACACAGATGGGGATGGTGCCCAGAATCACCAGCCAGGCCAGCTTGGCGTCGGCGCTCAGCGGCTCGCCCGCACGGCGGCTGCCGATCACGGGCAGCGAAGCCAGCCAGGCCGTCAGCATGCGCCACACGTCCTTGCGGAAATAGATCAGCACCGCCAGCTCGGTTCCCAGCTGGGTGATGGCGGTGAAGGCAGCGCCTGGGTCGGCATGGCCGGGCAGCAAAGGGCCCAGGATGCGCAGGTGGGCGCTGGAGGAGATGGGGAGGAATTCGGTCAGGCCCTGGACCAGGCCCAGGATCAGGGCATCCAGCCAGCCAAAGTTGGCGTGCATAGCGAAAAAAGCAGTTCAGCGAAGTGGGATGGCCGGCGCTCGCACAAAGTTCCCAGAGCGAACACGCAGCAAAAGTCACCCAGTGTAGCGCGCCGCTATTTAACTGGCTGGCCCTACGGCCGCTGCCTGCTGTGCCCAGCTGGGACGGCGCGGGTTGATCACCGGCATGGCAATCGAGGCCACACCGCAGACCTGGTTGCGCCCCTGTTCCTTGGCCTGGAACAGCAGGCTGTCGGCCAGCTTGAACACCGTGTCCACCGTGTCCTCGTCGCGCACCTGGGCCAGGCCCACGCTCACGGTGACATAGGGCGCGGTGGGCGAGGCGTCGTGGGCCAGGTTCAGGCCATGCAGGTCGATCAGCAGCTTTTCCATGCGCTTGCGCAGCGACTGCACATCTTCGTCATAGGCCACCAGGGCAAATTCCTCCCCGCCCAGCCGCACGGCCAGATCCAGCGGGCGGCGTGCATAGTCCGCCAGCAGATTGCCCACCAGCCGCAGCACCTCATCGCCGGCCTGGTGACCGTAGAGGTCGTTGTAGAGCTTGAAGTGGTCGATATCGATCACCGCCAGGAACAGGGATTCCTTCTCCCGCTTGGCGTGCAGCATGTTGCGCTGGAACTGCTCGCGAAAGATCCGGCGGTTGGCCAGCCCCGTCAACGGATCGTGGCAGGCCTCCCAGTCCAGCAGCTTGCGCAGCACGAACTGCTGGCGCAGTGCACGTTCGCGGAAATACGCCGTCACGCCGGACAGCACCAGCGTGACCCACATCATGATCACCACCAGCCAGTGCTCCGCCAGTTGCTGGGGTTGCGGCAGCAGCCAAGGTCCTGCAAAGGTAGTGACCACACACACCGATACCGCGGCCAGCAGGGCCTGGCGCAGCCGGATGCCCAGCGGATAGAGCGCCACCACCACGGTCAGCAGCATGACGATGCTGGCCTCGGGCATGCCCAGCGATTTGGCCGTGTAGGAAGAAATCACCACCCCGCAGCCACAGGCCACCACCGACACCACGATCCAGAACTCATGGGTGGCGGACCGGGTTCCGGGGTGCAGCAAGACATACAGGGTGCACAGAAAGCAGGCCAGCACCACCCAGCGCTGCAGCATCACGCCCAGCACAAACTGCAGTTCCCGGCCGGTGCCCAGCACCGCCTGCATGCGCCACCAGTCAAAGGCCGCAAAGAAGATCCACACCAGGCCCAGAAAGCCCAGCGTGAACAGCGTGCTGCGGAGCTGCTGCACGCGCAGCTCCTGCGTGAATTCCTGTTCCAGCACCGGCGAGGCAAAACGCAGCATCTCCAGCGACTGCCCCATTTCCTGGCGCAGTGTCGCTGCTTCGTTTTCTGGGCTGACAGGGATGGCCATGGATGCAGGACTTTCGAAATGCCCCGGACTGCCCTGGCGTGCAACATGACGCCCAGGACGTGGGGGAGAGCTAGCGGTATTGTGGACAGGGGCTGTTACACGCGGGCTCCGCCAATACATTTGGTAACTGTAGGACAACATCTATTTGTCGATCTTGCGGCCCCGGCAGCCGGGGCTGCCACATGCCGGACATTCCAGGTTGGCAGGCAAGGACCTGCCGGCGTCCGCTGGGTGACCGCAGTGCAAGGCCCCTGCTCCTATCGTTGGCTTTTTCCTGTCCGAGCAGATCCGCACCGCGGCCCCGCGGCAGTCCCGGGTCTGCGCGATCGAAAGCCGCCATGTCTACCCCCTCTGCCGACCGCCTGCCCCCGATTCCCGAAAGTGACTGGACGCCCGAACAGCGGCGCCTGGCCCAACCCATCATCGATGGACCGCGCGGCGCACTGATTTCGCCCTTTGTGCCGCTGCTGCGCAGCCCGGAGCTGATGGACCATGCCCAGCGCATGGGCGAGTACTTGCGCTTTCGCAGCAGCATCGGTCTGCGGCTGTCGGAGCTGGCCATCTGCATCACGGCCCGCCACTGGTCGCAGCAGGTGGAGTGGGCCATTCACGCGCCCATTGCAGAACGTGAAGGGATTGCACCTGCGGCCCTGGCCGATATCGCCCTGGGCCGCACTCCCGGCCCCTTGCAGCCGGATGAAGCCGTGCTCTACGCCTTCTGTACCGAGTTGCACCGCCACCAGGGCATCAGCGACGCCACCTGGGCCCAGGCCGTTGCCCTGTGGGGCGAGCAAGGGGTGGTCGACCTGATCGGCGTCAACGGCTACTACACCTTGCTGTCGATGGTGATGAACAGCGCCCGCACCACGGTGCCGGCCTCCAGCGCCAGCCCCTTGCCGCCCTTGGGAAAAGGCGGCTGACCCCTCCCTGGGTCACGGATCCTCCACGCGCGCAGACCGGCAGACCGCATGGCCGGTGCGACCGCAGGCCACTTCGCGCGGGCAGGACCGCGCTGGTCCAGCCATATCCCGCCACCAATGCAGACCGTTTTGTATGGTTTCATATGAAATCATACAAACTGAAAACTCTGGTCCCGCCGCAGCTGAAACATGTTTTTCAGCCACTTCCGCATCAAATCCTTATTGAATCTATCTCAGACGCTACCTTTTTTGATAAGAGCGCTGTTACATTCCCTCCCGACTGCCTTTTTGGCAGGCAAATTGCACAGTGGGCATGGCCTGCCGTTGCCGGAAACTGAAAACGCATTGAAAACCGCTTTTCAGCGCCCCGTCCCTGCGGATTTTCACCCCACTGGGCCGCACCAGCACGGCAGCTTTTCCACACAAGATGTGAACACCCGCTTTCACCATTTTGTGGATAATTTTTTGGCCTGAATGGGCTGGGCATACGCCCCGCATGTGGATAACCATGCTCCCCCGACCTGTGCACAACATCTGTTTGATATGAAAAGATATTTTCAACACCCTGCGAATGTTGTTCCCAGGTATCAAGCGGCTATTCACAAACTTGTCCCAAGCCGCTAGGCTCTGCAATACCCCTCCCCACAGGCTGGCAGGCAGCGGTGCGGCAGGGATTTAGAGAGTGCTTGTCCACATGTGCCGCGAGGCTGCGACAATCGGTGAACGCAGCCGGATACCGGCTGCGTTGTATGGCATGCGGGGCTCCCTTGCATACAGCCTCCAATACGAGATTTGTAGTGTTTATTCATAAGATTTCACATCTTATCCACTACATATCCATGTATTTATTCATATAAAACACCGGTTTTCCCCCGCAAGACCGCTCTCCACACCCTCCATGAGCCAGGAAAAATGGGCCGCGCTGGCCCTTGAATCGTTCGATTCCGTTGTCGCATCCATCCCCGGGTTCCGCAGCCGTGACGGCCAACGGCGCATGGCCGATCAGGTGGCGCGCACGTTCGCCCAGACCCAGCTGGGCAAAATCGAGGAAGGCGCTCCTGAGCCGAAAAAATCGATCGCCGTGGTCCAGGCCGGAACCGGGGTGGGCAAGTCGCTGGCGTATTCGGTGCCCGCCATCAGCACCGCCCTGGCACGTGGCACGCGGGTGCTGATTTCCACCGCCACGGTGGCACTGCAGGAACAGCTGGTGAACAAGGATTTGCCGGCCCTGGCGCAGAAAATGCCGGTCCCTTTCAAATTTGCGCTGGCCAAGGGGCGTGGTCGTTTTGTCTGCAAACTCAAGCTCGAGCGGCTGTCCAGCACCGGTGAGCACAGCGAGGAGGCCGATGACCTCTTTGCCGAAGAAGAAGCTGCCCAGCGCAAGGCCCGGCCGCCGGCCGAAAAAGAGGCGCGCATGCAGTTCTATGCCAGCATGGCCGACGCCCTGGCCACCGGCGAATGGGATGGCGACCGCGACAGCCTGAAAACCCCGCCCGAGCCCGAGGCCTGGAGCCCCGTGGCCGCCGAAGGCAGCAGTTGCACCGGCAAGCACTGCCCGGTATTCAGCAGCTGCACCTACTACGAACGGCGCAAGGACATGGTGGCCGCCCAGGTCATCGTTGCCAACCACGATCTGCTGCTGTCCTCACTGGGCGCCCGCCTGCTGCCCGAGCTGGATAACTGCCTGCTGGTGCTGGACGAGGCCCACCACCTGCCGCAGACCGCCCTCTCCCAGTTCGCCTGCGAGATGGATTTGAGCCGCCTGCAGTGGATCGACAAGCTCACCAGCCGGGCCCTGCGCGTGGGCCAGCTGATGGAAGTGGAGGACATCGCCGAGCTGCCCGGCCACAGTGCCGGCCTGCGCCAGCACCTGACGGATCTGGCCCGCCTGGTGATGGAGATCTACGGCGACGCACTGAAGGGCCAGAAAGACAGCTGGGGCCCGGCCCGTGTACGGGCTCCACGCGGCGTTTTGCCGGAACCCCTGATCAACCCCCTGGCACAGGTCATGCACCACGCCAGCGGCTTTCTGGACGCCTTGCGGGCCATTTCCAAGGCCTTGCGCGCCGAGATCAAGGACAAGCCCGAGGAAGCCCAGCGCCTGTCCGCCCTGTATGCCCAGGTGGGCACCCTGGCACCGCGCCTGGAATCGGTGCACGACACGGCCCAGCTGTTGAGCCAGCAACCCGAGATGCAGGCCGACGGCAGCGCCCAGGTGCCCAATGCCAAATGGTTCACGCTGGAGATCGATGGCGACTACATCGTCGTCAAGGCCCATGCCAGCCCCATCCTGCCGGGAGCCACGCTGCGCCACCACCTGTGGAGCCAGGTGCGGGGCGCTGTGCTGACCTCGGCCACCCTGACCAGCTGCGGCGGCTTCGACTTCTTTCTGCGGGAAGCCGGCCTGCACGGCGACGCCAGCGTGCAGACGCTGGAGGTGGCCAGCCCTTTCGACTACGCCGCCCAGGGCACGCTGGTGGCCCACCAGACCCAGGCCGACCCGCGGGAGGCCCAGGCCTTCACCGCCGAGATGGTGGACGCCCTGCTGAACGACCTGGCGCTGGTGCAGGCCGGCGCCCTGGTGCTGTTCACTTCCCGCGAGCAGATGCGCCAGGCCGTGGACGCCCTGCCCTCCCACATGCGCAGCTACGTGCTGGTGCAGAACGCCATGCCACGCACCATGCTGCTGGCCGACCACCGCAGCCGGGTGGAGTCGGGCCTGCCCTCCATCATCTTCGGCATGCAGTCGTTTGGCGAGGGACTGGATCTGCCCGGCGCACTGTGCGAGTCGCTGTTCATCACCAAGCTGCCGTTTGCCCCCCCCGATGACCCGGTGGGCGAATCCCGTGCCGAGTGGCTGCGTACCAGCGGCCGCAACCCGTTCAACGAGCTGGTGGTGCCAGCCACCGCCATCCGCCTGGCGCAATGGGTGGGCCGTGCCATCCGCACCGAGGAAGACCAGGCCCATGTCTACTGCTACGACAAGCGCCTGGTTGCCACCAGCTATGGCGCCCAGCTGCTCAAGGGCCTGCCACCGTTCACTCTGGCCAAGCGCGCAGCCTAGCGCCGTCTGGCGGCCTTCTGCGCCCCTCGCAGAAGGGGGCAATCGCTGTGCGATACCGCATGCGTGGCATGGCCGCACCATGTGCAACCGTTCCAGCGCCTCGGAGAGCGGCTGTGCCCGGTGCGTGCGCCTGGATCAACCTCTGCCTGTTTTTTCAGCAGGAAAACGCACGCGCCTCCCGCCATCCTCACCATGCACATGCCCGCCATGGGCTGTGCACAACTGTTTTTTCAACGCGCCCTGCCTTCGCATCCCAGCCGTGTCCCTGCGGCCACGGATCGGCCGACAGTGCTGCGTCAGCGTCATTGAATTTTTTTGAACATTCCGGTTTTCAGAGGCAAGTTGTCCAGTTATCCCATGCCTTGCATAACTTTCTGTGGATAAAAACCGCTGAATGTCCAAAGAAACGGCGGCATGGTCACGCCGATCCGGCTGAAAAACGCTTTTCAAACCCAAGCAGTGCACGCGGCGAAGTATGCCGCTTTTCAGCGCACGGCCGTCTTCCGTTCCTCGAAAACCGGGGCTTTCCGTGCGGTCATGCCCTTTGTGGAGCCCCGATCTGGGAGTTCTCTCTATGACTTCTTCTTTATTTCAATGAAATAAATTAGTCGTAGTAGTAATGCACCGGTTTTTTTGTGGATAACCCACTGAGTCCATGCTTTTTCAAGGGCTTGCATGGTGGAAAAACATGTGGGTCATGCACAAGTTCTGCTGTCCTCGCAACGGGGACAACTGCGCACATCCCTGGATTTTTGTGGAAAACCTATTTTTTCAAGGCAACTTGTCCACAGAAGGATCTTCCCTCTGATGTAACGTAGTTTTAAGAGATTTTTATTGAAAACAAAAGGTATACAGCTATCAATTTTGATGTGAATAACTGAAAAGCCGAGGTTTACCAACAATCTGCCACCTCGGTGTTGGCAATCTGCTGGGCTCCAGAAACGACGGAAAAGTGGATTGAAAAAAACGCAACCGGAGTGGAAGGCATGAAAAACCGCGCAAACTTTGCGCGCAGATGTTGTTCCTATATTTAATTTTTTAAATTAGTAGTCATAGTAAGCACCGCCAGATTCTGTGGACAAGTCTTCTTTTTCGTTGTATTTCAATGGTTTGGAGATTGTTCAAGCATGTGGTTGGTACCGGGCTGCTGCTGTCACCCGATTGGGTACAAGCTGAAAAAAACTTTCCAGACAGTGGATAAGTGCCGAGTTGCTCTTTTTTTCTGCCCATGCTTGTCCACAGGCCTGGAAAGCACTCGAACAGGCTCCAACCAGCCGGAACAGGCCTCCTGGTGTGGTGGAGGAGGGCTTCCTACTGGATGTAACTCGGTTACGAAAGTTTGAAATGTCGCCAAACTAGGTAACTGAGTTACTTTTTTTGTCTAAGTTGTTGTTTTATATAGAATCTCTGCCCCGGGCGGTTGCCGGACACGGAGCCTGCAGCTGCATGCGCCGTGGCAGAGCTGGCCCGAGCGTCCTGGTGGTGCATCGCTGCCACCAAGGGGGTGGACCCGTGGTGGCGGCAAGCGGGTCCGTAGAGGGTCCGTGCCAGGGGCTGGAAGGTGAAAAGAATTTTTCGCGCTGTGTGGGGGGGCTGCGCGGGAAAAAACCGGAATGTGCTGCATGGGCGGCACATGCGGCCATGTGGCACATGTATGGCGGGCCTGCGGCTTCCGGGTCAAAACTGCAGGCATAAAAAAAGCAGGCACAAGGCCTGCTGAAGAGGGTGGTGTCCCGGCTGGGCAACCGGGATGGCGCACGACCGAAACCGATTCAGGCGCCGGGCGCCGCAGCGGGGGCTGCCTGACTAGGCTGACCCATGCCGGGGTGGCCTTCGCCACGGGGACCGCCGCGGTGCATGCCAGGACCTTTGCCATGGCCGTGGCCGTGCATGGGCATGGCCACATCGAATGCTTTTTGCTGCGCCGGATTCAGGCTGGCGTAGAAGGCCTTGGTGGCGTTTTCACGCTGCTCGATGGCGGCGTTGCGTTCCTTGCGCAGGCTCTGGGCCTGGTCAATGCGCTGGGGCGTGGTCAGCTTGTTGAAGGCCTCACGGTCCATGCGAGGCGCTTTGCGCTCTGCAGGGCGGGTGGCTTCCACGTACTTTTTCCAGGCACCTTCCTGGGCGGCGGTCAGCTGCAGCAAGGGCTTGACGCGTTCCATGTGCTGGGCATGCATGGCGGCAGGGTCCAGGGCAGGGCGGCCCGCCTGGTGGGGGTGGGCAGGGGCGGTCTGGGCCGTGGGGGCTGCCGGTGCGGCGGTGTTCTGTGCCCACACGGGCAGGGTGAAGGCGCCGGCCAGTGCAGCAGCGGTGGCGGTGGCGATCAGGGAGCGTTGCAAGAGGGCCATGGTGATGTCCTTTCCTTCAGGTTGAGGGGGACGCTGCAGCTTGGTTGCAGCGCTTGAATGCAAGTGTGGGGACTGTCTGTAAGCGTTCCATGTGGAAACCGTGATGCTGTGTAAAGTAATGCGAAGCCTGGAGACCCTCTGCACCCCGTAGCTGGCAGGGCAGGGTGGTCCACAATGGGCAAATGAGGGATTACCACGCCACCAGGTCGGCGTGGATAGCCATGGTTTGGATAAGGCGCAGCGCCGACGGAGGCGCTGCGCTGCATGACACAGAAAAGAGGTTGCTGCGTGTTCAAGAACATGATCGTGTACCGCATTGCCGCGCAATGGCAGGGTGCACTGGAACAGATGGAAGAAGCGCTGCAAAAGACGCCTTTCACCCCCTGTGGAGCGACGCAGGAAAAGTCTTCCGGCTGGGTGCCACCGCGTGGCGAGGAGCATGGGCTGCTGGCCGAAAGCGTGGGTGGCCAATGGGTGATGCGCTATATGAGCGAGAGCAAGATGCTGCCCGCCAGCGTGCTCAACCGCAAGGTGGCGGAGAAGGCCGAAGCGATTGAAAAAGAGTTCGGCCGCAAACCGGGCAAAAAGGAAAAGCAGGAGCTCAAGGACGAAGCCAAGCTGGACCTGCTGCCCATGGCCTTCACCAAGCAGGGGGCCATGTGGGTCTGGCTGGATCCGCAGGCCAAGCTGCTGGTGCTGGACACCGGCGCCCAGGGCCGTGCCGACGAGGTGGTGACGCTGCTGGTTGAAAGCCTGCAGGGCTTTGGCGTGGCGCTGCTCGATACGCAGACCAGTCCCCAGGCAGCCATGGCGCACTGGCTGATCAGCCAGGAGCCGCCGGTGGGTTTTTCGGTGGACCGCGAATGCGAGCTCAAGGCCGCGGACGAATCCAAGGCGGTGGTGCGCTACGCACGCCACCCGCTCGATATCGACGAGGTCAAGCAGCATGTGGAGCAGGGCAAGCTGCCGACCAAGCTGGCCATGACCTGGGACGACCGCGTGAGCTTTGTGCTGAGCGACACCCTGCAGGTCAAGAAGATTGCCTTCCTGGACAGCGTGCTGGATGAGGCCGGCGATGAAGGCGGTTTTGACACCGATGTGGCGATTGCCACCGGTGAATTGAGCCGCCTGATTCCGGACCTGATCGACGCCCTGGGCGGTGAAGGCCGTACCGAGCTGGGCCAGGACCTGCCTGCAGCATTGCAGCCGTCGGGCTCGGGGACCGAAACCCTGGCGGTGCGCGTGGCCGGTGGCAGGCCGGCTGGGCAGGGCGGCAAGGTGACCGGGCCGGCCGAAGCCCCGGTGGACACCGATCCGCAGAGCATGCCGTTCTGAAGGCGGTGGCGGGGCCGCAGCGGCGCCTTCAAAACGGCGCGTCGCGGTGGCTGCGCTCAAAGAAACGCAGCGACTCTGCCGTGGGCTGTGCCAGCACCACCCGGTTGCGGCCGTTGCGCTTGGCTTCGTACATGGCGGCATCGGCGGCCGCCACCAGGGCCTCCCATGGGCTGGGCTGCTGGAGCTGGGCGGTGTAGACCCCCACACTGATGGTGAACTCCAGGCGGGGGCCGGTGCTCAGCTGCAACGGGCTCAGGCGCACGGCATCGCACAGGCGCTGGGCCAGGGGCAGGGCCTCGGCGGAATGGGTGTGGGGCAGCAGCAGCACGAACTCCTCCCCGCCATAGCGCGCCGCCAGATCGCCTTTGCGCAGCTGGCTCTGCAGCGTGTGGGCCACGCTCTGGATCACCCGGTCGCCCACCAGGTGGCCGTGGCTGTCGTTGATGCGCTTGAAGAAATCGATGTCCAGCACCACCACCGACAAGGGCATGCCGGTGTGCACGGCCTGAGCCATGGCGTCGAGCAGGCCTTGCACCAGGGCCGTGCGGTTGGGCAGCTGGGTCAGCGGATCGAGCCGGGCCTTGTCCTGGTCCAGCGCGGCCTGGCGGTCGTGCAGCATCAGCAGCAGACCGATGCTGGAGAGCACCAGGTTCACGAACAGCGTCAGGCAGACGCTCCACAGCGCCAACTGCTCATACACCGACAGGCGCTGGCGCGAAAACGGCAGGGGAGAGGTTTCCTGCACGATCAGCGGCAGCAGGGCCAGACTCTGCGCCAGCACCGCCACCACCACCAGCACCCAGCCGCTGCCAGGCGTGCTGCGGCGCATGCGTTGCAGCAGCCACAGCAGGTAGAGCAGCTGGCCCAGCAGCAGGGCGGCATGCAGGCGGTGAAACAGCCCCCAGTCCTGCGGCAGCAGCAGCGCTGCCAACGCCATGGTGATGGCCTGGGGCAGAAACAGGATCAGGCTGTCGCGCACCAGGCGGTCGCTCTGGCGAAAGCGCTGCAGCGCAATGGTGAAACAGGAGGTGGCCAGACAGACCAGCAGCAGGGAGGCCATCAGCAGCGCCAGGCTGGCGTTGCGGCTGACCAGGGCCAGCAGCAGATAGGCCATGCCGATCAGGGTGTTGCACCACAGCCCCTGGGACAGGCCCTGGTACCAGAACGGCCGCCCCAGCACCCAGATCACCCAGGCCAGCACCCAGGCAGCCAGGCCGATCATGCCCAGGGCTGTGAGGAAGTCTGGCGCTAACGAAGACATGGCTTGGCTAGGGATAGGCTATGAAGCCATCCTAGCCCAAGCTTTTGCCTGTGGTTCGCCATGCCCCGGTTTGGAGCAAAACGGCCCTGTAAGCCCTTTTAGAGGGTGGTGGTAGGGCAGGACCTCAGTGGATGCCGGAACGCGTGCGACGGCGCGTTTTGTTCTCGTACATGGCGGCGTCGGCCAGGGCCAGGGCCTGCTCGGTGCTGGTCTGCGCCGGGTGCACGGCCACCACGCCGACGCTGGCGCCGGGGTAGTGCAGCAGATCCTCCGCCACGGCCACATCGCACTGGGTGGCCAGCGCCAGGCGCTCCTCCAGCTCGTACAGCACCTGGGTCGCCGATTGCGAAATCTCCGGGCCGGTGCCCACCATGACGAACTCGTCGCCGCCGATGCGTGCGGCAAAGTCGCTGTCGCGCAGCGCATTCAGCAGCTGGCGCGCCACGGTCTGCAGCAGCTGGTCGCCCGCTTCGTGGCCGTGCTGGTCGTTGATCTGCTTGAAGCCGTCCAGGTCGATGAAGGCCAGCAGCACGCTGCGTCCGTCGCGCTCGGCCCGGGCCCACATGCGGGGCAGCTCCTCCATCAGGGCATGGCGGTTGGGCAGGCCGGTGAGGGCGTCGGTCAACGCATAGTTGGCCAGCTCCAGATTGCGTTGCTGCAGCTCTTGCAGCAGCAGCTCCCGCTCCACCTGCTGGCCGATCAGGCCGGCGAACAGCTCCAGCGTGGCCATGGCACCGTCGGGCATGGCCTGCTCGACGCCGCTGGCAGCGCACAGCGTGCCGTAGAGCTGGCCCTGGGGCAGGCGCACCGGGGCGCTGACATAGGTATGCAGGCCCAGGGCGCGGGCGGCCTCGGAATCGCCCCAGCTGGAGACCACATCCGCCGTATAGGGCTGGCGGTCCTCCAGCGCGCGGCGGCACAAGGTGTCCTGCCAGGGGACGACCAGGCCTTCGGGCATCTCCAGCCGACCGCGGTTGCAGGTGTACAGCACATGCTGCTGGCTGTGGGGCAGGTCGATGCGGGTGAGGTAGGTGGAATCCAGTTTGGTCACCTGCTGCAGCATGTCCAGCAGGGGGCGGGTCAGCTCCTCCAGGGACTTGGCATGAACGAGGGTGTGGCTCAGACGGGGCAGCAGGGATTCCATGGGAGGCACGGGAGCAGGGTGGTCAAGGCTCGGATGATAGGGCGCGCGCAGCGCAACAGACGATGGCGCGGCTCGGGATGTGTGACAGAGCTTGTCTTAGCGCAGCGGTCGTTGCGGATGCCGGGTTTCAGTTGCTCGGAAGGAGGCTGGAACCCGGCATCAACACGGGAGGGCCAGCCCCCGCGCCGGGCGGGCGTCAGACGCGCTCGAAGATGGCGGCAATGCCCTGGCCGCCGCCGATGCACATGGTCACCAGCGCATAGCGGCCACCGGTGCGGTGCAGCTCGTAGACCGCCTTGGTGGTGATGATGGCGCCGGTGGCGCCCACGGGGTGGCCCAGCGAGATGCCCGAGCCATTGGGGTTGACCTTGGCGGGGTCCAGCCCCAGTTCCTGGATCACGGCGCAGGCCTGGGCGGCAAAGGCTTCGTTGGCCTCGATCACGTCCATGTCCTGGATCTTCAGGCCTGTGCGGGCCAGCACCTTCTGGGTGGCGGGCACCGGGCCGATGCCCATATAGGCCGGCTCCACACCGGCGTGTGCATAGCCCACCAGGCGGGCCAGCGGCTTGACGCCCAGGGCCTGCACGCGGTCGCCGGCCACCAGGGTGACGGCGGCAGCACCGTCGTTGATGCCCGAGGCATTGCCGGCCGTGACCGAGCCGCCTTCCTTCTTGAATGCGGGCTTCATGCCCGCCAGGGTCTCCAGTGTGGTGGCCGCACGCACATGTTCGTCGGTGTCGAACAGCACCGTGCCCTTGCGGCTGGCGATTTCCACCGGAACGATCTGCTCCTTGAAACGGCCGGCCTCGATGGCGGCCGCGGCGCGCTGCTGGCTCAGCACGGCCAGTTCGTCCTGCATGCTGCGGGAGATCCGGTAGCGCTCGGCCACGTTCTCGGCCGTGATGCCCATGTGCATCTTCTGCCAGGGGTCGTGCAGGATGCCCAGCATGTAGTCGATGCTCTTGGCGTCGCCCATGCGCTGGCCCCAGCGGGAGACCTGGTCGAAATAGGGGCCGCGGCTCATGGATTCGGCGCCGCCGCCAATCGCCACATCGCAGTCGCCCAGGGCAATGGCCTGGGCGGCGGACACGATGGCCTGCAGGCCGGAGCCGCACAGGCGGTTCACATTGAAGGCCGGGGTTTCGATGGGGCAGCCGGCATCGATGGCCGCCACGCGCGACAGGTAGGCATCCTTGGTGTCGGTGGGGATGACATTGCCCATGACCACATGGCCCACGGCATCAGGGGCGATGCCGGCGCGCGTGATGGCCGCCTTCACGGCGGTGGTGGCCAGCTGGGTGTTGGGCACATCCTTGAGGCTGCCGCCGAAAGTGCCGATGGCGGTGCGGGCTGCGCTGACGAGGAAAACCTCGCGGGTCTGGCTCATGCTTGTCTCCTGAGAAAGTGGTCGGGGTGCTGGCGCGGCCTCGCTGTGCCGGGTCCAGCCGCAAATTGTGCGTTTGCACATTGGAAATGCAAAGCCCCGCCGCCCGGGTCATCTGCGTGACCGGATGCGGCGGGGCCCTGGGTGTGGCGCTCGCTTCAGTGCGGGGGGGCGAGTTCCGGCGCGGCCAGATCGTCCAGGATGGGGCAGTCCGGGCGGTCATCGCCCCGGCAGCAGGACACCAGCGATTGCAGGCTGCGCTGCATGGCCTGCATGGCGGCAATGCGCTCGCCCAGTTCGGCAATGTGCTGCTGGGCAATCTGCTTGACCTGGGCGCTGCTGCGCGCCTGGTCGCGCCACAGGCCCAGCAGCAGGCTGATCTCTTCCATGGAAAAGCCCAGATCGCGGGAGCGGCGGATGAAGCGCAGCGTGTGCACGTCGGCCGGACCATACTGGCGGTAGCCGCTGTCGGTGCGGGCCACTTCGGGCAGCAGGCCCAGCGATTCGTAATGCCGCACCATGCGTGCCGACACGCCGGCCAGGCGTGCGGCGTCGCCAATGGGCACCGGCCAGTGGGCCGGTGCCACCGCCTCAGGCGGCGACCTGGTAGCCTTCTTCGGCGATGGCATGGCGCAGGGCCTCGCGTTCGGCGGCGCTCTGCACCACCACTTTCTTCTGGGCCCGGTCGATCTGCACCTGGGCCGATGCATCGACTTCGTGCACCGCATTGGTGACGGCGCGCTCGCAATGGCCGCAGGTCATGCCTTCAACGTGAAATTCATGTTCCATGGTGGTTCTCCTGAGAAAAAAGAGGCGGACCCGGATGGGTGTGCTGCCTGGGATGGGTCCATGATGAACCTTCACATGATGGCAAAGTCAAGCCGGTTTTGCAGTCCCCCGCCATGGCGCAGATGGTTTCACGTGAAACCAAGAAGGCAGGCGATGGAGATGCTGCACTGCACAAAGAGCCGGAGGAAGTTGCCTGAGTGACTGAAACCCCGTATTCCCGGGGAATTCCCGTCAGTTTCCCCAGGCCACGAAGGGGCGATGTCTGGCAAACTTTGACACTTCTATCCAGAATTTGCATTTATTTGCAATATGACGCCGACGGACGTGGAAATCCTGTGTGTTCAGCTGGATCTGTCTGTTGCTCAGTGCTTTGGAGGTTTGCGGTCATGAATGTGTTTGCACTCATGCGGGGTTTCACGATCAGGTTGCGCATGTTGGGCGCCATCGCGGTGGTATTGGTGCTGCTGGGCCTGCTGGGAGGGGCCGGGATGTGGGGCATGTTCCGCATCCAGGACATGAGCCAGGATTTCCGTCAAACCTCGTACACCAAGGCCCAGCACCTGTCCCAGCTGCGCGCCAGCCTGGGCCTGGTGCGCCAGCACGAGAAGGACATGATCATCCAGTACGAAAACCCGGAGCGCGTGACCAAGGCCAAGGAGTCGTGGCTCAAGGGGCTGGAGCAGGTCAAGGCCGTGTCCCAGAAGTTCGTGGGGGAGGTCAGCGATGCCGACGATGCGCTCGTGCAGGAGCTGATGCAGCGCATGGACAACTACCAGAAGCAGTTCGAGCCGGTGGTGCGCCAGCTGGAAGCCAATGGCTATGACACCGCCACCATCGCCTACCGCATGGGCAACAAGGCCATGGCCGAGCTGGTGGAAGTGGACACCCTGGTGCAGAAGCTGGCCCAGGTGCTGCAGGACGAGGCGGATGCCGCCCAGCGCAACGAAAGCGAAGCCGCCACGCAGACCCAGTGGCTGTTCCTGCTGTCCGTGGTGATCACGGTGCTGGTGGTGGCTCCGCTGACGCTGCTGAACATGGTGTCCATCTGTCGCCCGCTGGAAATTGCCCGCCGCATGGCGCTGGCCATTTCCAAGGGCGATCTGTCCCAGCAAATGCAGGTGGAAGGCAAGGATGAAGTGGCCGACCTGCAAACCGCGCTGCAGGAAATGCGCCGCAGTCTGAACCTGATGGTGGGCCAGGTGCATGACGCCAGCGGCAACATTGCCACGGCCAGCCAGGAGATCGCCATGGGCAACACCGATCTGTCCAGCCGCACCGAGCAGACTGCCAGCAACCTGCAGCAGACCGTGGCGTCGCTGATGCAGCTGACCTCCACCGTGCAGCAGACCGCGAGTTCGGCCCAGCTGGCCAACCAGCTGGCAAGCTCGGCCAGCGACACCGCACTGCGCGGCGGCGCCATCGTCCAGCAGGCGGTGCAGAGCATGCAGGACATCTCCACCTCCAGCCGCAAGATCAGCGACATCATCGGCCTGATCGACTCGATTGCCTTCCAGACCAACATCCTGGCGCTGAATGCAGCCGTGGAAGCGGCCCGTGCCGGCGAGCAGGGCCGTGGCTTTGCCGTGGTGGCCGGGGAAGTGCGCCTGCTGGCAGGCCGCAGTGCCGAAGCCGCCAACGAGATCAAGCGCCTGATCCAGACCAGCGTCAGCGCCGTGGATGGCGGTGTACGCCATGTGGAAGAAGCGGGCCTGAACATGCAGGAAATCGTCGACAGCGTCCGCCGGGTGGGCGACATCATTGGCGAGATCACTGCGGCCTCGAACGAGCAGTCGTCGGGCATTGGCCAGGTGAACCAGGCCGTGGGCGATATCGACCGCATGACGCAGCAGAACGCCGCGCTGGTGGAAGAGGCCTCGGCCGCCGCCGATTCGCTGCGCGACCAGGCGGGTCGCCTGGCCCAGGTGGTCAACCAGTTCCACCTGGACCAGAGCCTGCAGGTGCAGCATGGCAGCCGTGCTCCGGCCGCTGCGGTCGGCAGTCTGCCGGGCGCCGGCCGGCCAGTGGCGGCAGCCCCGCGCAAGGAAGAGCGTGCGCTGCTGAGCTGATCCGCTCCAGATCTGCTCCAGATATGAAAAGGCCTCCAGTTGGAGGCCTTTTTCGTTGGTGGCAGCGTTGCACGGTCTGTGCATCGGCCCTCCAGCGGCGGCTTATTTGGCCAGGCCTTCGGCGCGCAGGGCGGCCTGCACGGCCGGGCGGCTGCCCACACGCTGGCGGTAGGCCTGCAGCTGCGGCAGGTCGCCCAGTTCCAAGCCCACATGCTGGGCCCAGTTGGAGACGGTGAACAGGTAGGCGTCGGCCACACAGAACTGGGCGCCGGTCAGGTAGTCCTTGCCGGTCAGCTCCTTTTCCACCCACGCGAAGCGCTTGCGCAACTGGGCCAGGATGGTGGGCTTGTAATCGGCGGGGGTGCTGGGGTTGAACAGCGGGCCAAAGCCCTTGTGCAGTTCGGTGCCGATGAAATTCAGCCATTCCTGCACGCGGTAGCGCTCCAGGGTGCCGCTGGCCGGAATCAGCTGCTTGGCTGGCACCTGGTCGGCGATGTACTGCACGATCACCGGGCCTTCGCGCAGGGTCTGTCCGTTGTCCAGCACCAGGAAGGGCACGTAGCCCAGCGGGTTGATGGTGTAGAAGTCCGTGCCGTCCTGCAGCGTGTGGGTCTTGGTGCTGGCCAGAATGGCTTCGTAGGGCAGGCCGGCTTCTTCCAGCACGATATGGGGGGACAGGGAGCAGGCGCCGGGGCTGTAGTAAAGCTTCATGGTGTGTGGCATGCCCGCGCAGGGCAGGGGGTTGAACACAGTTGCACATGCTAAATCGCCGCACGCCCGGCTGCCAAATCCCTGCTGGACACAAGGCCGGACGGGCTGCAGTCCTGCGTGTTTCACGTGGAACACACCGGGAGGCGGCAGGGCCTGCGGTATCCAGGCATGGAGAAAACCGCGGTTCCAGCCTGGGCGAAAGACAAGGTGGGCAAAGGGTGGGAAAATCAAGGGTTTGCACGCGCCTGCACATTTGCATGCAGCGCGGAATGCCGGGGTGACAGCGCGTAAGGCCTGCACAGACGCCGGCGGCAGTGGCAGCCTGTTGCCTGCACTGCCAAGACCTCGGGTGGCATGGCGATGCCGCCCGCGACGGAGTTGAAGAACATGCTGTACCCCCAAGAATTTGATGTGATCGTCGTCGGCGGCGGTCACGCCGGCACCGAGGCCGCACTGGCTGCCGCCCGCATGGGCTGCAAGACGCTGCTGCTGTCCCACAATATCGAGACCCTCGGCCAGATGAGCTGCAATCCGTCCATCGGCGGCATCGGCAAGGGCCACCTGGTCAAGGAAGTGGACGCCATGGGCGGTGCCATGGCGCTGGCCACCGACCAGGGCGGCATCCAGTTCCGCATCCTGAACAGTTCCAAGGGCCCGGCCGTGCGCGCCACGCGGGCCCAGGCGGACCGCATCCTGTACAAGGCGGCGATCCGGGAGATGCTGGAGAACCAGCCCAATCTGTGGCTGTTCCAGCAGGCGGTGGACGACCTGATGGTGGAGGGCGACCGCGTGGTGGGTGCGGTCACCCAGGTGGGCATCCAGTTCAAGTCCAAGACCGTGGTGCTGACGGCCGGCACCTTCCTGGACGGCAAGATCCACGTGGGCCTGGACAACTATGCAGCCGGCCGCGCCGGCGATCCGCCCGCGGTCACGCTGTCGGCGCGCCTGAAGGAGCTGAAGCTGCCCCAGGGCCGCCTGAAGACCGGCACGCCGCCGCGCATCGATGGCCGCAGCATCGACTTCAGCCAGTGCACCGAGCAGCCCGGCGACGGCATGCCCGGCGGCATGAACGAAGGCCATGTGCCGGTGTTCAGCTTCCGCGGCAATGCCGCCATGCACCCGCAGCAGATGCCGTGCTGGATCACGCACACCAACGAACGCACGCACGAAATCATCCGCAGCGGGTTTGACCGCAGCCCGATGTTCACCGGCAAGATCGAAGGGGTGGGCCCGCGTTACTGCCCCAGCGTGGAAGACAAGATCAACCGCTTTGCGGACAAGGACAGCCACCAGATCTTTCTGGAGCCGGAAGGCCTGACCACGCACGAGTACTACCCCAACGGCATCTCCACCTCGCTGCCTTTCGACATCCAGTACGCGCTGGTGCGCAGCATGAAGGGGCTGGAGAACGCGCACATCCTGCGCCCCGGCTATGCCATCGAATACGACTACTTCGACCCCCGTGGCCTGAAGAGCAGTTTCGAGACCCGCCAGATCCAGGGCCTGTTCTTT
>Ga0160492_100476_pt1 | contig 23136 bp, 16 predicted proteins | sample DID2MG_FD_108258 | JGI IMG/M metagenome (GOLD analysis project Ga0160492, IMG submission 108258) | Enriched soil microbial communities from UW Madison campus, WI, USA - DID2877_E24_FP2 MG | ecosystem: Environmental > Terrestrial > Soil > Unclassified | place: USA: Madison, Wisconsin | collected... | reverse complement strand
CGCCGCCAGCGTTCGTCCTGAGCCAGGATCAAACTCTCCATAAAAGAAGTGCTTGTTTAGCTCATTTAAAACAGTTAAACTGACAGTTTCGCTCGTTGTTCAGTTTTCAAAGAACAATTTCGAATCTTTTGTTTCGTCCGCTTCGTCAGCGGCGACTTTTATAATGTATCACATCTGCTTATTCGAATGCAAGCACTTTTTTTGAAATTCTTTTTGCTTGTTTTCTTCGAATATGTCCGCTTCAAAAGCGGCGAGATTTAATTTAACATGACCCGCCTATAGCAGTCAATAGCCTTTTTGAAATTCATTTCATTTCGTATATAAAGATGCTTTGAATGCTACAGGCGGACCTTTCACTTCATCTTTTACTGTCTGCGATGTATTCTTACCGCTTCATGGATCGAGCCGACAATGCGGAAGGGCACTGTCGTCGTTTTCGTAATCCCGTTATCGTATAACGCTACGAACTGCAAGCTATACTTGCCACGGGCCAGTCCGCTCTGCAGCGATGTCCATCTCGGATCAACAATCTCAGCTTCATAGCGATCATTCGAGCCCGACGCACGCATATGCCACTCCATCGTTAAATCCGTACCGTCCATTCCGCTTGCGGCCAGCTTGACGGTCACGGCTTTTACCGCAGCTCCCGCGCTTGTTTTTACATGAGTCAAAATGTTTTCCCCTGCATAGAAGTCTTTTGGATTATGTTTCGTTTCATGCCCTTCGCGATCGTGTACCTGCTTCCATTCGTCCATATGGCGAATGGAAGCATCAATAGTTAATGGAGCAACGGCAATTTCCTTCGTGACGGCTGCTGTCGCTCTCCCATCGGATACGTCCAGTTGGACGGTATAGATGCCAGGCATCGCATTCGCAATAACAGGATCGCTGCTGTAAGTAAACGAACGGGCTGCCGGCGTCAATATTGTCCAACGGGACGTCAAAGCGTCTCCGTCGGGATCCAGCGATCGATTGACGATTTGAAGCATATCTCCTTCCCATGCCGGCTGAGGCAGCCAATCGAAATCGGCAACCGGCGGCCTGTTTGTTTCAATACTAAAATATTTGGGACTGCTCCACCCGCTCCAATCATAGCCGTCGAACACTCGGACAACGACATACATATGAACGTTCTCCGGTAATTCCGTATTCCATGTCAGCTCCCTCCCGGCACCTGTTCGCATATTCGTATCCGCAAGCAGTATGCCGCCATATCGGTAGATCCGGATTTGATACTGCGACTGGATATCGTTATCGGCATCGGAATACGTCCAACGGAATGTCGGCCGCAGCGTATCGAGCTTCGTCGGGCTGGTCTGATCGGCACTGGCGGGAGTAGTAATGCTCGCGGCCGGCAGCCGATTATGAATCGTAACTTGCAGCTCGTGCTGCGCCGATACGCCCAGCGAGTCCGCGACGACTTGCCGTACGTTGAATGTACCGATCGAGTTGAACGACTTCGTCCAGTTCGTCCGCGCCGTGCTTTGCAGCGTCTCGGTCGTCATCTTCGTCGCATTTCGAATGTAGTATTCATGCGGAAGGCTCTCGCGAGCTCCGTCTTCCTTATCGTAAGCGGTTGAGTTAAAGACGATCGGAACGCCGCGAAACGTGTTGACATGCGAGCTTGTAAAGCCCGGCACCGGCGGCGTGTTCAGCTCGGCCACTCTTCCGACATCCACATACTGCACGTAGTAGTCCGACCAAGCACCATATTCATCGCGAACCGCCATTCCCACTTCGTATTGGCCGGTTTCTTGTGGCGCAACGAGCTTTTCCCGCACCATCGTACCGCTTGGCGTGATGTAGTAAAATCGCTTCTCCAGTATGCCTCGCGTCTTCTTATAGTCAATTCCCCCCGCTTCCGTCGAATAGTTGGTTGCACTTAAATACCGGTCCGGATCATGACTATTGTCTGTCCACTTAATTGTACCGTCTGCTTGCGGCGTCAGCGCGAACAGCGAGATTGGCTTCCGATGGACGATTATATCGGCCGTATATTCGTTCGAATCTTTCCGACTGTCCGCGAAGACCATTGACGGGTACATAAACGATGGATGCGGATCATCAGTGGCAGCATACGAAACCCGATAGAGGCCGACTTTATCGAACGGTTTATTCGGCGTCGTGAATGTCTTGCCGTCGAGCGAGGAAGAGCCTGATCTCCCGTCTCCCGCATCCAAGAAATGATCCGCGATTTTGTGGTACGCCCATTGGGTCAGCGGCTTCACCGCCGGATCCTTTTCCGGATCTTCATAATAGTTGTTGTACGTGACGTCTTCCCCGGCGATGGCGATATTGCGATACTCAGTCGTCGTACTGGTTGTATCCAAGTCGGCAGAGGACATCGCTTTGAATTCCGTTCTCGGAATTTCGGCATACGGTCCGAAGTAGCCCCTTTTGTTGAATGTCGCATCCCGAACATCGATGAGCGGAACGCCTCCGACATAGACTTTGTGACGCTCATCCTGCACGATCACCTTAACGGCGGACCATACTCCTTCATCTATGGGCGCAGCCGCCTCCTTGAGAATCGACCTTTTTCCATTAACGACCTTCACCAGTCGGACGGACTTCCGATTATGCTCCACGCGATACATGTTCTCGTTATCCTGCATGCGATAGGCAAAGCCGGCATAGAGCTGGTCGGTATCAAGCTGATTGAGCTTGATTTGATACAGAAGCTGCAGATTGACGAGCTTCGAATCGCTGTATAACTGATTTTGCGTGCTTAGGGGACGGGATTGATCTTGTGACAGCGTTCCCGTGAAAAAGATAGAATACTGACTCGCTAAATTGTTGTAGACCGACACCATGAGGGTATCATCGGAGACGAAATTTACACCGGATATCACATTTTCGACGTGAGGGTAATATACTTGCGTGTCGAAAGCAGCGACCCTTTTAATGGCACCTGTCAGCACGTCTAGTGATTTTAAGGCAATTAGTGCGGTGTCTTTACTACTGCGTTCCTGTTCCGCATAGTACATGAAGCCGTCGTTGGTAAATGTCCGGGCCTGCGGAAACGAAACCCACATTCCCGCATACGGGGACGTCCATATTTTTGTTAGCGACGTTCCGTTAGCCGCTATTTTGTAGCCTTCCCCGCCAAAAATGTAAACATCGTTGTATCGATAATTTAGCTCTTTCGACGTTGCGAATAGGTTTTTCGTAACGCTGCCGGTTGCAAGATTCACAATGTTCCAGCTATTACTGCTGCTTTCGTTAAAAAGTGCATACTTCTCATCCGGGGATACGACAAATTGGTCGGGTTTATTGGCCCAAGCATTCGCGATCCATTTCAGAGCGTTCGTATAGGCATCTTTGCGGAGCAGCCCCGCCGGATACCCGTCCTTGTCAACGTTTTGGATAAAATAACGGTTGCCCAGGTTGCCCATCTCAAATGATGTGCTAATATTTACGCCTACGGATGTGGCTGATCCGTACATTTTAACCTTATTACTCCCGTCCCATTGGATCGACTCCATGTATGCGCCGCCCGCATCCGTTCCCCGGCCAACGTCGTAGAATGCTCCGCCCTGTATCAGATAATTATATGGGTTTGGCGGCGCAACGCCTGAAGGGGGCGTATCGCTTAACATCATTGGTTTACCGGCCGGGTTAACAAAATTATCCGTCGTGTAAACTGCGTATTTGACCTCCCGATCTTTATACACTTTGGTAACAACGCGATCGTGGAAGGAATCGACGGCATAAAGCGATTCTTCGTTCCATTCAAAACCGTTCATGCTATTGCCGTCTCTTGCAAAATCTTCGGGTTTCGTTGAGGAATCATAAGTGTTCTTGGATTTGTAAATAAAAATCTTTCTGTTGTCCGTTCCGTTATTATGGGATGCATTTTGGGCAGAAAAATTGTTATTTATCCAAATATGCCCGCCTACATCATACGAGTAATAAGAGCCATTAGGCACAGCGGCTATGCCAGACGTGACTATAGATGCCTTAATGTCGGTTATAGAATCGAATGATTTTAAATCCTCGTACGTATGCAAAGAGCCTTTGTTGTACGGTACGGCTCCCAAGCTCCCGTTCGGATTGGCCGACCATCCCTTCGCTTTGTCCGGAGTGGCCGTATCGCTATTCCTCCAGCGCGCGGATTTCACAATGTCATTGGCCTTGATTGGGATGGGATTTATGGGTAATGGCTCTGTAGCAAACGAGGACACATCAAACGATACAGTCGGAGAATCGTTGACGACCGTAACCACAATGCTTTTACAAGCGCTTTTTCCCCAATCCTCCTGTGCGCAAACGGTATATTGGTAATGGCCGACCTTATCATAGATACGATCGAACGATTGGCCGGCATTGAGCGTCACTGCGGTTGCTGTCTCGTCGCTATACAAACCGTCATTGTCCGAATCGTATTTAACGACCGCTGCCAACGATACGATCTTGTCTCCGTCCGGGCTGATCGCCGATACCGTGTAGCGATTCGAAGCTTTACGCACGACGGACAACGGTCCTTTAATGTCCACATCCGGCGGCAGATCCTCCAAGACCGTTAATTCATGCTTCGCCGGTACGGCCGATTTCAGTCCGATATCATCATATACGTCAAGCTCGATGACCTCTTTGCCCGGCGCCACATACAGCGTCTTTTTATTCTTCCATTCGTCGCGTGCATGATTGATCGTACGGCCAACCGGACTGTAGCTGTCATTGGCATCAAACGCCGACGACAGCGGCCGACCCTCGACGACTTGCTTCGGTCCTTTGATGACGGCAACCGGGTTCGGCGGAATGACATTGATATACGTGGACGCTATTGCAGCAGCGCCGAACTCGTCTCGCATGGATGCTTTGACGCTGTGGTAGCCAAGCCCATCCATTCGGATGTTGTTGTACGACATCCAGCCCGCCTGATAGTGAGAAGGAATTTGCTTGGCCCAGATACTGCTCGTGGAAAAGTCGAATCCGTCAAAATAGATGTCGTCTCCGTCCGGATCGACAGGCGTCGGAACAGTCGGGTCCTGAATGACAACCAGATTCAACGTTTCGCCCTCCAGCACTTCGTACACGGGCTTCAGCGGTTCGGCTGGGCGAACCCAAGCAATCTGAAATTGCGGCGGATTATTTTGAGCCGGTCCCGTGACGGTTAAGGTTTTCGGCCCGATCCACGGGCTGTCCCCGCAACTGGTCGTAATACGCATCGATACGTTATGAGTCCCTACGGCAATGACATTCGGGTAGTTGGATGATGCGTATACCGTGTCTTTGTTCATCCCGTTAACAGCGGGAGAAATATACGTCAGTCCGTTACGCTCGATCTTCCACTGATGGCTGATGTAGGTACAGCCGTTGAGCTGAAAGTTTTTCGGGCGCAAGGTGAACGAGTCTCGATACGCTATAGTAGGCGGGACGACATCAAAATCTCCCGTGAACGAAGCCGCCGCTTGATAAAAGAACGTAACGTATGCTTCCGGCGATGCGGCGCTAATGCTGACATAAGCGCTGTTTGATGTACTGGTCGGCGTGTTTGAGTAGCTTGTAAAGTCTACACTGTACCCTACGATGCTGCCGTAGCTGGCATCTGCATATTCCGTTCGCGTGCTCGGCAGCGTTGTAATCGGCACTGTTTTTTCTCCCGCTTGCGTATACGTACCACTCGCTCCTGCTTTGACCATATGGCGGACATACACTTTGCCCGCACTTATGACGTCATAGACGTAATAGAGATGGAGTGTTTTGAATGCTGCTGGATGATAGGCAGTAATGGTCGGATATTCACCTTTTATCGGACTGCTAAAGTCCGTTGGCTCTACGCCGGTCGTTGTCTTGACATAACCGATATATTGATAGCCGGTTGGCGGAGCTGCAAAAGAAGGGCTGAACGGTTTATCCGGTACCAGATCGACATCTTTGCCGATCAAGCCAGGAATCGGATTGCCCGATCGATCTACATACCGGATGTGCGCGATCCCGTTGTTGGATTTTATTTTATAGTACAGATTCACATAATAGCGGTCGTATGTGCCGTCATAAGGAACGTCCGGCGGGTTGCCGGACGATATGGTTCCGCCGCTTGGCGGGGCGACCGTTGATTTCTTATACCCGACGTATTCATATTTCGCATTCGTTGCCGGTGTAACCGCAAGCGAACCTCCTTGCGTGACGTTAAACGACTGATTGGGGAAGTCGGCGTCAATGAGCGTCCCGTCCGTTAAGTAATGATGGACAACCTCTCTGCCGTCAAGCTGGAACTCGAAGAGAACTGGGATGAAGTAACGATAAATCAAGGTATCGCCTGTGCATTTGGGGCAGTAATCGATGCCATCCATACCATATTGTTCTCTCACATCAAATGTTTTTGAAGAACTTAATAATGCCGATACACTTGCTGTAAACGTCACCGTCGATGAGCCAGTACCATAAACGTTGGTTATTTGATAGTTTGTAATAGTGCTACTAGAATATTGTTCAAACGCGTACCAGGGTTCCGAACCTGTACGAGATGCAGCAAATATGTCGCCTTGAGTAGCCGGATCAAATGGCTTTACCTTCACACTACTTACTCTCCGATCCGGAAAGTTAAAGGTATACGTGTGGCTTACCCCCTCCGTTGATGCCGACATATCCTTTCCTATGACCGGATGGGGCTTTGTTATATCCCATGTTCCATCATTCTTGCTCATTATCTCGTAATACATGAATCCCACAGCTACGTAACGGGACAGGCCGTTCATAATTCGGTTGATCGGGTGCACGCTGGCGTTATCCCCGAGAGCTGCTTCCGCCACTTTGGGTACAAAAATGGCGGGTACAAGACCCGCCAGAATAGTAAATATGAGCACAAGGCCAGTAAATCTCTTCATTGTTTACCACCTTATTTGTATGGATTTTTGACTAGAATCGGGTATCCTTTTGTATCTACTGCATCCCCAATCCCAATATAGTCCACGCTGCTAAGTCTAAAGTTCATATAATTCGAATCAACAAGATCATTCTTATCTGATACACTTGCTTCTTTGTAGTAATGAATCCGGAACCTCCCGATTGATTCGCGAATACCAGCCAACTCCGCGCGATTACGATATTTCAAATCATTCGAAAGAAAGAACAGCCCCGTTCCCATCGAACCAGTCTGCGTCGTCGAAGAACGAATGTACGTACTTCCTCCTACGCTCTTAATAAGGTCCCATCGATAGTAATAAGATTCACTGAGCAAAAATGGGAAATCCTTTTCTTCCAGCAAGTAGGCTTTCGCGGCCTGGGTACCCGTATGATAAGGATCAAGCAGACCCTCCGATCCCTCGTAATACGGCAAAAACGGCTTAATATCCACGAGCTTCGCGACGTCCTCCAGCTTCGGAATGTCCTTGCTGCCGATCCAGACGAACTGGTTCACGCTGTCCCATTCGACCTTCTCGCCAAAAGCTTCGCTTACGAACCGGAGCGGCACGTAGGTCCGTCCGTTCACCGCATTGGCGGCCGCATGGAGCGTGAGCGTCTCCCCGTTCACCGTGGCCGTCTTGGCGCCGATCGTCAGCTTAATCGTCCGGTCGCCTTTCACAATCGTAATCTTCTTGCCCGATAGCGAGAGCTTGCCGCCAAGATTGTCGGACACGACGCGTACCGGAACCAGAACCGAACCGTTCGCATTGACCGGCCGGGCGTCCGTGAATGTGATTTTGCGGGCGTTAATTAGGACTTCGATCGGCAGCGGCGTATGAATAAGCTTCGAAATCGAATACGGACCGTCCGCAGCCCGTACGTTCGTAACGGTGCCCAATATCGTTACGAGCATTGCCATCATTAAAAGCGCTAGTTTCCTCATTATTCATCATCCCTTTATCGTATTGTCTCGTTCCATCGTTCACGCAACTAGCTCGCATTCCTCCTTTAACCCTGTATATCTCCAAATTATACTAATAATTGCCATTCTATCATTTCTCTCCTAGAGTGCGAAGAAATTTTTACAACGTTGAGCATCCCTCCCGTTCCAAGTAAATAGGCACGCAACAGAAAAAAGCACCCGCCCGCATCAACGGCATCAGCCATCGAATGCGAACAGGTGCTTCCTGTCCGTACCTTGTGTTCAGTTGCTCTCATAATAGCACCAATATTTCCAAAAATCAACTACACCGCGTTAATACGGTCCGTATCCGCTGTCGAAATGACCGTATACCGAAGCTCAAGCGCTTCCGGATCGCCGGACTCGGAGATGAAAGCGACCTCGCGGACGAACGAGCGGTTCACAAGCTTCTGCAGCATAAGCGACAGGTCGATATGCAAATGCGCGAATACCGGATGATTTTGCAGCTCCATGACGCTCCAAGGCTCAGGCCGGCTTGCGAGCGTGCGAAGGAGAAGCGAGCAGCATGCTTTCATTTTGCTCATAACGGTAAATTCGCATGCCAGCATAACGAGCTGTACGCGTTGCTCGAGCGTCTCGGAGCTTGCCGTCAGCTCTTCATACAGCTTGTAAATGCCTGGATGTACCCGACGAAGCTGGCGCCAGACGGTCAGCTCGGGATGCTGTCCCTCCTCGATCAGCGCAATATGCGCCCAATGATGAAGACCGGCCAATATATTCGAATAGGCGTCAAGCAGATTGCCGTCTTGCAAATCCTGCTTCGCTTGAAAATACGTGCGGATATAAGCAGCGAACTCGACAAGCCGCTTCTGCTCCCGGAACAGGTCCGGAAACACCATCAAAGAGTTGCGCATATTCATCAAATAATGGTCGCGGTCAATAAGCAGTTGTCCCCGCTCCAACCATTGTATAATACTTCGGTTCTCTCCACCGTAAATCCAGCGGTTAAGCATTTCCTTATCGACCGTGCGCACAAGCACCCGTTCGCCGTCGATTCGCAAATGTTCCGTCTGACCTGCCCGCTCCGCCTGTTCCGTAACGACCAGCAGAAGCAGATCATGTCCGTCGATAAGAGGATTATAAGCGACCGGATTCTCGATCGCCGCTAAGCTGACCAGTCCGCTGTCATTCTTATAACTTTCGACAAAATGCTGTTTTATATGTTCCATGAGGCCTCCATATAGCTTCACCGAGAGGTTTCGGCTATAATATTAGTCTACAGTACTTCTTGTTCGACAACCGTCCGGCTGATTCCTGCTAAGATATGCGAATCATCTCCGGCATTTTTCGACATTAACTGGAGGGAGCTTCCACCGTGTTTTTTAAAACCGCTAAAATCAACGAGTTTCGACTATGGGGCCTGCTGTTTATGCTCGGCGGCATGGGCATGATGATCTTCGGCACGGCCGGCATCGTATTTTTCAACGGTACGGCCGGACGTATTTTCGCCGGAACGTTCATGGTGCTCGGTTCGATTCTGATGCTGGTCAGCGTCGGCATCTATTTCTGGGCCGGCATGATGTCCACCAGCGTCCAGACGATTCAATGCCCGGAGTGCGGCAAGCATACGAAGATGATCGGCCGCGTCGACCGCTGCATGCATTGCAAAACCAAAATGACGGTCGATCCGTCAATCGCAACCGATCTGAACGACGAGACGTTCGAGCCGGCAGCCGCATCGAAAGATTCCGCCGCCGTATCCGCATCGGCTCCACCGCAAGCCTAGGCCGACGACGCCTACAAAAAACCCCCTTGCACCGCGCGCCTCACGGCGCCGTGTCAAGGGGGTTTTTGCATCAATACAATATCGTTACGAATAAGTGCTTATTGCTGCTTCGTCTGTTCTTTCAGGGCGCCGTCGATCGTGCTCCATACGTTTCCGCCCTGAAAAGCGCGCTGCCACGTCGCTACGCCGGCCAGCTTATATTTATGCACGAGTGCAACCCGCGCTTGCATGGAGGTCTCGTCCTCCAGCCATATCCGCTGACGCGCGCCATCCTGCTCATACTCGACGTAATGCTGGCCTGCGGCTGCGTCAAGCGCCGGTTCCAGCTTCTTCTCCTTCACAATCGCGGCCGCCTTCTCCATGCCGATCGCTTTGGAGCTGACCTTGCCGTCCTTCTCCGTCCATACTCTCGTGTACAGCGGCATGGCGAGCACCATCTTCTCGGGAGGAACGCCATCCTCGTCCAAAATGCGCGCCAGCGACTGCTCCGTCCAGCCGAGCGACGCGACGGAGCCCGCCTTCGGGCTGCTCGCCCAATGCTCGTCATAAGCCATCAGCATCATATAATCGACCGTCTTGCCGAGCTCGGGGCGATTCAAAAAATTCGACCATGTATCGCTGCCGCCCTTCGGCGTCACGTCGATCGAGACGACAAGACCTTGCTCGTGCAGCAGCGGCGTCAACTCCCGAACGAACTGAACGACGTTGTCTTTGTCCGACAAGCTGACGTTCTCGAAATCAACGTTGATGCCTTGCAAATCGTATAGCTGTGCGAAGGCGAGTAGCTGCTGAATCATTTTGAACCGCGTGTCGACGTTCGCCAGCGCCTTCGTCGTCCGCTCCGGCTCGAAGCCGTTGCTGAACAGCGCCCATACGTGCATGCCTCGGCCGTGCGCCCATTTCACATATTTCGCATCCGCTTTGCTTACGATATCTCCATCGCCGTTCTTCAGCTCGAACCAGGTCGGGCTAACGACGTTGACGCCCGGCATCTCGCCGATGGAAGACGTATTGATCGGATTATTGTATACCGCTTCCCACGTTAAATTGATTTGACCGCCGTCAAGCTTCGGAGCGACGAAAGGCTCGGGCTTGGCCGGCAACGGCACCGTCTCGCTGCCGGTCGCCTCTACGTCCGACGCCTTCACATAGCCGACCGCGCCGCCCGGGCCTTGCACGTACAGCCACTTTTTATTCTCTTCCCGCCATAATCGCATAACGTCCGTGCCGACCGTCTGCTCGACGATCGGTTCTTTAATCGAAGGTCCCGTACGAATAACCGTCCCCTTCTTCATATTCTTCGGCTTTACCCGTTCAGCCGTGTCGCCCGCCTGCAGCAGCGTAACCGTTCCGCTGTTCGGCTTGTACTCGATTTGAAGCCCGTACAGTTGCGTCAGCGGCTCAACCGGCAAATAGACATCTCCGTCCTGCTTCTCTGCCGCAACTCGAAGCTCGTACGGCTTCCGATTAAGGGTAGCCGTCAGCTCGTCCGTTTTCATCCGCAGCACACGATCCGTCGTGGTAAGAATAATCGAGCCGCTCTCGTCTTCATATCGAATCGGACTGTTATCGCCCATCACTTCTTGAACAGCGGACAGCGGAAGCTTCAGCTCGCTGCCGTCCATTATCGCATGACGATCCAACGGATGGCCCTCGTAGAACAACGCAAAGGCGCTGCCGTAATCCGGCGTTACATGCGCCTTGTTCGGCTCAAGCTGCTTCCAGCCGATCCAAGCTCCAAGCGCGGCGCCGATCAGCACCAGCACGACGAATCCCGCGGCTCCGCGCCGCCGCCTTCTGCGGCCGCCCACGCGCAGACGTATCGTTTCCACCTTAACACGCTCCTTGTTGTCGCCTGTTGATTGGCCTAAAGTGCACTCCAAATAAAAACGTGCAGCGGGAAGACTAGCCTCCTTCTGCACGTAATCGCGCATACGACTATAACGAAACGATAACGCGAAAAGCTTCGCTTGTTAACCGGAAGGTTATGTCAAGCACTGATCGCAGATGCCGTAAATCTCCATCCGGTGCCCTTCGACGGTGAAGCCCGTTGTCTTGGACGCCGCTCGTTCCACCTCAAGCAGAGGAGGATATTCGAAGTCGACAATCTTGCCGCAGCACTTGCAAATCGCATGATAATGATCCGACAAGTCCGCATCGAAGCGGCTGGACGAATCGCCGTAGGTCAACTCTCGGACAAGTCCCGCTTCCACGAACAGTCTCAGATTATTATAGATCGTCGCCACGCTCATGCTCGGAAATTGCGGGGACAACGACTTATAAATCTCGTCTGCCGTCGGATGAGACATAACGCTCATTAGATAGCTCAGAATCGCGTGACGCTGAGGAGTCATCCGGACGCCGTTGCTTTTCAGTTGTTCAAGTGCTCTCTCAACGGTGGCACCCATACCATTCACGCCTTTCCGCATCATTAAAATTATTGTACGTGCAGATTTAAGTTTTTGTCAATGTAAGCGCTCCTGCACGCTTTCGTCAACCGGTAAGAGCTGGTCCGTCCTATCGCACGAAGGGAGCGATTACAATGCTGCTGTTCGCATTGACATAAATGCGATGCTCGCCGCTTCCGACAATGCCGCGCGCCGTCTTGCGGACGGAGGCCAGCGGCAAGGCGGGATCGATTCGAATCTGACCGAACGTGACCGAGCCGTTTAGCTCATAGCTGCCGTCAACCGGAAGCTGGAGCCGCACGTCGCCGACAAGCCCCACGATATCCCAATCGCCGCCGACCGTACCGCTGTACACCTCGATCGTGCCGTTCAGCGTATCCGCTTTGACCCGGCCCGCCGCTTCGCGGATGGACACCTCGCCGTTCTTGGTCTCGACCTCGATATCGCCAAGCACTTGCTTCAAATGTATGCCGCCGTTCGCCGTCGATGCCGAAACATTGCCGCCCGCTTCAACCACGTCAATGGCGCCGTTGCTGACCGACGCCTCGATCCGGTCCGCCACCTGCATAAGCTGTACGCTCCCGTTCACCGTCTTCGCGGCAACCGTGCCAGCAATACGCTGGGCGGTTATCGTCCCGTTCCCGACTTCAATCGCGACGGCGACAGGCGCAGCAATATCGAACACTTCGGCATCTCCGCTCTGAATTTGTATACGCAATTCCAGCGGCTTATGCTCCTCCGCTTGCTGCTGCGCAGGCTGCTCCGGCACTTCGTCCGTCGTCTCGCCGTCATCGGAAGGCAATGGCGACTCGTCCGCAGCAATCGGCTCGGAAGGCGAATGGCTCTGGCCGCTCAACGTTCCCGTATCGTCTGGGTTCGCGTCAATGACCGGAGCCCGATCCTGCCGCGAGCTCGCCTCTTCGCTTGGCGTCGCACGATCCGGCGCGTCCGGCGGCATGTTGCCGGGGGCAACTTGATCGATAGGAGCAGCATCCGCGATAGAAGGCGGCAACCATACGATAATGTTCACGCGCGGCTTACGTACTCCGTTATCCCCGAAGCCTTGCGACGCCGTCTTAATCGACGTTTCCTCGCCGGCGACAAGCTCGACGGCTGTCCCTTCGGCCGCGGCAGCGGCTTCGGCGCGATCGGCGGAATCGATCCATACCGTCGACTCGACGACAATTCGTTCCGATCTTCCGCGCTCGACGCGAACGGAGCCGTTCGGATTGTCGATTACGATTCGTTTCAGCTCCGCCGGAACGTCGGCCGATACGGCCGGCTTGTCGTAGCTGAACCCTTTTTCCTCGCTAAAATTCGTATAGCCGCTTCGCTGCGCCGCCCATTGATCCAGCCAGCGATACGGAAGCTCCGCATATTGCGTAATTCCATAAGCCGTTACCGCAATAGCGGCAGCGGCTAGTACGGCGGACATATCGGCCGACAACGCTCCGTGCGCTCTCCGCCGACGAAGACTGTACGCCAGCAGCTCGCAGCCGATCAACACGAACAACAGCGGCCACCAACTGCCGAGCAGCGCAATATCGCCCCGGCCCGACCACTCGTCCGATAGCAGCAGCGCACCCGTCCCGAACGCAAGCGCGGCCGACGTCCATCGCCCGAGCCTGTATCGTCCGTCGTCCCTTCGCCGAAGCACAATCCATGCCGTCATAGCGAACAGCAGCGCAGGCGCTCCATAGTCCCCGGCCCTATCGAACCAAGGGCGCAGCTTGTCCGGCATACGAAGAAAGAACAATAGCAGCAAGCCCGCAACCATAATAAACACGGCATGCGGCCATCGCAAGGCTTCTCCCTCGCCCGCAACAGCGCGCCCCTCCGCCTCGTTCCCGGAACGTGCAGCGACAGGTCCGCCGACATCGGCCGCGTCTCCTGGAACGTCCTCCTCGTCCATGCGCATCGTTCCCGTCGTCTGCAGCGTATCGAACACGCCGTAGAAATATAGCGCGGGAATCGCCATGCCCAAATAAACGATCAGCAGCAAATGCCGCCCGCCGGCCGCGTCCGCCAGCTTAAAAATCGCCGCAACGTCAATGGCCGCGATGGCCATTAGCAGCAATCCTCGCGCGTAGCGTCCGAGTATCCAATGCCCCGCTCCCGGCACAAGGCACGAAGCGAGCACCGCCGCCCATCTTCTCATGCTGAACCGGCCCGTCGAAGCGGCCCGTCGCGCCTGCGAGGAGTCGTTCCGTCCCGTCATTCCGAGCTCACTCCTCTTACGCCTTCCACGTCGTTAATATCGTTGACGAGCAGCATAACAGACTGCTGGTTCGGCAAAGTTACGTACATCTGAACGACAACCTGGCCTTCGTATCCGTCGCGGCCCGAATGATCGCTTACGGTCATTTTGCGAACGATAATGTCCCTCTCTTGAATAATGGCATTCATCGCCTTGAGCAGAACGGAGCGATCGTCGGCATAGATGCGCAGCATTTGCTCCTTCTTGCCTTTAATAAATTTTTTCTCCAGCTTATTCATTGCCCATAAAATAAAAAATACCGTTACCGTTGCCGCCACGGCCGGAATATAAAATCCCGCCCCTACCGCCAATCCTATTGCCGACACAACCCACAGCGACGCCGCCGTCGTCAGCCCGGTAATCGACTTGCCGGTGAACAGAATCGTTCCCGCACCGAGGAAGCCGATGCCCGTAATCACTTGCGCGGCCAGCCGCGCAGGGTCCAGCCTGACGTTCGGCTCCGCCGCAAAATCGCCAAAGCCATACATCGACAGCATCATGAGCAAGCAGGAGCCAAGACATACAAGCGTATTCGTCCGAAGTCCCGCCGCATGGTTGGATTGCTCCCGTTCGAAGCCGATCAAGCCGCCGAGCAGCAGCGCAAGACCCATTCGCAGCAGCATATGGGTAGTATCTAGGAACCACGGACTTGCGACCTCGCCCGTCATTTGTCATCCATCCTTTCAATTAAAAATGATTGTAACACATTGTATGCACGATCAGCACGATCACGAGCGGCCCTTATAAAAAAGAAATCACGCAAAAAAGCTGCCCTCGAAGGGCAGCTTTGCAGATGATACAGTTAGTCCTACAGTTGGCTCAGCACTTCAACCAGCAGCTTGTTCGCCAGCGCCGGGTTCGCTTTGCCTTTGGACGCTTTCATCACTTGACCGACGAGGAAGCCGATCGCTTTCTCTTTGCCGGCCTTATAATCCGCGACCGATTGCGGGTTCGCTTCGACGATCTGGACGACGATTTCTTTAACCGCGCCTTCGTCGCTAATTTGAACGAGCCCTTGCTCTTCGACGATTTGCTTCGGCAGCCTGCCGGTCTCAAGCATCGCCTTGAAGACGGTTTTCGCGATTTTGCTGTTGATCGTACTCGATTCCAGCAGCCCGATCATCTCGCCAAGGCCTTGCGCCGTCAGCTTCATGTCGCCGAACTCCAGATTGTTCGCGTTCAGATAGCCGAGCAGATCGCCCATGATCCAGTTCGACACCGCTTTGGCATCCTTCGTATATCTCAAGCTTTCTTCGAAGAAATCGGCCATTTTCATGGAGGCGGTCAGCACTTCCGCATCATACGACGGAAGCTCGTACTCCGCAACGTAGCGCGCCTTGCGCGCATCCGGAAGCTCAGGGATCGAGGCGCGAACACGTGCTTTCCACTCTTCGTCGATGTTCAGGCGAACAAGGTCCGGGTCCGGGAAGTAACGATAGTCGTGCGCCGCTTCCTTGCCGCGCATGGACAGCGTTTTGCCCTGCGCTTCGTCCCAGCGGCGCGTTTCCTGCACGATTTCGCCGCCGCTGTTGAGCACATCGGCTTGGCGCCATTGCTCGTACTCAAGGCCGCGCTGCACGCCGCGGAACGTGTTCATGTTCTTCAGCTCCGCTTTCGTGCCGAACTGCTCCTGTCCGTAAGGACGAAGCGAAATGTTCGCGTCGCAGCGCATGCTGCCTTCTTCCATCTTCACGTCGGATACGTCGCAGTAAAGCATAATGGCGCGGATTTTCTCCAAATACGCCTTCGCTTCCTCCGGCGTACGGATATCCGGCTCCGAGACGATCTCGATCAGCGGCGTGCCGACGCGGTTGAAGTCGACGAGCGACGCGTAGCCGCCGTCCACGTGCGTCAGCTTGCCTGCGTCTTCCTCGAGGTGAACGCGCGTAATGCCGATCCGTTTCGTCTCGCCGTTCACTTCGATATCGATCCAGCCATGCTCGCCGACCGGCTGGTCGTATTGCGAGATTTGGTACGCTTTGGGGCTGTCCGGATAAAAATAGTTTTTGCGGTCGAACTTGCTTACGTCCGCTACCTTGCAGTTAAGCGCCATCGACGCTTTCATCGCATACTCCACCGCTTGGCGGTTCAGCACCGGCAGCACGCCCGGATGGCCGAGGCAGATCGGGCACGTATGCGTGTTCGGCGGCGCGCCGAAGGCAGTCGAGCAGCCGCAAAAGATTTTGCTGTTCGTATGCAGCTCGACGTGCACTTCCAGGCCGATGACCGTTTCGTATTGGGTCACTTCAGACATCGTTTGTTCCTCCTGCTTTGTTCAGATACAGGTGGTCAGGCAGCCGCTGCGCGCATGAATCATTCTTCCGATCGCTGTTGTCTCCAGATTGTCTTGATCCCATAAAATTAAGATCTACAATCGGAAGACAAAGGAGAACGTTGACGCTTCTACAGAATGATTCCACCCGCTCCGCTTAGCTGAACACCGCTGTCTTACGTTTTGTTATATAGGGAGAGGCACCGGTAACTCGGGATCGGCGCTGTATGGTTTAGGTTAGTGACAAAGACAAACCTGCTCCTATAACCGAGGGCGGGCTTTGTGGAAATCGGTGTGCTGCTCGAAAGCGTGAGCGGCGCGAAGAACGGTCGATTCGTCGAACGCTTTGCCGATAATTTGCAAGCCGACAGGCAGGCCGTCCGCGAGGCCGCACGGAATGCTAACCGCCGGAACGCCCGCAAGGCTGACCGGAATCGTCAAAATGTCGTTCAAATACATCGTCAGCGGATCCCCGACCTGCTCGCCGATGCGGAACGCCGTCGTCGGAGCCGTCGGCCCGATCAGCACGTCGTACTTCTCGAACGCTTGGTCGAAGTCGCGCTTGATGAGCGTCCGCACTTGCTGCGCTTTTTTGTAATAAGCATCATAATAGCCGGAGCTGAGCGCATAGGTGCCGAGCATGATGCGGCGCTTCACTTCGGAGCCGAAGCCTTGGCTGCGGGATTTGCGATACATATCGATCAGGTTGTCCGGATTGTCGGCGCGAACGCCGTAACGTACGCCGTCAAAGCGCGCCAGATTGGACGAAGCCTCCGACGAAGCGAGCAAGTAGTACGTCGCGACCGCATATTCCGTATGCGGCATCGACACTTCCTCCCAAGTTGCGCCGAGGCTTTCGTATACTTTGAGCGCCGCGAGAACCGATTCTTTTACTTTCGGATCGATGCCCGCGCCGAGATATTCTTTGGGAACGCCGATGCGAAGACCTTTGACGTCGCCCGTCAATGCGGTCGTATAGTCCGGAATCTCAACGTTCGCCGACGTCGAATCCATGTTATCGTAGCCTGCGATCGCTTGCAGCACGTAAGCGGAATCTTCAACGTTCTTCGTCAGCGGACCGATCTGATCCAGCGACGAAGCAAACGCGACGAGGCCGAATCGCGATACGAGGCCGTACGTCGGTTTCAAGCCGACAATGCCGCAATAGGAAGCCGGCTGGCGGATCGAGCCGCCCGTGTCGGAGCCGAGTGCGAAATAGACTTGTCCCGCAGCGACCGACGCCGCAGAGCCGCCGCTTGAGCCGCCCGGCACGTATTCTGTATTCCACGGATTGCGCGTCGTGTGGAAGCTCGAATTTTCGTTGGAGCCGCCCATCGCGAACTCGTCCATATTCAGCTTGCCGATCGTAACCGACTGCGCCGCTTTCAGCTTCTTCGTGACCGTTGCATCATAGATTGGATCGTAGTTGCGCAGAAATTGGCTGGCACACGTCGTAAGGATTCCTTCCGTCACGATGTTATCCTTCAGACCAGCCGGCAGACCGAATAGCAGGCCGCGCTCTCCGCCCGCTTGGAGCTGCTTGTCTAGCTCGGCCGCTTGAGCGCGGGCGCCTTCTTCATTCAGCGTAATGAACGCTTGTACCGCCGAGTCCGTCTCTGCTATCCGCTTATACGAAGCGTCCGTCAGTTCGGATACCGACAGCTCTTTATCATTCAATCGATTATGTAGATCCTGTAAGCGCAAATCAAACAGTGCCAACAGTCGTTCCTCCCTTCATATGTCGAACCCATCCGGCTTGCTACTCGAGCACCGCCGGCACTTTAATTTGTCCGTCTTCCTCATCCGGCGCGTTGCGCAGCGCCGTCTCGTTCGATACGGAAGGCCGCACCTCGTCGACGCGCATCACGTTCGCCAGCGGCAGCACGTGGCTGGTCGGCTCCACGCCGTCCGTATTCAGCTCGTTCAGCTTCTCCGCATATTTCAGAATCGCGTTCAGTTGAACGGTGAACGTCTCTTTCTCTTCGTCGGTCAACGCCAGACGCGCCAGGTTGGCGACATGCTCGACATCTTTCGTCGTAATACTCATCGTCATTCTCCTTCCATTCTCGCGGTCATTCTTCATATTATAGCCGATGAATGGCAAAAAAAGAAGGGCACTGCGCCCCCGCCAACCGTTCTGCCGCATGGCGAAAAGGCTTTAACAAGCAAGCATATGCGGCCTTCCTTCTGCTTGCTCGGGTTGCGTCTATATGGCCGACTTGTTGGTTCATCAAGCCGCTTCAAAGTTCTATCAGCGAGGAAGGAGAAATCACCTTACAGAGAAGGCTTACTGGCTGAAGGAAACAGGCGACCACAACGAACTCCAAACATAACTTGCCGGTGGCTGAGAATGTGTGAAATCAGAACTTTACGGCCGAGAAGGCCGATCTCGTTAAATGCATTGCTGCGCTGCTTCATCTCGTCGATTTTGACATCCGTCACTTGACCCGCACGGTTATAGCCGTAATCGAAGTCCTGCCCCAGACTGTCCCAGACATGAATCAAATGCCCGACCCCATCGTAAGCGTAACGGGTCGTCTGCGTCTTGCCGCCCGCCGTCACGCTCTGGCTTGCCGGATCTCCCAGCGGCGTGTAGCCGCAAAACGTTACCCGCGCTTTCGTCGCGCTCTTCTCCTCGTTCTTTACGACCCGACCCAGCTTGTCCGCATACGACCTGTTACCTTGGACGGGCTTCTTCACCACAAGCGGTTCGAATTCGCCATTTCAGTCGCGGGGACCGCAATTTCCTGCTCACCGCACTCGCTTACAACGGTTTTACGGCTTTTCCGTCCCTGCTATTCGTTGTCGCTTTGTTTTTCATCTCATTCTTTCTTTTCATAACCAAGCTGAGTGTCCATCCCATGCTCTAGGGATCTCCTGAATCGTCTCGGCAATGAGATCCTTTAAGGCATTTTGTGCATCCTAAGATGTGACCCGCTTATTGTCTTCGATAAACACTCGCAACTGCTCTTTCGTCCACAGTCCCATAAAAGAGCTAAAGTAAACAAGCTGACGCCAATTGAATATTGACGACAGCTTGTATTTCAGATTATAAACAAGTTCTATTTATCTTTTAGTACCATTCTAGCAACTCGTCCTATATACTTCATACGGCTAATCAAGAAATTTTCTCATCCAACTTGGCATAAATACTTGACTCGTCGGCACCCCTTTATAGTGTTTGTAGAATTCATCATGTTTCCATTGATCCTCAATCTTTTCTGTTGTGGTAGATGGGGTTAAGCTTTTACGATCACGCTTTAAAATATATCCGCTATTACAAGAATTACACTTAACAGCAAACTCATTTGATGAATACGTTGAGTATATATATAGTTCACTATTGCACGCAGGACAACAAATGGCATAACGTCGAGATAGGTATTGAGCAAGTCTCATATTATTCCCCCACACCGAATAGTTTCTTAATCATTTCTGCTTGTTCTGGAGTTGGCTGGGCCCAGTTATTTCCTGCAGCATACCCAGAACCTCTGACGTACCATTTTCCATCAACATAAGACAATCCGAATCCTAAATCTTCTTTTCTCAGGCCCAGTTGATTGTGGCCTATGAATTCTCCATAATTAAACGGTTGAACATAAGCATCGACGGTGCCATCAGATCTTAATATACCAATAATCGGCCTATCATTTTTAATTGCAGTTGCAGCTAAAGTCTCAAGTCGAGGTACGGCCTTAATAATACTGCTGACACCAATAGCGCTAATCACCCCTGGTGCTCTTAATATTAATTTCCCAACAGCCGCTGCTGTACCTACAAATGAGTAAAATACGGATAGGGCATCTGCATAATTTTGTCCATATTCAAATGCCTCTGCCTTTGTTGGCTTTCCATTAAATACATGATCCGTATTTTCGTATAGATAGATGAACGGAGCACTTAATTCCTCTCCCATAACCGAAACTAATTGATTAATTGAAATATTACCATTAATTAGTCCAGTCCCCAAACCCCAGATTGATTTATATGTCTGTGCTTGAAAAAGAGCTGATGCCGTATCCCCAATATTATTAGCGATCTGACCATTAGAACCCCTCATAATGTGCCAATAAGTGCTAAGCGACATATGCCCTGTAGGATCTGAATAAATCAATGGATTATTCTCCACATACGTATAAAGATTCAACGTCAGCGGATTCGTAATATCCCCTTCATACGTATCCTAGTTAATAAACCACTACCTATTGCTATAACAAGAGTATATCACCCAGCCTTTTCCACCGGTACATCAGGCATGCTGTAGACGGCTTTATTCTTCAAAAGGTAGTAGACGACGTTCACCAGCTTCCGCATGAGACAAACGATGGCCTGACGCTTAGACTTGCCTGCTGCGCGCTTTTGCTCATAGTAGGCTAGCAGGTACGCATTGCGTGGTTGCTTGGTATTTTTAGCTGTGACCAACTGACGAACTGCTAGCTGCTTGAACAGATCATGCAGGATTCGGTTGCCCTGCCGGCTCTTATGGTTGTTGTTCTTCCCGCCTGAGCCGTGCATGACCGGCGCTATTCCTGCGAATCGAGCCAACTTCTCCGCGCTCGCGAAGCGCTCAATTGGACCGATTTCCGCGATGAAGCTAACAGCCGTTACGAGGTCAATACCAGGCATGCTGTCTAGCGTGCACGCTAAGCCCTCCATGAGGACGGCGAGTTCAGCTTCCAGTTTCCCCATCTCCTGCGAGCTAGCGCATAGGGTTTGCACCAGACTGCGTACGATGACGTCCCGACTGCTCTGATACTCGCGGACTGTATTGCCGTCTTCAGCGATCAACTGCTTGATCTGACGTGCCTTAGGTAGCGATAGGTAGCGGTTGCTAGCCTGCTTTAAAAACTCCGCCAGTTCTGTTTCTGTTACATCGGCTAAGCACTGCGGCGAAGGGTAACGCTCCCAGAAGGCTAGCGCTGTCTTGCCGTCTACCTGTGAGAAGAACTGCTTATAGCTCGGATAATGGTAGCTGATCTGCTGGTGCAAACGGCGCAAATTCGCCGAATAATGGCTTTGCAGTCCAGCACGATGCTTGACCAATTGACCGATAGCCCAATAGTGATCTAGCGGTTTGGCATCGGGCAACCGATCCATTTCATCCTTCACGACGCGCGCAATGTACTCAGCGTCCAGACTGTCATGCTTCTCTACTGTGTTGCGAGATTGACGCCACTTGTGGCTAAGTCTCGTGTTCACTTCTTTGACGAGACAGTTCTGTTCTGTAAGATATACTGCTAGCGCCCTTCCGAAACCACCGACATCCTCCAGCCCGTACATAGGGGTAAGACCGCGTTTCGTATGCTTCTTTACCATTCTGACGAGATCGGGAAAGGCAGACGGGCGGTTCTGGAACGTTATTTCACCAAGCCTTTCATTCTAGCAGTTGATAATGACTGCCGTATGCTGTTCTTTGTGCAGGTCAATGCCAACAAAGATATGCTTCGTTTGCTTCTTCATTGTTGTAAGGTCACTTCCATTCTAGAGGGTGTTCAGGCGATAGCGTGAAGGTTTGCATCCTCAGTTCGAGCGGACTATAGCCGCATTGATACGTAAGCAATATCCCACACGCTCGGTGCCTGCCCTAATATAAGACAAAATAAGCTGTTTTTTTAAGTGACGGATGCGTTTATTTTACTTCCGGTGAGATTTTCATTTCGCAGCCTACAATAGCAAGTTCAACACGAATAGCCAGCAGATGCTGGCGACGTTCACTTTCGACCCTGTACACCACGTTCACAATGTCCTCGATAATGGTCAAGCGAATGCGGCTTCCGCGCTTTTGGGTGGTGTCGAGCATTGCTTCTATGTAATCCTCACATATAGCCAGTTCGTCGATTAGCTGCGCTTCCTTCTGAATAAGCCGTTGATAACGAGGGACGAGATCGTTCTGCATAGGCATTCGCTCCTTAGAGTATCGCGGTATGCAGACCTTGCGATGTGACATCCCCATAGCGATACGTTCCGCTGTAGAGAGCTGCTCGATCCAGCATCCGTTTGACCTGTACCTTCGTGAACGCTTTATCCATTGCTGTCCGATACCCGTCTTTATTCAGTTGTGCCGCCAGTCGGGATAACGACCAATGCGAGAATAATGCCTTTAGTTCAAACAGCCGATGTACGACGACCGCGTTGTCACCATCGACCTGCAATGCCTTCTCACCTTTAACCGCGCGATAACCAAAAGGCACACCGCCCCCTGCATAACCGCCCTGCTGCGCCTTCTTCTTCCGTCCGCGACTTAACTTGAGCGCAATCTCCAGCCGCTGATACTGGTCTAGCAGCTCCAGCATACCATTGACTAGAAAGTCGTTCGGGTCGTGATGATAGATGCTGTAGTTCGGCTGCTCGATGGCATAGACATCTACTTGATGTCGCTTTAGTTCACGTTGGATTAGTACCTTTGCCATGTCCGAACGCCAGAGTCTGGATGTATTGAGGACGATGACGGTCGTGACTTCTAAGCTCTGCAGATCGGCTAACAGCTCTTGCAAACCTTCACGTTCGACGGTCAGCCGGGTCTGTCAATAATTTTGTGTAAACTCAATTGTAGAGAATCTCCCCGAGGGGGAAATTGATCCTCAAGGCAAGTGCTGACCGATCCGTTCTGGAAAGAACACGGAGAGCTGGAGAAGCATT
>Ga0160492_100475_pt1 | contig 23183 bp, 23 predicted proteins | sample DID2MG_FD_108258 | JGI IMG/M metagenome (GOLD analysis project Ga0160492, IMG submission 108258) | Enriched soil microbial communities from UW Madison campus, WI, USA - DID2877_E24_FP2 MG | ecosystem: Environmental > Terrestrial > Soil > Unclassified | place: USA: Madison, Wisconsin | collected... | reverse complement strand
TCAAGCGGCCCCGCTCGATGCGGTCCTCGCCACGCTTGGGCCGGTACCAAGAGCCCTCCCCATGGCGGGGACGGCTTTGATTATGACCCGGGTTTGAGCGCGTCTGATTGAATTGGCTGAGAAAGTTGTAGAGCGTTGAGTTCGTAGGATTCTTTTCGACGAACGCCGGGGATCCACGCTGCTCTATCCCCGTCCGCCTTCCTGATCCTTCTCCCTGGAGGGAGAAGGCAGCCTGCGAAGCAGGTCGGATGAGGGGTTAGGGACGGTCGACGGCGTGCCGGCACACCGGCTGACACCGTAACCCCTCACCCTCCCAGGCTATCGCCTGGGCCCCTCCCTCTCCCCTCCGGGAGAGGGTTTGGGGGCGATCCCGTGCGTCCGGGAAGCTGAAAACGCCCCCCCCTCCGGCCCTGCGGGCCACCTCCCCCAGAGGGGGAGGATCTCTCCTTATGAGAGAGGGATCTCGGAATGGCGCTTTTTACGCGTCCCCTAACGTTCTGCTAACGCAACGCGTGCATAGCTGCGCCTTGGACGCAAAACGCGCCCTTGGCCAGAAGGCCGCACCGGGAACAACGGGTCGATGCCGCAGAACAGCATCAACACGAACGTCGGGGCGATGATCGCCCTGCAGTCGCTGAACACGATCAATCGTGATCTGGCGACGACGCTGCGCCGTATCGCGACCGGCCTGAAGATCTCATCCCCCAAGGACAACCCCGCCGTCTGGGCCACCGCCAAGATGCAGTCGGCCGAGGCCAAGTCGCTGGACGCCGTGCGCGCCTCGCTGCAGCGCGGCCAGTCGACGGTGGACGTGGCCCTGGCGGCCGGCGACACGGTCACCGACCTGCTCGACCAGATGAAGCAGAAGATGCTGGCCGCGTCGGATCCCAGCCTGACCACCGCCAGCCGCAAGCTCTTGAACGACGACTATGTCTCGTTGCGCAAGCAGATCGACCGCGCGGTCGAGAACGCCAGCTTCAACGGCGTGAACCTGATCTCGGCCGGGACCAACGGCAACATCCGCGCCCTGGCCAACGCCAAGGCCGACCAGACCATCGATGTCGACCACGTCGACCTGTCGACCGGCGGCGCGGCCCTGGCCGGCATGCGCGCCGACCTGCTGACGGCCCCCTCCTCGACCGACATCAAGGCCATGGACACGGCCATGCAGAACGTCACCTCGGCCCTGTCGCGGCTGGGCACCCAGGCCAACGGCCTCGACACCCACCTGACCTTCATCGACAAGCTGCAGGACACCCTGGAGGCCTCGGTCGGCCGCCTGATCGACGCCGACATGGCCCAGGAGGCGACCCGGCTGCAGGCCCTGCAGATCAAGCAGCAGCTGGCCATCAAGTCGCTGTCGATCGCCAACGCCGCGCCGAGCTATATACTCAAGCTGTTCGGGGGCTGAGCCTTCCGACCTGGCGGGAGGACGGCATGGACCTGGACGAGCGGGAGCAGATCCATTTCGGCGCGATCAACGCGGCCGAGGACTTCGCCAGAACCTGCGCGCGCTATCATGCGGCCAACCCCTATCCCGGCGCAGCCGCCCCGCTGGACCTGGCGATCAACGTCCTGATGACCGGCCTTTGGGATCAGGGGTTCAGCCAGACGGAGATCCGCGCGGCCTTCGAGGCGGCCCTGGCCGACATGAACCGCTACGCCGCGGGCGAGGAACGGCGATGACAACGGCCGGGGCGCGGTCATTATCCCACGCGCCCCCTTTTCGATCCGCAGCGTGAGTCGCCATGGCCCAGCATCTCGCCCTCCTGTCCCTGCTCGTGCGCGACTATGACGAGGCCCTGGCCTTCTATGTCGGCAAGATGGGCTTTGACCTGGTCGAGGACAGCGAACTGGGCGCGGGCAAGCGCTGGGTGGTGGTCTCGCCGGGTCCGGGCGGCTCTCGCTTCCTGCTGGCCAAGGCGGCCGACGAGCGCCAGGCCGCGATGATCGGCGGCCAGGGCGGCGGCCGCGTCTGGCTGTTCCTGCACACCGACGACTTCGATGGCGACCATGCCCGCCTCAGCGCGGCCGGCGTGAACTTCCTCGAGGAGCCGCGTCACGAGGCCTATGGCAGCGTGGCGGTGTTCGAGGACCTCTACGGCAACCGCTGGGACCTGCTACAGCCGCGCGGCGGCAAGGCCTGAGCCCATGCGCGCCCTGCTGGCTCTCGCCGCGATCGTCTTCTCACTGGCGACCGGCGCGGCCGGCGCCGCGGAAGCGCCGATCCGCGTGCTCTATCTCGACCAGTCGGTCGGCTGGCGCCATCGACCGGTGACCCGGCCCGCCGAGGGCCTCGCGCCGTCGGAGGCGGCGATGATCGCCATCGGCAAGGCCAGCGGAGCCTTCGAGACGCAGGTGACGCAGGACGCCCGCGAGATCACGCCCGAGCGCCTGAAGAACGTGGACGTGCTGGTGTTCTACACCACCGGCGCCCTGCCCATCTCGCCGGAAGCCTGGGCGGCGGTGCAGCAGCGGTTCGCGGCCGGCAAGCTGGGGTTCGTGGGCCTGCACAGCGCCGCCGACACGGCCTGGGGCTATGAGGGGCCGGGCCTCGACTACACGCGCTTCGTGGGCGGCCAGTTCGCCGGCCATCCCTGGACCGAGGACCAGAAGGTTCGGGTCAAGGCCATCGACAACCATCCCCTGGCCGCGCCCTGGGGCCGCAGCGTCGACCTGGTGGAAGAGATCTATCAATACAAGCGCTTCGATCCGGCCGCCGTGCGGGTGATCCAGAGCCTGGACTACTCGGGCACGCCGCTGAAGCGGCCCTACGCCGTGCCGGTGAGCTGGGTGCGGAGCGTCGGCAACGGCCGCCTGTTCTTCACCAACCTGGGCCACAACGAAGCCACCTGGGCCGATCCGCGCTTCGCCGAGCAGATCGTGCGGGCGGTGCGCTGGACGGCCTGGAAAGCCCGCGGCGATGCGACGCCCAACCCGCGCGAACAGGCGATCGACCAGCTGCGAGCGCTGCTGGTCTATGCCGCAGAGGCCGACGTCGAGGCGCGGCTGGCGCGGGTGAAGGACGAGGCTTGGCTGCTGGACCTCGCGCCCCGGATCGCGGCGCTGCGCGAGGTCTATCCGGGCAAGCCGGAAGCGGATCGGACACGGTTCGAGGCGGCGTATGGGCCGCTGCTGGCGGAGGTCAGGGCGAAGACGCCCCGCTAGGGACCTCCCCCTGTGGCGGAGGCGACCGCGCAGCGATCGGTGGGGGGCGTAGCTGGAAGCAGGCCCGCGCCTCGAAAGCTGAAACCATCCCCCCTCCGGCCCTTCGGGCCACCTCCCCCAGAGGGGGAGGATCGTTAGAACTCGGCCAGCGCCCGCGCATGCGCGGCCACGTCGACCGGCCATTGCGCCAGGCCGGCCTCGAAGCCTTCCCGATCGCCCGCATAGAGCGCCCGCATGGCGGCCTCGAAGCCTGGGGCGTCGCCGGCGGCGGCGCTGGCGAAGCGGTAGGCGGCGTCGCGGGCGCGGCGCTGGCGGTCGGGGGCCTCGGCTTCTCGGCGGGCGGCCTCGACCAGCTTGCGCAGGGCCACCGACGCACCGCCGGGCTGGCTGGCCAGCCAGTCCCAGTGGCGGGGCAAGAGCGTGACCTCGCGGGCGACGACGCCCAGCTTGGGGCGGCCGCGACCGCGCGGGGCCTCGGGTTCGGGCTCGGCCGGCGCCAGGCGTGCGGCCAGGTCTTCGGGCGAACCACGCAGGTCGAAATCCACCTGCCGGCCGTCGGGATCGAAGATCAGGATCGGGGCGCCGGGACGCTGCCCGACCACCGCCTGGGCGGCCAGGGCGACGGCGAGCTTGTCGCCGGCGGCGAGGCGCTCGCCGGATTCGAACAGAGCATAGGTCATCGGACGAGGTCTACCGCGTTCAGGGCTTCGCACCAGTGCCTGCGGCGATCGGCCAGGCGCAGCGCCCTGCCCTTCGGCTCCAGGCCCTCGTCGTCGATCGTCTCCAGCACCTCGAAGGCGAAGCTCGCCTCGCCATGGGCGTTCCAGGCGCCCTGCAGGCGGGCGTTGGGGTGCGAGCCCAGCCTGAGGCTGAACCAGACGCCGTTCCTGCGCGTCGCGACGTTTTCGGTCCCGCCGACGAAGGCCTGGCCGGTGCGCTCGCAGCGCACGGCGTAGACGCCGGGCGTGGGCTTTTCTTCCTTGTAGGCGCGCAGCAGCGCCTTGCGCGGGTTCATGGCCGCCTCCTTGCTGGCGGTTTTTACCCGGGTTAATTATAGAGTCAATATTACCCGGATGTTTTTCCGCGCATCAGCAGGCCGTACAGCGCTCCGGCCAGGAGGGCGCCGACGAACCAGGCGTATTGATAGATCGTGGTCCAGGGCTGGCCGATCCCGGCGAAGGCGTGCGGGGCGGCCGCGTGCAGGAAGCCCGGCAGGTTGGGCGCGACCCCGACGGCGAAGGCGATCAGCGCCGCCGGGTTCCAGCCGCTCCGGTAGGTGTAGGCGCCGGCGCGGTCGTAGAGGGCGGGCACGTCCAGGACCGTGCGGCGCAGGATCCAGTAGTCGACGATCAGGATGCCGGCGATCGGCCCCAGCAGCGCGCCATAGCCCGTCAGCCACACGAAGATGTAGCCGGCGGTGCTCTCCAGCAGCTTCCAGGGCATGATCAGCACCCCGATCCCGGCGGTGATCCAGCCGCCGATGCGATAGGTGATCCGCTTGGGCCAGAGGGCGGCGAAGTCGTAGGCCGGCCCCACCAGGTTGGCGGCGATGTTGCACGACACGGTGTCGAGGCTGATGATCACCAGGCCCACCAGCACGGCGATCCCGCCGATGTCGCCCGACAGGGCCACCGGGTCCCAGATCGCCTTGCCGAAGATCAGCACCGTGGCCGAGGTGACGACGACGCTCATCGCCGCCAGCAGGGCCATGGGCCCGGGCAGGCCCAGGGCCTGGCCCAGGATCTGGTCCTTCTGGCTGCGGGCGAAGCGGGTGAAGTCGGGAATGTTCAGCGCCAGGGTCGCCCAGTAGCCGGTCATGGCCGTCACCGCCGGCCCGAAGTCGGCCCAGAAGCGGCCGGCCTTGGGGCCGCCGGGGTCGTAGGCCGAAGGCTCGTGCAGGATGGGTCCCAGGCCGCCGGCCTTGGACAGCGCCCACCAGACCAGGGCGACGCAGACCACCACCTTGATCGGCGCGGTCCAGGTCTCGAGCTTGCGGACGGTCTCCAGCCCCTTGGTGACGAAGGCCAGCTGGATCAGCCAGAACGCCAGGAAGGCCAGGAGCTGGCCGACGCCGATGCCCAGCAGCGGGACCGGCGGGCCGTCGAGCCTGGCGCCGACCATGACGCCCAGCAGGGTCAGCAGCGCGCCGCCGCCGATCCAGGTCTGGATGCCGTACCAGCCGCAGGCGACGATGGCCCGGGCGAGCGCGGGCAGGCGCGCGCCGCGCCAGCCGAACGAGGCGCGCGCCAGCACCGCGTAGGGCACGCCATGGCGCGCGCCCGCATGGCCGATCAGCAGCATCGGCGCGAGGACGATCAGGTTGCCCAGCAGCACGGCCCAGACCGCCTGCCCCGCCGACATCCCCTGCTCCACCAGCCCCGCGGCCAGCATGTAGGCGGGCACGGCGATGACCATGCCCAGCCACAGGGCCGCGAAGTGGCGGGCGCGCCAGGTGCGCTGGGCCGCCGTCGTCGGCGCCAGGTCCTCGTTCCAGAGGTTTCCGCTTTGGTCGCTCATGCGCTCCCCCGAGCCCGCACTCAAGACACGAGCATGCGCGGCGAGGGACAGGCCGTCACCTTGGAAAACGCCGATCGCGGAAGGTTTCTAGAACGCTGCGTAGGCCCAGGTCGCAAGGCCCGCGCCGAACAGCAGCACCAGGGCCACGATGCCCACGCGATCCCACTGGATGCAGGGGCCGGCGTGGCGCAGCTCGGAGCCTTCGGGCTTGTTGACGTCGCACTTCCTGAAGAACACGGGACGCGCGGAAACACGCATGGCGTGGGCCATGGCTGAACCTCCCTGACGATCGAGCGCCTCTGACGGGCGCGTGGCGGAAGGTTAACACGGCTCACCCAAAAGGCGAAAAATTCGCTCAATAGGCGAAGCGCAGGCTCATCCCCACGCGGCGCGGCTGGGGCGAGAACGACTGCGGCAGGCGGCCGGCGGTGATGAACAGCGGCGCGTCGGAGTCGAGCAGGTTCTCGACGAACACCCCCACCGAGCGCCGGCCGACCTCGATCGCCGCCCGGCCGTCGATCAGGGTGACGCCGCCCAGGTCGCGGCCCGCGCCGGGGCTGACCGACTCGAAGGTCGAGCGTGACTCGCCGACATAGGCGGCCGAACCGCCCAGGATCAGCGTCGCGCCGCCGGCCAGCTCGCGACGGGTCTCGCCCCACAGGGTGAAGGCGGTGCGGGGCACGGCCGGCAGGTGGTCGCCCTTGCGGCCCAGGCCCGCCATGGCGCCAGTGGTCTGGTCCTGGGTCAGGACGGCCTCGGTGGCGGCGAAGTTGAACCCGATCTTCGAACCGCCCCGGCTCCAGGTCATGTCGAACTCGGCGCCGTCGATGCGCGCCCGGCCCAGATTGGTGACGAAGGCGAAGGCGCCGTTCTCGCTGGTGGCCGAGTACTGCATGTCGCGCCAGTCGATGCTGTAGAGCGCCAGGTTGGCCGACAGCCGCCCGGCCAGCCAGCGCGACTTGAGGCCCAGCTCGCGGTTCCACAGCGTGTCGGAGCCATAGGCCTGCAGCGCGGCCGGCAGGCCCGGCGCAGTGTTGATGCCGCCCGGCCGAAACCCCTGCGAGACCTGCATGTAGCCCATCATGCGGGGGGTGAAACGGCGCGAGACCAGGCCCTTGACGCTCCAGCCGTCCTCCTCGACCCGGTTGCGGAAGTTGCCGCCGGAGGTGTCGGAGATGACGTTGACCACCAGCACCTCGCCGACGGTCTTCTTGTCGTAGGAGAAGCGGCGCGCGCCGATGGTGACGTCGGAACGGTCGTCGACCGCCAGGGTCGCCTCGCCATAGACCGCCACCTGGTCGAGGCGGGTGTCGACGATGCGCCGGCCGGTGAAGCCCGCCGCGTCGATCGGCCTGCCGGTCGTGGGATCGGCGACCCGGACCTGGCTGTCGATCGTGTCGCTGCGGGTCTCGGAGAACACCCCGACGGTCCATTGCAGCGCGCCGTCATGGTCGGAGGCCAGGCGCGCCTCGCGCACGTCGGCCGTCAGGTCGATGGGCTGGTACAGCAGGCCCGGCGTGCGGCTGTCGACATAGGAGGCGTAGGCGCCCATCTGGCCCGCGCTGCACGCCAGTCCCGTCCCCAGGGCCAGCCAGCGGGCGCAGCCGGCCGCGCTGCCGCGCTCGGACTGCAGGGTGCCGGTGTAGTCGATCTGGCGGGTGTTGTTCCATTGGTAGTGGGCCAGCGACGCCGAGAAGCGCGCGCCCGCCAGTTTCGACTCCATGGACAGCGCGCCGAACCAGACCTCGCTGTCGAAGGGCGTGCGGACGAAGTTGCGCGACACGTGCGAGGGCTCGCCGGGCGCGCCGGCGCCGGTGTCGTTCAGCCGCGAATCCTGGCCGGCCAGCAGCAGGTCGAAGCGCATCGCCTCGGTCGGCCGCCAGACGGCGGCGAGGCGTCCGCCGACCGTGCGCCCGGCGTTGACGCCCTGCAGGCCCAGGCGCGCGTTGTCGGCGAAGGCCGCCTCGTCGCGGCGATAGGCGGTCAGGCGCACGGCCGCCCGATCATCGGCAAAGGCCTTGTTGGCCACGGCGGTCACCGCCCCGCCCGCCTCGCCGCCGACCACCCCGCCCTCGACCTCCAGGCCCATCTGGTCGCGCGAGGGATCGGCGCGATTGAAGCCCACCTTCACCGCCCCGCCCATGGCGCTGGAGCCGTAGAGCGTGCCCTGCGGGCCGCGCAGCACCTCCAGCCGGTCGATGTCGACCAGCAGCAGGTCGGGGAACGAGCCGCCGGGGTCGGCCGTCGTGCCGCTGGGGCCCGAGACCGGAATGTCGTTGTAGTAGAGGGCCGTCGTCGCCTCGCCCGAACCGTAGACGCCGCGCAGCGTCATGCGCATCCGGCCGACGCCCGTGCTGGTCAGGGTCAGGCCCGGCAGGCGCTGGGCCACGCGCTCGAAGGTCACCGCTCCATTGGCGGTCAGGGCCTCGCCGCTGATCACGCGGATCGACAGCGGGGTGTTCTGCTCGGCCGTAGCCCGGCGCAGGGCCGTGACCATCACCGCGTCGATCTCGGCGGCGACCACCGGGGCCGGCGGCGCGGCCCTGGGCGGCGCACGCTCGGGGACGCCGCGCTCGATCAGCAGCCGCCCCCCGTGACGCCTGGCCACCAGGCCCGAACCGGCCAGCAGGCGATCCAAGGCCTCGTCGGCCTCCAGCTGGCCGCGCACGCGCGGGGCGCGAAGGCCGGTGACCAGGGCCGGATTGAACAGGATCTCGATGTCGGTCTGGGCGGAAAAGGCGTTCAGGGCCCTGGCCATCGGCGTGCCGGCGGCGATGTCGACCCGGCGCGGCGCGGCGGCCGCGACCACGGGGGTCGCGAACGCGGCGAGGGCCAGCCAACCTGCGAGCGCGCAGCGGCGATGACGTGTGTGCAATACCCCCGGGGCTCCAGTACGCGGCAGCGCCCCTTCCTTCACTGCTGCGTTCGCCAAGGCCAGTCCCCTCGTCGCCGTTGACCGGCGATCCGGTCCCCTCGCCCGGCCCAGGGGGACCATGCGGAAGACTCTGCCTGATAATCTGGCAGGCGGGGCGCCCCGACGGCAAGTGCGAGAGTGTGGGTTGACCGCGCCGTCACGCTGCTGACGAATGAACGCAACAAAAAAGACTCGTTGTGTCGGGGACGACGAATGGCGCTGGCGAATCTTGCCGCTGGAGCGCGTGGAGGCGAGGGCTTGGCCCATGCTTCCCTGCCCTACCAGCAGGCCCTGAAGGCTTTTTTCCGCCGAAGAGTGGAAGGCGGCGAGGTCGACGACCTCGTGCAGGAAGTGCTTCTTCGACTGCATAACCGCCGTGACGGCGGCGAAGTGGCCAATCTCGGCAGCTTCATTTTCCAGACCGCCACCAACGTCCTGCTGGATCGTCGTCGCCGCGACACGGTGCGCAAACGCCAGGCCCACTGCGAGCTGGAGGAGGTGCACCACCCCCTCGACGAGCTTTCGCCGGACCGTATTCTCCAGGCCAAGGAGCAGGCCGCCGTCGCCGCGGCCGCCCTCGGTGACCTTCCCTTAAGGACGCGCGCTGCATTCATGCTCGTCCGATTTGAAGGCATGAGTTACAAGGCGGCGGCCGCTCAACTGGGACTCTCCGTCAGCGCGGTCGAAAAACATGTCGCCAAGGCTCTCAAGCACCTGACGAGCCGCCTGCAGGAACACGATGCGCCACACCGTCCCAAACCTGGCTTCTTCCGGTGAACCGGACGCCGCGGAATGGGTCGCGCGCCTGCAGCATCGGCCGAACGACCTGGGACTGCGGCGTGACTTCGATTCCTGGCTGAAGGCCGATCCGGCCAACAAGGACGCCTACGCCTCGGCGTCGGACGCCTGGGCTCGCCTGGGCGCCCTGTCGGACGAACCCGAGATCCTCGCCGCCCGCGCCCGCCTGAAGGCCGACCTGGCCGCCGACCAGAAGCGCCGCGCCCGCCCGCAGATGCGCTGGGCCGCGGCGCTCGCCGCCCTGGTCACGGCTGGCGGCTTCGGCACGGCGCTGTGGCTGGCCACCGCGCCGTCGGACCATGCGCCGGCCGTCGCCCCCGCCCAGACGGCCCAGGTCGTCTATCGCACCGGCGTGGGCGAGCAGAAGGTCATCACCCTGGCCGACGGCTCGATCGCCACCCTGTCGACCGACTCGGTGCTGCGCGTCACCGAGATGGGCGCGCGCCGCGCCCTGACCCTGGATCGCGGCGAGGCCTTCTTCCAGGTCGCCAAGAACCCGCACCGCCCCTTCGTGGTCACCGCCGACGGCCGCACGGTCACGGCGCTGGGCACGGCCTTCAACGTCCGCATCGATCCGGGCAAGTGGTCGGTCAGCCTGCTGGAAGGCAAGATCCGCGTCGCCGATCCGGCCGCCCACAACAGCGTCGACCTGCTGCCGGGCTCGCGCCTGGAGCAGCAGGCGGGCTCGACCTGGGCCGTGGCCGCGGCCGATGTGGCCGCCCTGACCAGCTGGCGCGACGGCAGCGTCACCTTCGACAACCAGCCGCTGGCCGACATCGTCGGCGAACTGAACCGCTATTCGGTGCGCAAGATCCGCATCGACTCGCCGCGCGTGGCCGCCACGCCGATGAGCGGCCGCTTCAAGACCGGCGATGTCGCGGGCTTCGTCGACGCGCTCAGCGCCTATGGCGCGGCCAAGGTGAAGACGGGCCAGGCCGGCGAGATCGTCCTGGTCGCGCCGTAAGGGCGAGCCCTCAAGAGGCTGACAGCCGGATCGAGGTCACCTTCCCGTTCTTGATCTCGAAGCTGAACGCCCACGGGCTGTAGGACCAGAGTTCAGCCCCGTTGTCCGCCACCGGCGAGCGCGAGAACGGCTCTCCCAGAGAGGCGACAACCGCGGTGTCCGGGTCGCCCAGGCGAACGGCGGAGAACGCCCAGTCACCCGCCGACGGCGCCTTTTCGCCCGACAGCTGGAGAAGCTTTACCTGGTCTTTCGTGTCGTAAGCCACCGCCGCGTAGGCGAGCAGGTCGCTTGCCTCGGGGGCGCCGCTCCATGCCAGCGGATAGATAAATACGGCACCCCCGCGGTCCTGGATCGTGGTCAGCGGGCGACCGAGAAGTGCTTCGGCCTCTTTCCGCGCTAGTCCCAGAACGACGGGGCCTGTGCGCATGCAGGGGCCGTCCGCGCCGAGGGCGTCCACGTCGTCCATGGTCACGCCGTCCCTGAGCGTGAACACACAGGCCAAGCCGGCGCCGCTTCGTTTGAATTTGCCGACGATCGCGGTCGCCCCGGTGGAAGCCAGGGCTTCGCTGGACGCCGCAGGCGCTGCGACCGTCAATGCGACCATCGCGGCCGCCAATCCGCCTATCCAGTGACCCGACATGTCCCCTCCCGACCTGTGGCGACGCTACGCCGGCCAATGTCCGGAAGCCATCCCTTGCGTGCACTGACGGCGTCCGCCCACTGAGGTTGCATCGGGAACGGGTCGAGGCTCCCGGTTCCCGGGCGGGAGTGACGGGAAGTTGGGCGGGCGCGCCCCCACTTTCTCCCCTCCCCGGTTGAGGAACCGCCTCCGGCCTGCGTCATGACTACTGACAGCGGCGCCGTTCGCGCCGTTCGCAGGGAGGCTTTTCGTGACTTCGATCCTCAAGACCGCCGCCGCCGGGCTGGTTGGCGTTTCCATGCTGATGGCCTCGAGCGCCATCGCCGCGCCGCTGAACGCCGCGCAGAAGACCCAGCTGAAGGCGAACGTCGACGCCTACACCCCGCAGATGAACGAAGCGGCCCTGAAGATCTGGGACTTCGCCGAGCTGGGCTATCTTGAGACCAAGAGCTCGAACGTGCTGCAGGAGCAGCTGAAGACCGCCGGCTTCACGGTGAACGCGGGCGTGGCCGACGAGCCGACCGCCTTCGTCGCCAGCTTCAAGCAGGGCAAGGGCCCGGTGATCGCCATCCTGGCCGAGTTCGACGCCCTGCCGGGCCTGTCGCAGGCCGCCGCCCCGACCAAGACCCCGCGTCCCGAGACCGACAACGGCCACGGCTGCGGCCACAACCTGTTCGGCGCGGCCTCGGTGGCCGGCGCGGTCGCCCTCAAGGAATGGATGATCCAGAACAAGGTGCAGGGCGAGATCCGCGTCTACGGCACCCCGGCCGAAGAAGGCGGTTCGGGCAAGGTCTACATGGTGCGCGAAGGCCTGTTCAACGACGTCGACGTGACGCTGCACTGGCACCCGGGCAACGAGAACTCGGCCCGCCAGGGCACCTCGATGGCCAACATCAGCGGCAAGTTCCGCTTCCGCGGGAAGTCGTCGCACGCCTCGGGCGCGCCGTGGGCCGGCCGCTCGGCGCTGGACGGCGTGGAGGTGCTGGACACCGCCGCCAACTTCATGCGCGAACACATCCCCGACGGCACCCGCATCCACTACGTGATCACCAACGGCGGCAAGGCGCCGAACGTCGTGCCGGACTTCGCCGAGGTCTACTACTACGTCCGCAACTCCGACCCGAAGATCGTGGTCAGCGTCATGGACCGCATCAAGAAGGCCGCCGACGGCGCGGCCATGGCCACCGAGACGACGGTCGAGTTCGAGCAGACCGGCGGCGTCTACAACCTGCTGCCCAACGACGTGCTGGGCAAGGTTATGCACGACAGCCTGACCAGCGTGGGCGGCATTACCTGGACGCCGGAAGAGACCGAGTTCGCCAAGACTCTGGCCAAGAGCCTGAACGGCGGCGGCGGCGACCTGGCCTCGGTGGGCAAGATCCAGACCTACGCCCCGGCCGACACCAAGGGCGGCGTCGGCGGCTCGACCGACGTGTCGGACATCTCGTGGGTGACGCCGACCGTGGGCCTGTCGACGGCGACCTTCGTCCCGGGTTCGGCCGGCCACAGCTGGCAGAACGTGGCGGCGGCGGGTTCGTCGATCGGCCTCAAGGGCGCGGCCGTGGCGGCCAAGACCCTGTCGATCACCGGCGCCGAGCTGTTCATGAACCCCAAGCTGATCGCCGACGCCAAGACCGAGCTGAACGCCCGGCGCGGCGACGGCTTCCAGTACAAGGCCATGGTCGGCGACCGCAAGCCGCCGCTCGACTACCGCAAGGCCGGCGGCGCGGAGTAAGCTAGCCGGACGGGAGCGCCTGCGCCGCTCCCGTATACTCACAGCTCGTCATCCCGGCCGTAGCGAAGCGAAGAGCCGGGACCCAGGGGCAGGCGCACGGCATAGGCCAACGCCGGGGTAGTGAACCCAAGCGCCGCGCCCAGTCCCCTGGGTCCCGGATAAGCGCTGCGCGCTTTCCGGGATGACGACTGTTTTTGGGGCTGGTTGGAGCGGTCTTTCCCCGCCCAGCTCACAGCAGCTTCGGCGCCAGGAAGATCGCCAGGGCCGCGACCAGCCAGGCGGCCAGCCCGCCGAGAATGGCCAGGCGATAGTCGACGCGGTCGACCAGCAGCCACGACACGCCCAGGAAGACGAGATAGGCCGGAATGGTCTTGGCGCCGGCCAGGCACGCGGTGCGAAAGCCGCCCGTCTCACCCTTGGAGCCGACGGCCAGCAGGGCGATGATCGCGAAGGTCGGAGCCAGCGGCAGGATGCCGGGCAGCACGTTGCCCTTCTTCGAGGCCAGCACGATCAGGGCGGTGACGACACCGCCCAGCAACCCCTTCCAGAGAACCTCGACAAGCAGCGGCGGCATCAGGCCTGGACGCCCCGCGCCTTCAGCTTGGCCTTCAGTTCGCGCACCGGCCGGGCCAGCAGGAAGCCGAACGACACCGCGCCCTCCTTGGTGTGCACGGCGTGATGGATGCGGTGGGCCTGGATCAGGCGCTTCCAGTAGGCCGACTTGCCCAGCGGAACCTTGAAGCGCTGATGCACCATGCCGTCGTGGAAGATGAAATAGACCGCGCCGTAGGCGGTGATCCCCAGGCCCACCGGCAGCAGCCACGGCAGGCCGTTGGTCCCGAAATAGATGGCGACGATGGCCGGGGCGGCGAACACCACCGCGAACAGGTCGTTCAGGTCGAAGGCGCCGTGGCGCGGCTCGTGGTGCGAGCGGTGCCAGACCCACCCGAAGCCGTGCATGACGTACTTGTGGGTGAACCAGGCGAAGCCTTCCATGAAGGCGAAGGCCGCCAGGAACAGGGCGACCTTGAGACCGAAGGTGACCATCGCTTCTCTAACTCCAGAGCCTTCGACCTGACTGCGTCGGGTCTTGGGCTCCCGTCTTTGTTCTAGCGCAAAGTCCTAGCGCAAACGCCGCGCCCTATCGCTGCGGATCGCGCGACAGGACCTGGGCCACGATGAGGCCCGCCGCGCCGATGGCGGCCAGCACCAGCCAGGCCTTATACACCGCCGCGATCCCCGCGTCGCGCCACAGCACGGCCTGATAGGCGTCGATCACCCAGGCGTGGGGCGTGAACCAGCCGAGATTCTGCAGCCAGGCCGGCATCAGGAAGCGCGGCGCCATGCTGCCGCCCACGGCCGCCAGCACCAGGATCACGAAGGTCGACAGCATCTGGGCCTGGTCGCGCGTGCGGCACAGGCTGACAAGGCCCAGCGCCAGGCCCGCCGAACAGACGCCGGCCGCCAGGGTGGTGGGCAGCCACAGCCCGAAATGCTGCAGCGCCTCGACGCCGTAGACGCCCTGCGCGACCACGAAGATCATCACCGCCTGGACGATGGCCTGGGCGGTCAGGAACAGGAACTTGCCGGTGACCACCGGCCCCATGCCGGCCACGCCCGCCAGCAGGCGGTCGGCGACGCCCGCGCGGCGCTCCTCCATCAGCGACAGCGCCCCCTGCATGGCCGAGAACAAAGCAAACAGGATCATCACCGCGCCGGCGTAATAGGCGATCACCGCCCCGCCCTTGCGGGCGCCGGCGATCTCCTGGCGGTCGAACAGGTCGTCCTTCACGGGCTGGGGCTTTTCGCGCAGCTGCTCGGCGGCGGCGTCGATGCGGGCCGACTGCACGGGGGTCAGCTCGCCCAGGGCCGGCGCGACGGAGTCGATCGAACGGCGCAGGGCCGCATCGGGCGCGGCGGCGGCCAGGGCCTGCTGGGTGCGGGCCTGGGCCAGCGGCGCGGCCACGGCCCGCGACGGGTCGGCGACGATCAGGAACGGCTTGCCAGGCGCGGCGGGATCGGCGCGGATCACGAGGCCCGCGTCGACCTGGCCGGACTTGACCCGCGCGCGCACCGTCGCGGCGTCGGGCGCGGTCTCGGCGCGCAGGTCCGGGCTCTTCAGCAGGGCCGCGGCGACCCGGCGCGAGGCGTCGGTGCGGGCCAGGTCCGCGACCGCCAGCTTGGGCTGCAGGTTGTCGCCCGAGGTTCCGGCGAACACCGACGAGAAGATCAGGAACACCAGCGGCGGCAGCAGGAAGGTCATGACCAGGGCCGCGCGGTCGCGCCACAGCTCCAGCGCCATGACCCGCATCATCGCCAGCGACATGGCCAGTCGCGCCCTCATGCGGCCTTCCGCTCGGCGACGAGGCTGAACAGGTTGGCCAGCGACGGCTGGCGCACGCGGATCTCGCGCGGGGCCAGACCCAGTTGGCGCAGGCGCGCGTCCAGACGCCCCGCCGCGCCGTAGCCGCCGCTGTCCAGGCGTGTCCAGACCCCGGGACGGCGCGTGGGCTCCAGCCCCTCGGCAGCCAGATGGATCTCGCCGGCCATGTCGAGGCCCTCGGCGAGATGGACCAGGATCTCCATCTGGTCGCCGAAGGCTTCGGCCACCAGGGTGCGGGGATCGCCCTCCAGCACCATGGCGCCGTCGCGCAGGAAGCCGACGCGGTCGGCCAGGGCCCCGGCCTGGTCGAGGTCGTGGGTGACGATCAGCACCGCCACACCCAGGCCGCGCAGATCGCGGATCACCGCGTCGACGGCTTCGCGGGCGTCGATGTCGACCCCCACGGTCGGCTCGTCGAGGATCAGCAGGGTCGGCTCGTGGACGATGGCCGCGGCGATGTTGGCCCGGCGCTGAAAGCCGCCCGACAAGGTGCGCACCGGCGCGCTCGAGCGATCGAGCGTGCGGGTCAGCTCCATGGCCCTGCGCACGGCGGCGGGGATCTGCGCGCGCGGCACGCCGGCCAGCGTAGCGAAGGTCTCGATGTTCTCGCGCACCGACAGGTTGGCGTAGAGGGCGATCTCCTGCGGGACGAGGCCAAGGCCGGCGCGGGCGGCGGGCACGCGGGCCGGATCGGCGCCGTTCAGCAGCACGCTGCCGGCGTCGGGCCGCAGACGGCCGCAGATGGCCCGCACCAAGGTGGTCTTGCCCGCCCCGTTGTGTCCCAAGAGGGCGTAGATCTCGCCGGGCCGCAGCGACAGGTCGACGCCCTTGAGGACGCGCCGCTCGCCATAGGACCGCACAACGCCTTCAGCCTTCAGAATAGGCTCTGGATTCACGCCGCCGCCTTGCGCGCGGCGAACAGCCGTCCGGCATAGGCGCCCAGCAGCCCGCCGCCGCCGGCCGCGGCCAGGGCCGCCTCCGCCGCGGCGAGATGCGCCTCCACGGCCGCGCGGGCGCCCGACAGGCCCAGGCGCGAGACGGCCGTGGTCATCGACGCGTCCTGGCCGACATCCTTGCCGGCCGCCTCGACCGAGCCCTCGGCGTCGATGATGTCGTCGCGGATCTGGAAGGCCAGGCCCACCCGGCGGGCGAACTCGCCCACCTGCTCGACGGCGGCCGCGTCGGCGCCGCCGATCAGGGCGCCGACCTGGGCGGCGGCGATGATCAGGACGCCGGTCTTCTCGTGGTTCAGCCGGTCGATGGCGGCCATGTCGCGCAGCTGATCGCGGTCGAGCAGGTCGCGGGCCTGGCCGGCCACCAGACCCATGAAGCCCACGGCGTCGGCGGCGCGAGCGCAGACCTCGGCGCGCAGGTCGCCCGAAAGCCCCTTGTCGGCGGCGATGACGGCGTAGGCCTGGTTCAGCAGGCCCACGCCCGCGAGAATGGCGGTGGCCTCGTCGAAAGCGCGATGGATGGTCGGCAGGCCGCGACGCAGGCCCGCATCGTCCATGGCCGGCAGGTCGTCGAGGATCAGCGAGGCGGCGTGGATCATCTCGAAGGCGCAGGCGGCATCGAGCGCCGCGCCCTCGTCGGCGCCGAACGCCTCGGCGGCCAGCAGGGTCAGCATCGGACGGAAGCGCTTGCCCGGGGCCAGCAGCGAATAGCGGACGGCTTCGACGAGGCGGTCGGGCGCGGTTCCCGGCGCCGGGGCCAGCTCGGCCAGGCGGCGATCGACGCGCGCCCTCAAGGCCTCGATCCGCGGCAGCAATCCCTGATGCAAGGCGACCTGGTCGTCCATCTCGCGAGTCGATGCCTCCCCCGCCCCTCCGCGGGCGAGTCATTTGAAGGCGCCCCGTCGCGGCGTCAACCCGAGCGGGCGCCCGGCGGCTCTTGACCCCGGCCGTCCGCGGCGCGTCCATGGCGGCATGTCCAAGCTCCTGCCCTCTCCCGCCGACCACGCCCGCGAGATCCTGGCCCGCCTGGGCGTGACCGGCCTGTCCGCCGACGGCGGAACCGCCGTGCGCACGCCGATCGACGGTTCGGTGCTGGCCCATGTCGCCTTCGACGACGCCAAGGCCATTGAGGCCAAGGTCGCGGGGGCCGCCCGCGCCTTCCGCGCCTGGCGCTGCGTTCCGGCGCCGCGCCGGGGCGAACTGGTCCGCCTGCTGGGCGAGGAGCTGCGGGCCGCCAAGGCCGACCTAGCCACCCTGGTGACGCTGGAAGCCGGCAAGATCGCCTCCGAAGGCGCCGGCGAGGTTCAGGAGATGATCGACATCTGCGACTTCGCCGTCGGCCTGTCGCGCCAGCTGCACGGCCTGACCATCGCCTCCGAGCGCCCCGGCCACGCCATGCGCGAGACCTGGCATCCGCTGGGGCCGGTCGCGGTGATCAGCGCCTTCAACTTCCCGGTGGCGGTGTGGGCGTGGAACGCGTGCCTGGCGCTGGCCTGCGGCGATCCGGTGATCTGGAAACCGTCGGAAAAGACGCCGCTGACGGCCCTGGCGACCCAGGCCCTGCTGGACCGCGCCATCGCCCGGTTCGGCGACGAGGCCCCCGCCGGCCTGTCCTCGGTGGTGCTGGGCGGCCGTGACGCCGGCGAGCGGCTGGCCCGCGATCCGCGCATCCCGCTGGTCAGCGCCACCGGCTCGACCCGCATGGGCAAGGCCCTGGCGCCCGTCGTCGCCGAACGCTTCGGCCGCTCGATCCTGGAGCTGGGCGGCAACAACGCCATGATCGTCACGCCCAGCGCCGACCTGTCGCTGGCCCTGCGCGCCATCGTGTTCTCGGCCGCCGGCACCGCCGGCCAGCGCTGCACGTCCCTGCGCCGGCTGATCGTGCACGAGAGCCTGGTCGACAAGGTCGGCGACGCCGTCGAGGCCGCCTTCGCGCGCCTGCCGGCCGGCGACCCGCGCCAGGACGGCGTGCTGCTGGGCCCGCTGGTCGACAAGGCCTCGTACGAGGCCTTCGTCCACGCCCTCGACCAGGCCCGGGGCGACGGCGCGCTGGTCGTCGGCGGCGAGCGGCTGCGCGAGGCCGAGGCCCCCGAGGCGTTCTACGTCCGCCCGGCCCTGGCCGCCTGCCCGCGCCGACCGCCGGCATGGCCCGCGAGACCTTCGCGCCCCTGCTCTACGTCGTGCCCTATGCCGAGTTCGAGGACGCGGTGGCGATGCAGAACGACGTCCCCCAGGGCCTGTCGTCCTGCGTGATGACCAACGACGTGCGCGAGGCCGAGGCGTTCATGAGCCCCTGGGGCAGCGACTGCGGCATCGCCAACGTCAACATCGGCCCGTCCGGCGCCGAGATCGGCGGGGCGTTCGGCGGCGAGAAGGAAACCGGCGGCGGCCGCGAGAGCGGTTCGGACGCCTGGAAGCAGTACATGCGCCGCCAGACCGCGACCGTGAACTATTCCAGCGCCCTGCCCCTGGCCCAGGGCGTGCGGTTCGACCTTTGAGGCAAGCTTGGCTTTGTAAACTTTTTGCGAGAGTGAAGAAAATCACACCCTGGAGTTGTCATCAGCCGTAGCGTGCGCCCGCTCATTCCCGAGCCGGAGGCAAACGTCATGTCGGCCTATCCCATCGCGATCTATGGCAACGGCCTGTTCCAGGACGGCTATCCCACGCCGCCCGTGCCCTACGCCACGCAGGCCCAGCAGCTGAACCAGGGGATCACCACCGTCATCCTGTGGTCGATCCACATCCACGACGGCGGCGACCTCTACCTGAACAACACGCTGTTCGTCAGCAAGGGCCAGATCCAGTACGCCACCGACGGCTCCAGCGGCGTCAATCCGGACTATCCGGCCCTGGTCAAGCAGCTGATGAGCGGCGGCAGCGTGCGCGACCTGCTGGTCTCGGCCGGCGCCTGGGGCACCACCAGCGACTTCACCGCCTGGCTGGGCGCGCGCGAGCAGGTGAAGGCCAACCTGGCCGTCCTGCAGTCGACCTTCGGGATCACCGGCGTCGATTTCGACTACGAGGGCGTCTATGGCGACGAAACCCAGAAGATGATCGTCACCCTGACGCTCGATGTCGGCTCCCTGGGCCTCTACGCCACCTACTGCCCCTACATGCAGTCCAGCTTCTGGACCGGCTGCCTGGCCGACGTCTACGCCCAGAACAACAGCCAGCAGATCGTCAAGTGGATGAACCTGCAGTGCTACGCCGGCGGCGCCAACAACAACCCCCTCCAGTGGGCCCAGGCCGTGCAGCAGACGGCCAACACGGGCGTGAGCGACCCCTACGCCTTCATCGTGCCCGGTTATGCGGTCGAAGGCGCCGAGGGCGAAGGTCCCTCGTCCATCCAGCAGGCGTTCTCGCAGCTGGCCGGCTCGGGGATCACCGGCGGCTTCCTGTGGAACAGCGGCGGCATCTTCTCGACCGAGCCCTCCGGCGGGCCGACGCCGGCCGACTACGCCGCGGCGATCAACGCCGGCCTGGGCGCGTCGACCTCGGCGCGCGAGGCGGTCGACGCCTGACGTCCATCCTGGCCCCCGTCCCGCAATCGGCGGCGGGGGCCTTTATGGGTCGCATCCATGGACGCATCACCCTACGGTAACCGCCACTTCAATGGTCGTGAGGTGAGCGTGCAGACTGTCGAGATCGTCCTGGCCCTTCTGGCCGCCGTCGTCCTGAGCGGCACGGCCGCCCGGTTCCTCCCCCTGGCCGTGCCCGCCCCCCTGGTGCAGATCGGCCTGGGCGCGCTGATCGCGACGGTCACCAAGACGCCGGTCTCGCTCGACCCGCACCTGTTTTTCCTGCTGTTCCTGCCGCCGCTGCTGTTCCTCGACGGCTGGCGCATTCCCAAGGACGAGTTCTTCAAGGACTTGCCGATCATCCTGGAACTGGCGCTGGGGCTGGTGGTGCTGACCGTGGTCGGCGTCGGCCTGCTGATCCACTGGATGATCCCGGCCATGCCGCTGGCCGTGGCCTTCGCCCTGGCCGCGGTGATCTCGCCAACCGACCCGATCGCCGTCTCGGCCATCGCCCAGCGCGTGCCGATCCCCAAGCGGCTGATGCACATCCTCGAGGGCGAGTCGCTGCTGAACGACGCCTCGGGCCTGGTTTGCCTGCGCTTCGCCATCGCCGCGGCCCTGACCGGCAGCTTCGTCCTGCACGAGGCCGTGCTGAACTTCGCCTGGGTCGCCCTGGCCGGCGTCGCCATCGGCGTGGTCACCACCCTGGTCGTCACCACCCTCAACGCCTGGCTGACCCGCGCTGGGGCCGAGGACGCCGGTCCCCAGACCCTGGTCAGCCTGCTGATCCCGTTCGCCGCCTACCTGCTGGCCGAAAAGGTGCACGCTTCGGGCATCCTGGCGGCCGTCGCCGCCGGCGTGGCCATGAGCTTCTCGGAAGTCGCCCGCCAGACCGTGGCCGCCACGCGGGTGCGCCGCAACATGGTCTGGGACACCCTGCAGTTCACCGCCAACGGCGTGATCTTCGTGCTGCTGGGCGAGCAGTTGCCGTCGATCCTGGCCGGAGCGGTCGAGACCGTCCGCACGACCGGCCACCACGAGCCCTGGTGGCTGGCGATCTATGTCGTGGCCATCACCCTGAGCCTGGGCGTGCTGCGCTTCGCCTGGGTGTGGGGCTCGCTGAAGCTGACCCTGCTGCGCGCCCGCCGACGGGGCGAAGACCGCGCCAGCCCCGACTGGAAGATCATCACCGCCACGGCCTGCGCCGGCGCGCGCGGCGCCATCACCCTGGCCGGCGTGCTGACCCTGCCGCTGGTCACCGCGGCGGGCGAGGCCTTTCCGGCCCGCGATCTTGCCATCTTCCTGGCGGCGGGCGTGATCGTGCTGTCGCTGCTGATCTCCAGCATCGCCCTGCCGCTGCTGATGAAGAACCTGCAGCTGCCGCCCGAGACGGCGGGGCTGGAGGCGGCAGAACAGGCGCGGGCCACCCTGGCCATCGCCGCCGTCCACGCCATCGAGCGCCTGCAGGCGTCCTCGCCGCACGCCGCCGACGCCGACTTCCAGACCGCCTCGGCCCGGATCGTCGACGTCTATCGCGACCGCCTGGACGGCCTGACCCAGACCGGCGAGGTGGCCATCGCCGCCCGTCGCGGCCGCGCCTTCGAAAAGGAAGTCCGCCTGGCGGCCGTGCAGGCCGAGCGCCAGGCCCTGCACGGACTGCTGCGCCAGCGGGCCGTGGACGGCGCGATCCAGGCCAGGCTGACCCGCGAGCTCGACCTGGCCGAGGCGCGCCTGCGGGTCTGACCGGCGGCTAGAGGGTCAGGGCGACGTCGATGATCGCGCCGGCGCCCGGCGTGAACGGCCCCCAGTCCTTCTGGATCGGGGCGCCGGCCTTGTCGGCGCCAGCGAGGCGCAGGGTGTAGGTCGCTCCCGGGCTCAGCACATGGCCGGCCACCGGCGGGAACCGCACGTCGTTGGAGACGAAGTCGGCCGCCCACGGCGGCGGCGGGGTCTTGCCGGTGATCATGCCCACCAGCACGGCCGGCCCCGCATCGCCCACCAGCAGCACCTGCACCGGACCGACGGCGTCCTTGCGCTGCAGGGTGACGCTGAACCAGGCCTCGGTGGCGGCCGGGCGCGGCGTCGCGCCCTCGGCCGGACCGATCCGCCTGAAGCCCAGGGCGCGAAGGATGTTGTTCACTCCGGCGCTGCCGCCGGCCAGAACGAGGCCGGTGATGAAGACGCCCAGCCCGCCGAGCGGCGAGACCTCGCCCTGCCCGCCGTAGAGAGCCTGGTACAGCGAGGCGACGACGTCGAACTTCAGGCCGTGGGCCACCAGCCAGCCGACGATCACGGCCACCGGCGTGCGCAGGCCACGGCTGCTGAAATGGTTCTGGAACACCCGCCAGCCGAACAGCACCGCCAGCGCCGACTCCAGCACCACGGCGATGGCCAGCACGCCGAACAGGATGCGGAAGATGGTCTCGTATTCGAGCTCCGAAAGATCGGCCGCCTCGGCGCGATCCTGGGCCTCGCCGGTCAGGCCGCCGGCGTCGGGCGCCGACTGCGGGACGGGCGTCGCCGGCGGCGAGAAGGTCACCACGCCGTCCTGCAGCGGCGGAGCCGGGGCCGCGATCTGGGCCTGTGCGGTCCCAAGCCCCAGCGCGGCGGCCAGACAGAGCACGGCCATCCCGCGGCCGGCCCAATGGATCGTCTTCATGGTCCCCTCCCCCCGAAGCATCGAGGGGCAACACAACCACGAAGCGACAAGCAAGATCAATGTTATCGGAGGAAGAGGCCAAGAACCTCCCCCTGTGGGGGGGAGGTGATCGCGAAGCGATCGGTGGGGGGAGTGGCGCGGCCTGGCGACCGTCTCGGAAGCTGAAACCGGCCCCCCACCGGCCTTCGGCCACCTCCCCCAGAGGGGGAGGTTCCCCTACAGCGGGATGTTGTCGTGCTTCTTGGCGGGGTTTGTCAGCACCTTGCCCTTGAGCGAGTGCAACGCCCGGACGATGCGCTTGCGGGTGCCGTGGGGCATGATGACGTCGTCGACATAGCCGCGTGAGGCGGCGACGAAGGGGTTGGCGAAGCGGTCCTTGTATTCGGCCTCGCGGGCGGCCAGGGCCTCTGGATCCTTGGCCTCCTGGCGGAAGATGATCTCGACCGCGCCCTTGGCCCCCATCACCGCGATCTCGGCGGTGGGCCAGGCGTAGTTGAAGTCGCCGCGCAGGTGCTTGGAGCTCATCACGTCATAGGCCCCGCCATAGGCCTTGCGGGTGATCAGGGTGACCTTGGGCACGGTGGCCTCGGCATAGGCGAACAAGAGCTTGGCGCCGTGCTTGATCAGGCCGCCGTACTCCTGCTTGGTGCCCGGCATGAAGCCCGGCACGTCGACCAGGGTGACGATCGGGATCTCGAAGGCGTCGCAGAACCGCACGAAGCGGGCGGCCTTGCGCGATGAGTCGATGTCGAGCACGCCGGCCAGCACCTGCGGCTGGTTGGCGACGATCCCCACGGTCTGGCCGTCCATCCGGGCGAAGCCGCAGACGATGTTCCTGGCCCACTCGGACGAGATCTCGAAGAAGTCGGCCTCGTCGACGATCTTCAGGATCAGCTCCTTCATGTCGTAGGGCTTGCCGGGATCGGTCGGGACC
>Ga0160492_100474_pt1 | contig 23225 bp, 17 predicted proteins | sample DID2MG_FD_108258 | JGI IMG/M metagenome (GOLD analysis project Ga0160492, IMG submission 108258) | Enriched soil microbial communities from UW Madison campus, WI, USA - DID2877_E24_FP2 MG | ecosystem: Environmental > Terrestrial > Soil > Unclassified | place: USA: Madison, Wisconsin | collected... | reverse complement strand
GAGCGGATCGTGGATTTCCTTGAAGAAGGTGGCGAAGGCGCCCATGGCCAGGCCCTCGACCAGCATCTGCATGCCGATGATCTTCTTGTAGACCTCGGGGGCGGCGATGATCTCGACCAGCAGGCTCTTGAGCGCCGGGCCGCATTCGACGGGCTTGCCCCAGCGGGCCTTGATGTACTTGGCGAAGGCGGTGACGTGGCGCGCCTCTTCGCGGGTTTGGTTGGCGGCGTATTCCTGCGCGCCCTGGTCTTTCAGCACGTGGCACAGGCTGGCCGACAGGTTCAGCGCGCCCTGCTCGCCGTGCAGGATCGACGAGAAGCTGCGCAGCACCGACTGGTTGATGAAGCGGGTGCGCTGCTTGGGATCGGAGAGGTGGTTGGAGACGTAGTCGGTCGACAGGGCGATCACCAGGTCCTCGGGAACCAGCGGCTGGTTCTCCATGTCGAACGGCTCGTCGAAATCGATATAGGCCTTGTCGAGCGGGTCCCAGAAGTGGTCGTGGGTGGCCGAGATGATCTTGTCGAAGGCGCTCGATCGGTTTCCGTACCGGTCGAGTTCGAGCATGGACTCGAAGTCGTCGGGCGCCACCGCGTCGTACATGGCGTCCTTGGTGATGTTCTTGTCCGTCACGGTCGGCTCCTCTCCTGTAGGCCTCTCGGCTGCTCGACGGGACCCGTCTGGCGCGGGTCTCTCCTCGAGTGAACACTGTCCACTCAAACTTCCGGTACGGTCAAATTAAAAATGACGGACCCGTCACCTTCGCCGCAGCCGCTTGAACCAGAATGGGAAACATCGCCGTGGGCCTGCCAATGGGACTGAATGTCTTTGTACTGACTGGAGCAGGGGTGTCCGCCGAGAGCGGGCTTGGCACCTTCCGCGACGAAGGCGGGGTATGGACGCAGTACGACCTGGCCGAGGTGGCCACGCCCGAGGGCTTCGCCCGCGATCCGGCCAAGGTTCGGGCCTTCTACAACGCCCGCCGCGCCAACCTGGCCGCCGCCGCGCCCAATCCCGCCCACTTCGCCCTGGCGCGGCTGGAGCGCGAGTTGGCGGCGCGGGGCGGGCGGCTCTTCCTGTGCACCCAGAACGTCGACGACCTGCACGAGAAGGCCGGCTCGACCGCCGTCGTCCATATGCACGGCGAGCTGGCCGTCACCCGCTGCCATGCCTGCGAGGCTGTCCGTCCCGATCCTGGCCCGCTGGACGGGGAGGCTGTCTGCGTGGCTTGCGGCGCGGACGGCATGGCCCGGCCGCACGTCGTCTGGTTCGGCGAGGTCCCGCTGTTCATGGACCAGATCTTCGACGCGCTGGAGGAGGCCGATCTCTTCGTCGCCATCGGCACCTCGGGCTCGGTCTATCCGGCCGCCGGCTTCGTGATGGAGGCCCGGCGGATGGGGATCCGCACCTGCGAGATCAACCTGGAACCCTCCGACAACGCCCGCGCCTTCGACGAGCGCCTCTACGGCCCGGCCGGCGAAGTCGTGCCGGCCTGGGTGGAGGCGGTGCTGAGGTAGGGGGGGCGACATTCATCGACGGCCGTCCCTCTAATCCGTGCTTCCCCGCGAAGGCGGGGATCCAAGCAGAGTCTGCGTGTCGCTCACGGCCGCGCCTTCCCGAAATGCGGCTTGGATCCCCGCCTTCGCGGGGAAACTCGGTGAGAAGCGACCAAAGTGACTGAATGCCGTCCGAACCTAGTCCTCCACCACCGGCGGCGGGATCAGGGCCAGGAAGTTGCGCACCAGGGGCGAGGCGTCGCCGGCCCGGGTGGCGATGGCCAACGGCACCTGGGGCGCCGCGCCGTCGAGCGGGCGGTAGACGACGCCGCGCACGGCCAGCTGGGCGATCGAGCCGGGGGCCATGGCCACGCCCAGGCCCGCGGCGACCATGTTGATCATCGCCACGATGTGCGGCGTCTCCTGGCCGATGGTCGGCTCGAAGCCCTCCTGGGCGCAGGTCTCGCGGATCAGGCCCAGGAACGTGCGGCCGATCCCCTGCGAGAAGATCACGAACGGCTCGCCCGCCAGCGCCGCCACCGGCACCCGGGCCTGGGCGGCCAGGGGGTGGCCGGCCGGCAGGGCCAGGATCAGCGGCTCCTCGCCCAGGGGCAGCAGATCCAGGCCCTCGGCCGCGACGTTGCCGGGGCGCACGAAGGCCGCGTCCAGCTCCGAATGCAGCAGGCGCTCGGCGAGGCGCGCCGAGTGGCATTCCTCGATGATCAGGCTGGCGTCGGGATACTTCCAGTGGAACACGGCGAAGGCCTCGGTCACCGCCGGATGGAAGTTGGCCGACGAGGTGAACCCCACCCGCAGCGCGCCGACATGGCCGCCGCCGGCCCGGCGGGCCGCCTCCTTGGCCCGTTCGGCCTGCTCAAGGATCAGCCGGGCCTCGGCCAGAAAGGCGCGGCCGGCCTCGGTCAGTTCGGCGCCGTGCGGCCGGCGCAGGAACAGCGGATAGCCGATCTCCTTCTCCAGGTCGCGGATCTGCTGGCTCAGCGGCGGCTGGCCGATGCCCAGGCGCGCGGCCGCCCGCGTGAAGTTCAGCTCTTCCGCGAGGGCGACGAAATAGCGGACGTGGCGCAGTTCCATGGGGTGGCGCGGGACTCGGCGGAAAGTTCAGGCGGGCGGAAGCTTGCCCCGGACGGTCGGGCGGGCGCCTTTCCAGAGGAGCACGGCCAGAGCCGCCAGAGCCGCTGGGATCAGGGCCAACAGCCATACGATCACCACGACCGTCAGTTGCAACACCGATAACGCGACCACGAGGGTCTTGTTCTCCGGCTTGCTTGCCTTGGGGCCTGTGATGGACACTGACGCAATCTCTCGCAACGCGGCTGGCAAGACTGCGCACGGCGAGCGAGCGCGTTCAGGCCAGTCGTCAGCGGTGTTGCATCGACCTCCGACGAATCTGCGAGAAGTATTGCGCAGAATCCGTAATATTCAATCGCAAACTCCCGCGACGGGGGATATTGTGTATTTACGCACCGTTCGTTGCGCGAATTTTGAGGCAAAATATGGACGGCGCTCCAGGTATATCTGGAAAGTATTGCCTCATATATTTTGAGTATCGCTGATCAGCCTTCCAGCGTCGCCAGCACCTTCGGGTCGCGACGGGCCAGATCCACCAGCCGCTCGACCAGGGCCTCGCGGCTGTCCAGAGCCAGGCCGTCGCGCAGGCGCGCCATGCGATCGCGCACCGCCTGCAGGCCCGGTTCGTCCAGGGCGTTGGTCGCGACGACCACGGCCGCCTGGTGCTTGCAGGCGCCGAACTTGGCGAACCCCGGACAATCGCAGCGGCCCTCGCCGGCCGGCGCGCGAAGCTCCACCACATAGAGGTCGCCGGCGCTGCCGGTGACGTGGGCGGTCACCGCGTCGTCCTCGATCGACACCAGGTCGACGTCGCCCTTGTCGGCGATCGCCGCGCCGCTCTCGAACCAGCGCTCGTCCATGCGTTCGCGCCAGGTTTCAGCGTCAAACAGGCTCATGCCTCGTCCTCGATGCGGTGGATGTCGTCGTCCGACAGTCCGAAGTGATGGCCGATCTCGTGGACCAGCACGTGCTCGATCAGCGCGCCGAGGGTCACATCGCCGCGTTCGCACCATTCGTCCAGGATCGGGCGGCGATAGAGGAAGACCATCGAGGGCTGGGCGCCCACGTCCAGCACCGAGCGGCGCGACAGGTCCACGCCCTGGTAGAGGCCGGTCAGTTCGAACGGGTCCTCGATGCCCAGGCTGTCGAGCACCTCGTCGGTGGCGAAGTCGTCGATGCGGAAGACGACGTCGCCGGTCAGGCGGCGGAACTCGTCGGGCAGGGCGTCGAAGGCGGCCTTGGCCAGGGCGGCGAAGTCGTCCAGCGAGGGGGCGAGGCGGTCGGTCCAGGTCATGAACCTGAAATAGCGTGATTGCTCGCGGGGGGAAGGGGCCAGATCGCGCTCGCGCCGCGCGCGGTCTAAGCTGCCAAATCTGATTCGACCCTTACGCCTTCTGGGGCTAGCGACACGCCGGATGACATCGCTCGATCTGATCCTGGCCGCGGCGGCCGGCGCGGTCTGCCTGGCGATCTGCGCCACGCTGTGGGCCCTGGCCCAACGACGCGCCTTCGACGCGCGCATCGCCGGCATGCGGCTGCGCCTCGACGCGCTGGAAAGCGGTTCGGTGGCGGCCCAGGCCTCGGCCGAAGCCTTCGACAACGCCCTGGTGGCGGTCGAGGACGGCGCGGCCCGCCTGGTGTCGGGCGACGACAGTCTGCACGCCTGCGCCCAGGTGCTGAACGTCGAGGCCACGCCCGACGCCCTGGTCGAGGCGCTGATCGCCGGTGATCCCGACCACGCCGCCCGCCTGAAGGCCCTGTTCGAGCGCGGCGAGGCCTGCGCCTTCGAGGCCCGCGGGCCCGGCGGCCGGGTGATCGTCGAGGGCCGCGCGGCCGGGGCCCTGGCCTGGCTGCGCCTGGCGGCCCAGACCGGCGACCTTGGCCTGCCCAGCGCCGCCCGCTTCGCCGCCTTCGTCGACGGCCTGTCCGAGCCGGCCTGGATCGCTGCCGCCGACGGCGCGCCGACCTGGGCCAACGCCGCCTACCTGCGGGCCGTGGGCGTCGACAACGCCGCCCAGGCCGCGCGCGCCGGCAAGACCTTCGATCGCGCGGTCGACGCCCTGGCCGTCGAGGCCGCCGCCAAGGTCGAGCGTCGCGAGAGCGTGCGCTGGACGCCGATCGACGGCCGCAGGCGGGCTTTCCGCTTCACCGTCAAGCCGCTGGACGGCGGCGGGGCCGGGGTGTTCAGCGCCGACGTCACCGAGGTCGAGGACGTCCGCGAGACCCTGAAGAACCACGTCGCCGCCCACGACGAGACCCTGAACCACATCGCCGACGGCGTGGCGATCTTCAGCGCCAGCCGCCGCCTGTCGTTCCACAACACCGCCTTCGCCGAGCTCTGGGGCCTGGAGCCGGCGTGGCTGGCCGAGCGTCCGACCCACGGCGAGGTGCTGGATCGCCTGCGCCAGCGCCGCCGCCTGCCCGAGACGGTGGACTATGCCAAGTGGAAGGCCGCTGAGCTGGCCCGCTACGAGGACCTAGGGCCCCAGGCCGACGAGCTGTGGGACCTGCCCGACGGGCGCACTCTCAAGGTGGTGCGCCAGCCTCACCCGCTGGGCGGCATGCTGCTGCTCTATTCCGACATCACCGGCGAGCTGCGCCTGAAGGCCCAGTACAACGCCCTGATCCAGGTGCAGCAGGCCACGCTCGACAAGCTGAACGACGCCGTGGCCGTGTTCGGCTCGGACGGCCGCCTGCGGCTGCACAACGAGGCCTTCGAGACCTTCTGGAACGTCACGCCCCAGGCCCTGCAGGCCGCCGGCGACTTCGAGGGCGTGGTCGAGCTGTGCGTGCGCCGCCTGCACGATCTGTCGTTCTGGCGCGAGCTCAAGGGCCGGGTGGCGGATCCCGATCCGCAGATGCGCGCGCCGACCTCGGGCGAGGTGCGCACCTCCGACGGCCGCATCGTCGTCTATCAGAGCCGGCCGCTGCCCGACGGCGCGACCCTGATCGCCTTCGCCGACGTCACCGACACCCGTCACCTGGAAAGCGCCCTGGCCGACCGCTCCGCGGCTTTGGCCGAGGCCGAGCGGCTCAAGCGCGACTTCGTCGGCAACGTCTCCTACGAGCTGCGCACGCCGCTGACGACGATCATCGGCTATTCCGAACTGCTCGAGCGCGCCGAGGGCCTGCACGAGCGCGGCAAGGGCCACGTGGCCGCCGTGCGCGCCGCCGCCACCCAGCTGGCCCGCTCGATCGACGACGTGCTCGACATGGCCCAGATCGACGCCGGCGAGATGGCGCTGGAGATCGAGGACATCCGCGTCGTCGACCTGCTGCAGGGCGCCTACCAGCGCGGCGGCAAGGACGCCGAGATCGGCGGCGTGACGCTGGAAGTGATCTGCGACGAGGACGTCGGCCTGATCCGCGGCGACGCCAAGCGCCTGAACCAGACTGTCGACCACCTGGTCGAGAACGCCCTGCGCCAGACCCCGCCGGGCGGCAAGGTGACGATCTCGGCTACGCGGGCCCTGGGCGAGGTCAAGCTGCACGTCACCGACACCGGCCGGGGCGTGCCCTTCCACGTCCAGGCCCACATCTTCGACCGCTTCGTCGGCCGTGATCGCGGCGGCCCGGGCCTGGGCCTGGCCCTGGTCAAGGCGCTGGTCGAGCTGCACGGCGGCTGGGTGGCCCTGGAGAGCGAGCCGGGCGCCGGCTCGACCTTCACCTGCCACCTGCCCGAAACCCAGCACCCCGGCGCGGCCCAGCCGGAGTTCGGGTTCTAGGCTCTTTGGGCGTGGCCGCCTGATCGGCGCGAAACGGCTTTCCGGCCCGGGCGTTGTGTCGGGACCTCCAAGGCGAGCCGGAGCCGATGCACCTTCTGATCCGCGCCGCCTTCGCCGGCGCCAGCCTGCTGCTGATGATCGCGTCCCTGGCCCTGGTGGCGCTGGGCTTCGCCGACGTGCTGGAGAGCCTTCGCCAGGCTCAGGGCGACGGAGCGGACGCCGTGCTGGACGGCCTGGGCTACCTGATCGTGGCCATCGCCGTCTTCGACGTCGCCAAGTACCTGTTCGAGGAGGAGGTGCGGCGGGGCAAGGAAAAGCGCAGCGCGGCCGAGGCCCGGCGCAGCCTGACCAAGTTCCTGTCGACCATCGTCATCGCCCTGTTCCTCGAGGGGCTGGTCGTGGTGTTCAAGACCGCCCGCACCGACGTGGCCCTGCTGGTCTATCCGACCATGCTGCTGCTCGCCGCGGCCGTCATCCTGGTCGCGCTGGGGGCGTTCCAGCGCTTTTCGGCCGCGGTTGAGGAGAAGGTGGGCGAGGACGACGACGCCGAGGAGCGCAAGGAGCGCACGCATTGAGCGCGCGCAGGCGCTCTCAACGCGCCGGCCAGTCCATCCGCCAGTGGGTCGCGGTCTCGCCGGTGGCGGCGAAGCCGAGGCGCTCGTAGAGCGTCCGTGCGCGGACATTGTCCTTTAGTACGTGCAGCCAGACGCCGGGCGAGCCCTGTCGGCGGGCCTGGGCCTGGGCGGCCTTCAGCAGGTCGCCGCCGATCCCCTTGCCGCGCACCAGCGCCAGCAGGCCGATGTCGACCACCAGCAGGCCTTCGGGCGTGTCGTCCAGATAGAGCCGGCCGACGGCCTTGCCGCGCCGCTCGACGATCAGCCGCCAGGCGTGCGGATGGGCGCGGCCGAAATGGGCGTCCTGCAGGTCGTACTGGCTGTCGGTGAAGGCGCGCTTCTGGGGCGGCGGCCAGTCGACGGCCGCCAGCTCCTCGGCGCGCAGGTCGGCGTAGAGGTCGCGAAGGAAGAACGTGTCCTCGAAACGGATCGAGCGAAGGGCCAGGCCCTTCGCTCGCCAGTTTACGGGCGCGAGGTTCGGCGGCGGGACAGGTCCCGCCGCCGACGCCGTCAGGTCAGTTGAAGCTGGGGAAGACGCCATAGAGCGCGATCGACCAGTTCAGGGCCAGGAGCGGCGAGTTGTTCTCGTGCGGCAGACCGCCGCCCGTGGGCAGGATGGTGTTGGGCGCCAGCGACGTATTGGGCGACTGGGCGGCCAGGAACACCTTGGTGGCGCCTTGCGAGATCAGCGCGCCCGAGGTGGGAGCGGCCGACCGCGTGGCGGTGCCGCCGCTGTAGGTCTGGAAGGCGTGGGTGTGCTGCGGGATCGTGTCGGTCGTCAGGGTGACGCTCGACGTCCCGAAGGTCTCGCCGATCGTCCGGGGCGACAGGCCGGCGCCCGTGCCCTGGTTGGCGACGCCGCGATTGACCAGGTTCGGCAGCTGGAAGGTGCTGCTGCCGTTGCCGCCATAGTAGGTGCCCAGCAGCGAGAACAACGCGGTGTTCTGCTGGACCGCCAGGGTGGCGCCGTTGCACAGCGCCCACTGGTAGGGCGCGTAGCTGAAGGCGAAGAGCTGGATCTCGCCGACGAAGGGTTCGCTCATGGTTGGATCTCCAGCTCAGTTTTGCGACGGGAAGATGCCGAAGGCGGAAATGCAGATCGACACGGTCAGGGTCGGCGCGCAGTTCTGGTGCGGTTGGCTGCCGCCCGTGAAGCCGACGGCCTCGGTGTCCATGGCGACCACCGTCGTGCCCGCGGAGTCCGGCAGATAGAGCGTGTCGGTGCCGCCGATCGTGCCGGGGAACAGGGTCGGCCCGGGGGTGATGGCGGTGGACGCGCCGGCGACCGCGACCATGGTGTGGTTGTGGGACGGGATCTGCTGGGTGATCAGCGTCACTTCTTCCGTGCCCGACTTCTGGCCCAGAACATAGGTGCTGCCGCCGGGCAGGGTGCCCCAGTGGATCGGGCGGCGGCCCTTCAGGTCCGGAATCCCGAAGGTGGTGACGCCGTCACCGCCGAAGGTGGTGCCCAGCAGGGTGTAGAGGGTCTGGTAGTCCGCGATCGACAGCAGTCGTCCATCGCAGGGAAACCATCCCGAGGGCGTGCGCGAGAAACCGAACGCACGAATCTCGCCGACATACGGCTGGCTCATTTTAGAACTCCGTTTTGACGGCTGATTAGTTGCGCGAAGGGTAGATGCCCGACAGGGCGATCACGAACGTGATGGCCTCGTAGGGCTGCAGGTTCGGGTGCGGCTGGGTGCCGCCCGTGACGCCGATGGTGGCCGGATAGAGCGGCTGCAGGGAGCCTCCGCCTTGCGCCACATAGGCCGACGTCGTGCTGACGCTCGAGGTCGCGAACAGGCCGCCGGTCGGGTTGCGCCCGCCGCCCACCTGGTTGGTGGCCGTCGCCGTGTGGGTGTGAGACGGCAGGTTGCTGGTCAGCAGCGTGACGTTCTCCACGCCCGTGACCGTACCCAGCTGGTAAGGCGCGGGTTGCCAGGACGGATCCACCGAGCTGCCGAAGCCGACCGGCGTTCGGCCGCGCAGGTCGGGTAGGGCGAAGTTGGAAACGCCGTTGCCGCCGTAATAAGTTCCCAGCAGAGAAAATAGCGCCGTATTCTGATTGATGGGCAAAAGCTGCCCGTTGCAGAAGGCGAAATACTTCTGCGCGAAGTTGTAGCCGGTCATCATGACCTGGCCCATGAAGAATTCTGCCATAGCCCTCCCCCGGGATAGACGCGCAAAAAGTGCGCGCCCAGGCCAAGCATGGCCCGGGATAAAATCAACTGTAAAGCGAAAAACCGAGATCTCGGTTTTTGTCTGGACTGTCAGGTTCCGGACTAGTCGCAACCAAAGAATGCGAATTTTTTGAAATCTGTGCATAAATGCACTGGAGCGGGCAATTAATTCGCTCTAGCGTTGAGATGGGGCGGCTGTGCGTTTTGGCCGCGAAACGCGTTTGGATTGTGCACCGCGGGGGCGGTGCGTTTGGGGGACGGCTTTTGAAAAGCGTCAGCATGCTTCGCGCCGGTTATCCGGCCGCGGAATCTTCGTCCGTGTTCGCTAAGATATTTTCGGCGTTCGCGTCCCGGTTCGGCAAACTTCTCGCCGTTCCATTGATCTTCGCCTCCGTGCTTCTGGGGGCGAGCCTCGGGACTCCAACGGAATCGAGAGCCGCTGACTGCACCCTCTCGTCCATGACCTTCACCTCGGTGGGCGCCACGCAGACGCTCAATGCGAGCAGCTGCGACATCTTCATCACCTATGCGGGCGACAGCTTCTGGGGCGGGATCCACTCCGTCCAGGGCGAGAACGCCATCGACTATCCGGGGGAGGGGTACAGCAACATCTACCCCTATCCATCCGCGGACACGACGGTCACGACCGCCAACGCGACCTACAAGTTCCGGTCCAACAGCGCCCAGTCCGACGCCTCGGCCACCGACATCTTCACGGTGACCCTGATGTCGGTGAACGCCAACGCGCCGGCGAGCGAAACCCTGACGCTCTATACCTGTCCGTCCTACGGCGGCGGGGCGACCTGTAGCGCCACCAAGTCGGTGGGCATCACGGTGAACCTCAACGTTCCGCCGGCGGTGAGCTCGCTCAGCCCGACCAGCGGCTCGACCGCGGGCGGCACCAGCGTCGTTCTGACCGGCTCCAACTTCGTCAACATCACCGCCGTCACCTTCGGCGGCACGAACGCGACCGGCTACACGGTCAACAGCGCCACCCAGATCACCGCGACGGCCCCCGCCGGCTCGGCTGGCACGGTCAACGCCCGCGTCACCTCGTCCACCGGCGGCCAGAGCGCCACCGCGGCCGGCAACCAGTACACCTACGTGGCCCCGCCGACCGTGACGAGCATATCGCCGACCGCCGGACCGACAGGAGGCGGGACAAGCGTCACCATCACCGGCACCAACCTCAGCGGCGCCTCGGCCGTGAGCTTCGGCGGCACGGCGGCGACCGGCTTCACCGTCAACAGCGCCACCCAGATCACCGCGACGGCTCCGGCCGGCACCGGCACCGTGGACGTTCGCGTCACCACCACGGGCGGCACCAGCGCCACCAGCGCGGCCGACCAGTACACCTATGTCGCGGCGCCGACCGTGACCGCGGTCTCGCCGACCACGGGCAGCACGGCGGGCGGCACTTCGGTGACCATCACCGGCACGAACCTGTCGGGCGCCACGGCCGTGACGTTCGGCGGCACGGCGGCGACCGGCTACACGGTCAACAGCGCCACCCAGATCACGGCGACCGCGCCGGCCGGTTCGGCCGGTACGGTGGACATCCGCGTCACCACGGTGGGCGGCACCAGCGCCACCAGTGCGTCCGACCAGTTCACCTATTCGGCCCTGCCGACGGTGACCTCGATCTCGCCGACGGCGGGCCCGACAGGCGGCGGCACGTCCGTGACGATCACCGGCACCAATTTCACCGGCGTCACCGCGGTGACGTTCGGCGCCACGGCGGCGACCGGCTTCACGTTCAACAGCGCCACCTCGATCACGGCGACCGCGCCGGCCGGTTCGGCTGGCACGGTGGACATCCGCGTCACGACGCCGGCCGGCTCCAGCGCCACCAGCGCGGCCGACCAGTACACCTATGTCAACGCTCCGACGGTGACCTCGGTCTCGCCCACGGCGGGTCCGACGGGCGGCGGCACGACCGTGACCATCACCGGCACCGGCTTCGCGGCCGCGGCCGGTACGGGCGCCGTCAAGTTCGGCGCGGCCAACGCCACCTACACGATCAACAGCAACACCCAGATCACGGCGACGTCGCCGGCCAACTCGGCGGGCACCTACGACATCACCGTGACCACGGTGGGCGGCACGAGCGCCACCAGCGCTTCGGACCAGTACACCTACGTCTCGGCCCCGACCGTGACCTCGGTCTCGCCGACGGCGGGTCCGACGAGCGGCGGCACGAGCGTGACCATCACCGGCACGAACCTGTCGGGCGCCACGGCCGTGACGTTCGGCGCCAGCGCGGCGACCGGCTTCACCGTCAACAGCGCCACCCAGATCACGGCGACCGCGCCGGCCGGTTCGGCCAGCACGGTGGACATCCGCGTCACCACGTCGGGCGGCACCAGCGCCACCAGCGCGGCCGACCAGTACACCTATGTCACCGCTCCGACGGTGACCTCGGTCTCGCCGACGGCGGGGCCGACCGCGGGCGGCACGACGGTGACCATCACCGGTACGGGCTTCGCCGCGGCGGCCGGCACGGGCGCCGTCAAGTTCGGCGCGACGACGGCCACCTATACGATCAACAGCAGCACCCAGATCACGGCGACGTCGCCGGCCAATTCGGCGGGCACCTACGACATCACCGTGACCACCGTGGGCGGCGTCAGCGCCACCAGCGCCTCCGACCAGTACACCTATGTCGCGCCGCCGGTCGGCAGCTCGCAGACCTACGGCTCGATCGTCGCCTACAACACCGGCTCGAACGCGACGACCAACATCGACCTGTCGCTCTACATCACGGGCGGCGGCACGCCGACCAACTACGCTGTCGGCTCGGCCACGACCGCTCAAGGCGGCAGCGTCAGCGTCAACAGCAGCGGGATCGCGACCTACACGCCCCCCGTCGGCTACCGTAACGCCAACGACAGCTTCACCTACACGGCGTCCAACGTCGGCGGCACCTCGGCGCCGGCCACGGTCACCGTGACCATCGGCAATCCGACGATCACCCTGACCCTGCCGTCCAGCACGGGCACGGTCGAACGCGTCTACAATTCGGGCGCCGCCGCCGTGACCTTCGCGGGCGGTCGGGCCAGCTACACCGTCAACAGCATCAACGGTCTGCCCTCGGGCCTGACCGACGCAGGCGGCGGCGTCATCAGCGGCACGCCCTTGGCCAACGGCGTGTTCACGGTCACCGTCAACGTCACCGACAGCTCGCTGGGCGCGGGTCCGTACAACGCCAACACCACGGCGACCCTGACGATCAGCCTGCCGCCGGCGCCGGTGGTCTCGTCCTTCAGCATCAACGGCCTGACCTACAACAGCGGTTCGGCCACGGCGACGACCTTCAGCGCGGCCCCGCACGCCACCGAAAGCCCGACCGGCTACCAGGTCGGCGCCTCGTCCTACGGCGCTACGGTCAGCGTCGATAGCGCGGGCCTGATGAGCTACACCCCGCCGGTCGGCTTCCGCGGCACCGACACCTTCAACTACGTCGCCACCAACGCCGGCGGCACGTCGAACGTCGGCCAGGTCTTCGTGACCGTGGACGACCCGGTGTTGTCGGTCACCCTGCCGGCCTCCACCGGCACGGTGGGCGCTGTCTACAACAGCGGCTCCTCGGTGGTGACCATCAGCGGCGGCAATCCGCCCTACAACAACTTCTCGGCCACGGGCCTGCCCGCCGGCCTGACCATGGACAGCTCGGGCGTCATCAGCGGTACCCCGACCACGGCGACCACCGCCACGGTCGTGGTCACCGTCACCGACAGCTCGGGCGGCAACGGCAGCTATACCGGCACGGCCTCGGCCAACCTGACCATCGCCGCGCCGACCATCACCCTGTCGCCCGCCGCGGGCGCCCTGCCGGGCGGCCAGGCCGGCGTCAGCTACAGCCAGACCTTCACCAGCACGGGCGGCGTCACGCCGACGACCTTCAGCGTCACCGCCGGCGCCCTACCTCCGGGCCTGTCGCTGGACACCAGCGGCGTGGCCTCGGGCACGCCGACGTCGACGGGGACCTACAACTTCACGGTCACCGCCACCGACAGCAGCGGCAACAGCTACACGGGCTCGGCCGCCTACAGCATCACGGTGAGCGCTCCGACGATCGTCGTGTCGCCCTCGACCCTGCCGGCCGGGACCGTGGCCGCCGCCTACAGCCAGACGATCACCGCCAGCGGCGGCACGACTCCCTATGTCTTCTCTCTCGACAGCGGCACTCTGCCCGCCGGCCTGACCCTGACGACCGGAGGGGTGCTCTCGGGCACGCCGACGCAAGGCGGTTCGTTCCCGATCACCATCAAGGCGACGGACGCGACCGCGGGCGGGACCTATAGCGGCACGCAGACCTACACCCTGGTCATCGGCGCCCCGTCGATCACGCTGTCGCCCGCCTCGGGCGCCCTGGCCGGCGGCCTCATCGCCACCGCCTACAGCGACACGGTCACCGCCAGCGGCGGTACGGCCGGCTACACCTTCCAAGTGACCGCCGGCAGCCTGCCGCCCGGTCTGACCCTGTCGACCGGCGGCGCCATCAGCGGCTCGCCGACGGGTGGTGGAACCTACAACTTCACGATCACCGCCACCGACTCCAGCACGGGTTCGGGTCCCTATACGGGCGCGGCCGCTTACAGCATCACCGTCGCCTCGCCGACGATCACGCTGTCGCCGACCTCGCTCGCCAACGGCACGGTCGCTTCGGCCTACAGCGCCTCGATCACCGCCAGCGGGGGCACCACGCCCTACAGCTACGCGGTGACCAGCGGCGCCCTGCCGGCCGGCGTCACCCTGTCGACCAGCGGCGCGCTCTCGGGCACGCCGACGGCGGGCGGGACCTTCACCTTCGACGTCACCGCCACCGACAGCTCGACGGGGACCGGCGCGCCGTTCGCCGGCGTGCGGTCCTACAGCCTGACCATCGCGGCGCCGACCATCACGGTCTCGCCGACCAGCCTGACCTCGGTCGCGGTCGGTACGAGCGTCAGCGAGACGATCTCCGCCACCGGCGGCACCAGCGGCTACACCTACGCGGTGACCGCCGGCGCTCTCCCGGCCGGGGTCACCCTGTCCGGCGACGCGCTCTCGGGCGCGCCGACGGCCGCGGGTTCGTTCACCTTCACGATCACCGCCACCGACTCCAGCACCGGCACGGGTCCCTATACGGGGGCGCGCGCCTACACCTGGGTGATCGGCGCGCCGACGATCACGGTCGCTCCGACTTCGCTGTCGAACGGCCAGATCGGCGCGGCCTACGTCGCCACGATCACCGCTAGCGGCGGCGTCAGCCCCTACGGCTACTCTGTCACCAGCGGCGCCCTGCCGGCCGGCCTGGCCCTGTCGTCGACCGGTTCCATCACCGGCACGCCGACCGCGGCGGGTTCGTTCACCTTCACGATCACCGCCACCGACTCGGCGACGGGGACCGGCGCGCCGTTCACCGGCGGCCGCAGCTACACGATCTCGATCCTCAGCCCGGCGCTGACTCTCACGCCGAGCACCTTGTCAGGCATGACGGTGGCTTCGCCCTTCACGGCGACCGTCACGGCCGCCGGCGGCACCGCGCCGTACAACTACTTCATGTACGGCGGCACGGTTTTGCCGACGGGTCTGTCGCTGTCGTCGACCGGTGAAATCACCGGCACGCCGACCGCTTCGGGCAGCTTCAGCTTCACGATCGCGGCCACCGACGCCTCCACCGGGACCGGCGCGCCGTTCACCGTGGCCCGGGCCTATAACGTCACGGTCGCAGCGCCGACCCTGAACATGAGCCCGGCCACCCTGGCGGACGCCACCCAGCACGCCGCCTACAACGAGACGATCACCGCCACCGGCGGCACGTCGCCCTACACCTACACCGTGACGTCCGGCACGCTGCCGACCGGCGTCACCCTGTCGACCGGCGGTGTGCTCTCGGGCACGCCGACCGTCACCGGGACCTTCAACATCACCATCCGGGCCACCGACTCCACGACCGGCGGCGGGCCGTACATCGTCGAGACGTTCTACAGCCTGGTCGTCAACGTGCCCGCGCCGCCGACGCCGGGGGCGGTCTCCACGACTGTCGCCGCCAACAGCAGCAACAACGTGGTCACCCCGGCCCTGAGCGGCGTGCCGGCGACCTCGGTCACCGTCGCCACCGCCCCGGCTCACGGGACGGCCACGGTCAGCGGCATGACCTTCCTCTACACGCCGACGGCCGGTTACTCGGGCGCCGACAGCTTCACCTACACCGCCTCCAACGCCGGCGGGCCTTCGGCTCCGGCCACGGTCTCGATCACCGTGACCGCCCCGGTCCTGGTGGTCGCCGGTTCGCCTCCGGGCGGCACGGTGGCGACGGCCTACGCCGGCGCGACCTTCACGGCCACGACCGGTACGGTTCCCTATACCTTCACGGGTACGGGCCTGCCGCCCGGCCTGACCCTCAGCGCCGCCGGCGTCCTTTCGGGCACGCCGACCGCCGGGGGGACCTACAGCACGGTGATCACCGCCACCGACGCCTACGGCGCCACCGGTTCGGCGACCTTCTCGATCACCATCGCCGCGCCGACCCTGTCGGTGACGCCGACCTCGCTGCCGACGGCCGACTACGGCACCGCTTACAGCCAGACCTTCCATGGGGTCGGCGGCGTGGCGCCCTACACCTACGCCCTCACCGGGACCCTCCCGACGGGCGTGTCGTTCAACACCTCGACCGGCGTGCTCTCGGGCTCGCCGACCGAGGACGGCAGCTTCCCGCTGACGGTCACGGCCACCGACTCGGCCGGCGGCTCTGGTCCCTACTCGGCCAGCGTCTCCGTCACCCTGTCGGTCAACGTGGCCCCGCCGCCGGTGGTCGAGCCGACCAGCACCACCACCGACGCGGGCGAGTCGACGACCATCGACGTCTCCAGCCTGATCGACGGCTTCTACGACAGCGTCATCATCGTCGACCCGCCGCAACACGGCACGGCGACGGTCAGCGGCGCCGCGTCGCGGATGCGGTCGCAGGGCTCGGGTTCTGTCCAGATCACCTACACGCCGAACCCCGGCTACTACGGTGCGGACAGCTTCACCTACGCCGCCACCGGTCCTGGGGGCACCTCGTCGCCGGCCGCCATCAGCGTCGCCGTCGCCGCCCCGGCCCCGGTCGTCGTCAACGACACCGCCACGCTCGCCGCCAATGCGACGGTGAACATCGCGGTGACCGCCAACGACACCGGTCCGATCAGCACCATCGCCATCGCCACGGCCCCGAGCCACGGCACGGCGACGGTGTCGGCCCTGACCGTCAACTACGTGCCGGCCACCAACTTCTTCGGTACGGACACCTTCACCTACACGGCCACCGGCGAAGGCGGCACGGGCGGTCCGGCGACGGTCACCGTCACGGTCACCCCGCTGGCCACGCCGACCCAGACCGCTCAGGTCATCACCGTCCTGGCCGGCCAATCGGCCACCCTGGCGGCGACCCAAGGCGCCACGGGCAGCCCGTTCACGAGCGTCACCGTCGCCACCGCCCCGACCAAGGGCACGGCCACGATCAACGGTCTGAACATCGTCTACACCCCGGCCGCCGGCTTCTCGGGCGCCGACGCCTTCACCTACCGGATCAACAATCCCTTCGGGGCCTCTGATCCGGTGCCGGTGACGGTGACGGTCAACCCGGCGCCGCTCACGGCCCCGCCGATCACCGTCGAGATCCTCGCCGGCCAGAAGGCGGTCGTGAACCTGGTGACCAACGCCAGCGGCGGGCCGTTCATCGGCGCGGCGGTGGTGGCGATCACCCCGGCCAACTCGGGCGCGGCGGTCATCACCAACCCCTCGACCGGCGCCTACACCCTGACCTTCACCCCCGACAACGCCTTCGCGGGCACGGCGGTGGTGACCTACACGCTGAGCAACGCCTTCGCGACTTCGGCCCCCGGCCGGATCAACGTGATCGTCACGGCTCGTCCCGATCCCTCGCAGGATCCGGAAGTGAAGGGTCTGGTCGCGGCTCAGGACGCGGCGGCCATCCGGTTCGCCGACGCCCAGATCAGCAACTTCAGCCGTCGCCTCGAGCAACTGCACAACGGCGGCGGCGCGGGTCGCGGGTTCGGGGTCAGCGTCCGCGGCGGCAACACCGAGCGGGAAGACGGGCTGGAAGCGCGCGAGCGGTTCCGCAAGTACGCCAGCCTCGGCATGAACGACGCTGCCGATCCGTCCTCGCCGCTGCTGCCGGCCGCCTCGTCGGCCGACGCGGCGCCCGGGAACGACGGCGAAGACGGCCAGGCCGGTCCCCAGCGCTGGGGCGTGTGGGCCGCGGGTTCGGCCGACTTCGGGATGCGTGACACGGTCGGTTCGCAAAGCGGCTTCCGCTTCACGACCGACGGTCTCACCGCCGGCGTCGACTACCGGGTCAACGGGCAGTTCGCCTTCGGTGTGGGCCTCGGCTACGGCCGAGACTCCAGCCGGGTCGGCAAGAACGGCACCAAGAGCCGGGCCGAAAGCTACAGCGCCGGCCTCTATGCCAGCCTGCAGCCGAGCGAGAAGACCTTCGTCGACGGTGTGGTCGGCTTCGGGTCGCTCGACTTCGACAGCCGCCGCTACGTCACCACGACGGGCGAGCTGGTGACCGGCAAGCGTGACGGCGACCAGACGTTCCTGGCTCTGACCTTCGGGTACGAGCACCGGACCCCGACCAGCCTGCTGTCGCCCTACGGGCGCATGGCCTACAGCCGGTCGGTTCTGGACGCCTTCTCGGAGAACGGCGGCGGACCCTACGGTCTGACCTACCACGAGCAGACCGTGCGCAGCCTGACCGGCACGCTGGGCCTGCGCGGGGAGTTCGCCCGCAAGACCGCCGCCGGCCTGCTGGCGCCGCGCTTCCGGGTCGAGTACTCGCACGACTTCGAGAAGGCCGCTGACGCCATGCTCAGCTACACCGACTGGGTGGGCGGGCCGACCTACCGCCTGGCGGTGGATCCGATCGACCGCGACCAGCTGCGGCTGGAGCTCGGGGCCGACCTGACGGTCAAGAGCGGCTGGAAGATCGGTCTGGACTTCGACAACTCGGTGTCGAAGGACAGCGACAGCCAGGGGGTCCGCCTCTCGGTCCAGTCGCCCTTCTGATCGGGACGACGAACTGAAGACTAGGAAGGGCGGCGCCAGCAAAGGCGCCGCCCTTTTTCTTTCTCCTCCCCCGCATCAGCGGGGGAGGAGAACCACCCCCGGGTCGCGCGAAGCGCGCGCCCGAGGACAGGCTCCGTGGTGGAGGGGGCGAGACTGAGCGCCGAGCTTGAACTCGCCCCCTCCGTCACGCTGCGTATCCGCAGCGCGCCACCTCCCCCGCTAAAGCGAGGGAGGAGCCGGCGCTGCGAACGAAAAACGCCCGGCGGGTCGGACCCGCCGGGCGTTCTTGTTTTCAGCGATGCGCGAAGATCAGCGGTCGAAATTGCGGGCCAGCAGGAAGCCGAACACCGCGCCGGCCACGAAGGTCCCCAGCGCCAGGGCCAGGGGGTGGTCCTCGGCGGCCTTGTGGGCGGCTTCGGCCTTGGGCTTGGACCAGGCGATGGCCGCGTCGGTCTTGTCGTGCACGTAGTCGCGGGCGACCTGGGTCTTTTCGGTGGCGGTCTCGGCGACGTTGGCGGCGGCCTTCTTGACCGCGGCGGTGGCCTTGGCGGCGGTCTTCTTGGCGCTGCTCTTGGCGCGGGCGGAAGCGGCGCTGGCCTCGCCGGCGAGATCGGTCTTGATGGTGGCGTCGGTCATCGGCGTCTCCCGATTTGGGGTGTGTTCGAAGGCGCGGCGCTGCGGCGCGCGGCCGTGGGTCTGGAGACTAACACCTGGCGAGCCGGTTTGGTTCGGACAAGAGGGGCGGCCGGCAGCTTTTGCGTGCATCGCCGCACGGTGGTCCCGTCGTCACGGAGGAGGAGGCGGCCTCAGTTGTCGCGCACGACCTTCAGCACGGCCTCGCCGTAGCGGTCGAGCTTGCCCTGGCCGACGCCGCCGGACTTGCCCAGGGCTGGCAGGGTCGTGGGGCGGGCGGCGGCGATCTCGGCCAGGGTGGCGTCGTGGAAGATGACGTAGGGCGGCACGTGCTGGGCCGAGGCCTGGTCCTTGCGCCAGGCGCGCAGGGCCTCGAACAGCGCCTGGTCGCCCGGCGGCACGGTCAGGGCCTGGCGCCGGCGCAGGCTCTTGCCGCTGCCGCCGGAACCTCCCTTGCCGCCGCCGGCGTCGCCGCCCGGGGCCTGGCGCAGCGACACCTGCCGCTCGCCGCGATAGACTTGGCGCACGCCCTCGCCGTCGCCCAGGCCGATAAGCGGCCGGCCGTCATTGGGGTCCTCGCGCAGCAGGCCCTCGAACACCAGGGTGTCGAGCAGGTCGCGCCAGCCCTGGGGGCTGAACTCCTTGCCGATGCCGAAGGTCGACATCTGGGCTTCCTGCTGGGTGACGTCCTTGGTCTTGCCCAGCAGGTGATCGATCAATCGGCCGCGCCCGAAGCGCCCGCCCAGGCGATGGGCGGCCGACAGGGCCTTCTGGGCGGCCTGGCTGGCGTCGATCCCGCTCGGCGGCGAGACGCAGATGTCGCAGGTTCCGCAGCGCTCCACCCCCTCTTCGCCGAAATAGCGGCGGACGGCGGCGGCGCGGCAGGTCATGCCTTCGAGCATGGCGTAGAACTGCCGCAGCTTGCGGCTCTGCACCTGCTTGACCTCGTCGGGGGCCTCGCGGCTGTCGATGCGGCGGCCGGCCCAGGCGAGATCCGAGCTGCTGTAGAGGGTGATGCCCTCGGCCGGCTGGCCGTCGCGCCCGGCGCGGCCGATCTCCTGCCAATAGGCCTCGATGGCGGCCGGCGGGTCGGCGTGGATGACGAAGCGGACGTCGGGTTTGTCGACGCCCATGCCGAAGGCGATGGTCGCCACCATCACCGCCTCGTCGGCCTCGAGGAACTGCTCCAGGCGGCGGGCGCGCACGGTCTTGTCGAGGCCGGCGTGATAGGCCAGGGCCGGCACGCCGTTGTCGATCAGCGCCTGGGCCAGCTTTTCGGTGGAGTCCCGGCTGCCGGCATAGACCACGCCGGCGCGGCCCGGTCGCTCGGTGACCAGCTCGATCACCCGGTCGTGGCCCTTGCCGCGCTTGCGCTCGGCGTTGAGGGCCAGTTCGGGGCGGGCGAAGCTGTCGACGAACTCGGCCGCGCCCTGCAGGCGCAGCTCGGCGCGGATGTCGTCGCGGGTGCGGGCGTCGGCGGTGGCGGTCACCGCCAGGCGCGGGGCGTTGGGGAAGACTTCCGCGATGCGGCCCAGCATCCGATATTCGGGCCGGAAGTCGTGGCCCCACTGGCTGACGCAGTGCGCCTCGTCGACGGCCACCAGCGACAGCGGCAGGCGCGACAGCCGCTCCAGCATCCAGCCCTGCATCAGGCCTTCGGGCGACAGATAGAGCAAGTCGAGCTGGCCGGCCTCGATGCGCCGCCAGATCTCGGCGCGCTCCTCGGGCAGGGTGTTTGAGTCCAGGCGCTCGGCGGCGACCCCGGCCTGCTGCAGCCCGGCCACCTGGTCGGCCATCAGGGCGATCAGCGGCGAGACGACGAGGCCCAGGCCCGGGCGCACCAAGGCGGGGATCTGGTAGCACAGGCTCTTGCCGCCGCCGGTGGGCAGCACCGCCAGGGCGCTGCGCCCGGCCAGCAGTTCGCCGACCACCTGGGCCTGCAGGCCGCGGAAGTCCTGGTGGCCGAAGGTGCGGCGCAGGACGTCGCGCGCGGCGTCGAGCGAGGGCGGGGAGGCGAGGGCGGTGGACACGTGGCTCTTCTGGCAGGGGCGGCCGCCCGCGCCAAGGCCGGAAACGGCGGATTTTTTGAGATCCTCCCCATGAAGGGGGAGGTGGCGTGGAGGGGCGGAGGGGCGCCCAGAAGCAAGCCCTAGCCTTTCCCCCGTAAAATCCCCGCGAAAGCGGGGACCCAGGCTTTTTATCGTCAGGCGCCACGCGTTTCAGAAAACACCTGGGTCCCCGCTTTCGCGGGGATTTTACGGATTTGGGGGCCGCTAACGAATAGGCGAAGGCCGACATCTCTTGACTCTTAGTCAATCGACTAATTAGTCTCCTGGCTCATGAACGAGGTGTTCAAGGCCCTGTCGCATCCCGCCCGCCGCCGCATGGTCGCCATGCTGCGCGACGGGCCGCTGGCGTCGGGCGAGATCGCCTCGCGGTTCGAGATGGCCTGGCCGACAGTCACCGCCCACCTGGCGGCGCTGAAGGCGGCGGGGCTGGTCGAGGCCGAGAAGGACGGCGTCTCCGTCCGCTACCGCCTGGTGATCTCGGCGGTGGAGGAGGCGGTGGCCTTCATGATGGACCTGATGGGCGCGGGCGAGACCGCAGACGCGCCCGACACATCCTTGCGAGGGGAGAACAAGGCATGAGCAGCGAGCATCCGCGCGGCCTGACGTCGCTGGACGGCGTCTCGATCCTGGTGACGGCGGCGATCGGGGCCGCGGCCCTGGCCGTCTGGCGGCTGGGACCGCCCGGCCCGATGCCGATGCACTTCGACCTGGCCGGCCAGGTCGATCGCTGGGGCGACCGGGCGCAGATGGCCCTGGCGATCGGCTTCATCGGCCTGGTGGCCGGCGGCGTGGCTTGGCTGTGCGCGGTGCTGGAGCGACAGGCCAAGGACCCGCTGGGCGAGCGCTTCACCTGGCGACTGGGGCGGATCGTAGGTCTGGCCGTTCCGGCCTTCACCGCGGCCCTGCTGACCAGCGTGGCCTTCGACCTGCTGCCCCGCGTCGGCGGCCAGGACCTTTTCCTGCGGCTGATGATGGGCGGCATGGCCGTGCTGTTCCTGGGGCTCGGCGCCTTCGTGGGCCGGGTCAAGCCCAACCCCGTGGTCGGCGTGCGCACCTACTGGGCGCTGCGCAGCCGCCTGGCCTGGGACAAGTCCAACCGCCTGGCTGGACGGCTGCTGAGCCTGACGGGCCTGCTCGGCCTCGTCGCCGCCCCCGTCGCTCCCCAGCCTGTCGGCTTCCACGTCATGATGATCGGCATCGTCGCCTCGGGCCTGGCCGCCGGCGTCGAAAGCTGGCGGGTCTGGCGCACCGATCCCGACCGCGCCTGAGGGTGACGGATCAGGCTGACGGGCGCCGGCGAACCGCGCTATCATGCAACCTGGTCGCGAATCGGGGGATTGCGCCGTGTTCCATAAAGCCATGCGATGGGCGGCCCTGCCGGCCGTGATGATCGCCGTCTCGGCGCAGGCGGCCGGCGATACATCCTACGTCAACGACAACTGGGGCTATGCCGTCACCCTGCCCGGCGAGGTAAGGCTGATCCAGAACACCCCGCCGGCGCCCAACCACGGTTTCGGCGTCCGGGTGGCCAAGCGCGCCTATCTCTGGGTCGACGGCAGCTCGTCGGACGGCGAAAACTTGGCCGAGACCGTCAAGGAGAGCACCGGCTTTCTGCTGCGCGACGAGGACTGCGTCGTGCTCGAGCGCGCCGCCGACAGCCTCGGCGGGAAGCCGGCCCAGCGCCTCGTCCTGCGCTGCCCCGCCGACAAACCCCGGACCGGGACGGAACTGCGGCGCACGGTGATCGCCCTGGCGGCCCCGCCGGGCCATGGCGCCGCCGCCTACTCGGTCAACGTGACCTATCCGGAAGACGGCGGCGCGGAGGCCAGGCGGGCGCTGGCGCTGTTCGACGACGCCCAGCGCGGCTTCCGCTTCCTGGGAAAGCGGTAGGCGGATCGGCCGCGCCACTCGCTCCATGCCAGCCGCCGCGACGGCGGGGTTAAACCGCGTTCATCTCTCGTCAATCCTATCGCGTGTTTGGTCGGCGTGAGCTATGACACCGCCACACGGGCGGGGTTGCACGAGACCTAGGGTTACAGATGGCTAACGGCGCCTTCGGCGGAAACAAGCCGGCGAAGACTTCTCGCACGCCCCTCCAGGCGGCGCTCTATTGGGCGACGGTGCTGGGGGTCTGGGGGCTGATCTTCGTGGTCACCTTCTTCGCGGTGTTCGCGCGCGACCTGCCCGATACGTCGAAGCTGTACGACGTCACCCGCCAGCCCTCGATCAACTATCTCGACCGCTCGGGCGCCCTGCTGGCCGTGCGCGGCAGCCAGTATGCGCCGCCGGTCGATATCGACGCCCTGCCGGAATACGTGCCGGCCGCCTTCGTCGCCATCGAGGACCGTCAGTTCTACCACCACTT
>Ga0160492_100470_pt1 | contig 23290 bp, 29 predicted proteins | sample DID2MG_FD_108258 | JGI IMG/M metagenome (GOLD analysis project Ga0160492, IMG submission 108258) | Enriched soil microbial communities from UW Madison campus, WI, USA - DID2877_E24_FP2 MG | ecosystem: Environmental > Terrestrial > Soil > Unclassified | place: USA: Madison, Wisconsin | collected... | reverse complement strand
GCGAAGAACGCTCGGAGTCGCGTTCGACTTTACGAGCTGTAAATGAGCATTCTGACCGGGCTGGCGTTCCAGCTTGATTTCAACGCTGCATGGCCGACGCGCAGCAGACTTTGAACACGCTCTGAGAGCGATCAGGCGTGCCGCGCGATGTCCTTGATGTAAAGCGCCTCGACCTTCTCCCTCGCCCAGGGCGTCTTGCGCAGAAATTTCAGACTCGACTCGATGCTCGGCTCATGCTGGAAGCAGCGGATGCTGATCAGCTGTCCGAGCCGATCCCAGCCGTGCTTGTCGACCAGCGCCTGGAGAATGGCCTTGAGCGTCAGGCCGTGAAGAGGATCGTTGCTCATCGTGTTTGACTCGGGAGTGGGAGCGGCGATTCTACCGGGAATCGCGCTCAGTAATCGCTCCAGATCCCGGCGTCGTACATCAGCCGCATTGTGTAGTTGAGCTGCAGGGTTTGGTTGCCACCACAGGCGATCTCTATCTGCTTGCCCTGACCGGAGGGCGGGGCGAGGAGAATGGACGATGCCTCTCTGAGCGGATCGAACAGTGTGTATTGGTACCCACCGTTGCTGAATTCGATGGAGGCATTGCCGTTGCCGAATGACTGGTAGGTAAACGAACCCAGCGGCGGTTTCTTCTGCTGCGGGTAGGTGAATTCGACCTTGCCGTGCCGGGATGCGCGGTACTGCATATAGCCTGAGGTGCGGGTTACCTCGCGGGACGAACAGAACGCGTAGGCGCGCTTGCCGGCCTCGCAGCTCCACAGGGTGAGTTCATCCTCGCCGCACAACGAGCTTGGCCAGTACTCGGCGTGGTACTGCTCCCAGGTGGCTGTGGTGATGGAGTCGACAGGGGTGTGCTCCTCCCCGAGAATAGATGTGGACGTCAGGGCGAGAAGGCCCATCGAAACGGCTCCGATCAGCTTGTTCATCCTGCCACCACACCCTTGAAGTACTCCGTGCGTTCGATGGTCATTCTCAACTTGCATTCCTCGACCTGAACGCCTTGCCAGGGCGAAGGCGTCGAAGAGATACCCGCGAACTGGCACTCGGTATCGCGGAAGTTCAGCCACGCCCGTTGTGCCGCGCGAAACAGGCTGACCAGCTCGGTGTTCGGCCAGGTCTGACGCAGGGCGCGTTCTTCTTCCTCTATTCGTTGCAGGGCGAGCTGGTATTCGGCGTTCAACTGTTCATCCACCACCTTGGCTTTCTGGGCGATGCACAGGTAACCGGCCATCACGCCACCACCCTGGGCGTTGCAGGGATCTTCGTCTGCCTCGGCGGCGAGGACAGTGGTCGAAATGAGTAGAAGTAGAGGGTAGAGGTATTTCAACGGTCGTCTCGACAGTCAGGGTAAAGGAAGAAGAGTTCGTCTTATCAGCTTCAAATGGTGGGGCGTGCAGCCTCCAGCAGGGCGTCCATGAGCAGGGGCTCTGAGTCCGATAAAGACTTGATCCCTTCACCGCACAGATGAATTTCGTCCGACACCCAAAGCAGCCGCTCGCGGGATTGGCCTTTTGCGAGCAACGCCAGTTGATAGCAGTGAAGGCCAAGCTCGTTCACCTCCGAGGTGTCGTTGAATCTCTCCAGAATGAGCTGCGCCAGTTGAGCGATTTCTGACTCATCGGGCTCGTTGCGAACGAGATCCAGCGCTTCGGGGTCTGTCGGCAGGTCGCCCAATGCGAGGTCGATGAGATAGCTGGGTGGTTCACTGGTGCCCAGAATCATCCCATCTGCCCAAGCGATCAACTCGCCCGGTGTTAGCAACCCGATACGGTTTGCGAGGATCATGATTCTTGATTGGGAGAGGCGTGAGGGCATGTCTACTCGTATGGCGTCAGGCGCAAGTTGTTTCGATTGGAGGCGCAAACTAGGGTCTGTACGAAAAGTCGTCGAGCGAAGGTCAGGCAAGGCAAAAACAGGCGAGGAAGCGGAGTTTACATGCTGTAAATGAGCATTCTGAGCCTGTTTTTAACGCAGCATCACCGAGCGCAGACACTTTTCGTACAGAGCCTAGAGAATGAACAGAGTGAGCAAAAATTATGGATTGCTTCTTCGTCTCTCTTGTTCTGGGTTTTCTCTTTGTGCTGATTTATTCCCAATTACGATCCGCGAAAATATTTGCGCCACGATACAGTATGGTGATTTCAGGGAAAGTGATATCCCTGCGGTAAATTATTTCGCGTACCCAACTGCCTGAGCTGATTGGTTTGTCCTCCACTTCGGCTTCAAAGTTGAAAGAGAATACCAGGCAATGACTGGCGCTATTTTGATACAGCGCATTTTCAAAAAATAGCAGGGTAAATGCATCGGCTGGGCTGAAACATTGGTAGGAGGGGCTAAGGTAAATGCCATTTTTTCCGCCCGTGCGGGTAGCATTGATGCGTTTGCTAAGGTTGATTGCGGCATAGCCGGCTGCTGAAGTTAAGTGGATATAAATCGGTCGGCCATTCCAGCTGCCTGCATTCAAACGTGTGTTGAGAAGTGAGTCGCGATTTCCCGTTGGCTTCCATGTCGGCATATAGTTTCCTACTTGAGTTAGAGGGAAATGAGAAGAAAGGGGTGAAGAAAAAGAGTAGATTTATTTTTCGATTGCTTAGGGTGCTAATAAATAAATTTCCCCTTTTCCTCCGTCTGAGTGAGCGGAGCGAACGGCTTGAGTCACTTGAGCCATTTGTTAGGCTCGCCACTGCGGGGCAGATTATAAAAAATCTTCATGCCCTTCCAGGTCGGGAGTTGCGTAAACATTAACTTTGTATTTTTTCTGAAGCACACTGATGACTTGCTGGACGTGTGCTCCTGGCTTAGCGGATTTGAGTTGATGCTTCATTGAGGAGAATGTATCTAGGGCTATCTTGTTTTTTCGATGAATATCCAAAGATAAGAGTCAGATTGCAGTCCATGCTCGACATTATCGAAATGTTGAGATAAGTACTGCTTTAGCTCTTCATGAAGTTCCCAATATTCTTCTGGATACTCCATTTCGGCGAATATCATCGATTCCTCCTGAAGGATCTAGCGTTTGGCTAAGGGACGGGCTTTAGCCAGTCCCGAGTGAGAGAAACGAACGGTTTGAGCTAGTTGTTAGGCGTTATAACACAGGCCAGATATTTGAAGAAGTTAGTTCAAGAAGCTCTTGTAGTGCTATCTGGTTATGCTCTGCTAGTTGTGTGCTTGAGACGAAGTTCTTTAACTGTGCCTGTACCTGGCTAGCGGCCTCTGCAGATGCTATTGATTCCTCAATGATGTTACAAGCGCCCGCACAAATTTCATAATTTCCGGTCAGTGCCAGTTCTACAAGCTCCGATAAAATGGCTTCACAGTTGAATGCACTTAGAGCATAAACAAGCGTTCCCCGGTGATTAGCATTCTCAGGCTTAGCGATTGCTCTAAGTAGTGGTTCTACTGCACTGGCATCATGGATGACCATCAAATCTAAAGCTGCCTTATCTCGGATAGATGAGTCAGGGGATTCTAGGTCTTGAATAAGTACCTTAAGCTCATACATGTCTGATTGATGCCTAACGTTTTGGTTAAGGGGTGGGCTTTAGCCCGTCCCGAGCGAGCGGCTTGAACCAGTTGTTATGTGTGCCTGGCACTAGTAGATAACCTCTGGCTCTTGATCTGCCATGAGCATGATGTAGAGACAGAGGAAGTCAAGGCCGACTTCGTCCGAGTGCTTAACTTGTTTTTCAAATGGCGGGTTCAAGCGTTTCATAACCAGCTCGCCGTCTTTCCATGCGCCGCTCCAGCCAAAATATGGCGGTAATGGTGACCAGCGCTCGGTGTAGTGATATTGGCCATTTTTTATTCCTTCTAATATCCATGTGGCTCCATCAAGCCCAGCATTCTTTTCTTCGGAAGGTAGCGTCCAGAATTGTGCACCATTCAGAAAACTTTTAAGATTCTGAAGATGGGTTTTAGTTAGTTCAGTTTTTTTCTCCGATAATAAGGTTTGAGGGTGATGTCTGGAAAATTTTTTAATGATTAAAGTTGGTTTGCTAGCGGGGGTTAGGTCGATTGTGTAGGTCAGAGTGCTGTTTGAGCTGCGAGACCAATAAAAACGATAGGTTTCTTTGTTGGGTGATGTGGCTAGATTTTTAATCGGCTGCTCATTAATAGTGTCTAGCTCCCTCATCAGGCTACTGCTGGGTTCACTCGCATAGCAATTAATTGCGAGTATCAAAGAGACTAAAGCTAGTAGTGATTTCATAAGGCACACATAACGTTTGGTTAAGGGGCCGGCTTCAGCCGATCCCGAGTGAGCGAAGCGAACGGTTTGAACCAGTTGTTAGGCGCACACTAGCTGACCGGTGCACGTTTAATTCTGGTTTTTGTTTTGTCGGTGGATAGAACCCAGACTAATAGCGATAGAGCACATAGTGCTAGCGATATTGAGAGCGCTATCCATGATTGCCTTAATAAAGAAACTAGTCCTGCTGCAATGCTCCCTGACGATAGTAACCAAAATATGGCTTCGGTAAGAGCCTCTCCATTGGCAACTGGTGCTTTAGGCAGGCTTGCAAGTACGTAGCTTGCAGAGAGAATGGATAATGAAATTCCCAATATAGCATGCCCTGAAACTCCACCTGTAAATAGGCCGTAAATTAAGAAGAAGGGAGAAAAGATGTAAGCGAGGGCGTAAAAGAATACGCTTAAGGCATGTTTTAGCTCAGGGTGCATTGGAAACTTCCTTGTGATCGCCTAACGTTTGGTTAAGGGGCGGGCTTTAGCCCGTCCCAGTGAGCGAAGCGAGCGGTTTGAACCACTTGTTAGGAGAGTGTGTCACTTAAGCCGAATGCCCCCGAGGATTTGTGGTGCGACAATTTGAACAATTATTTCAGAAACTACACCAAGTGTAGCTATGCTGGCTTTTGTGCACTCTACATTTGGCATGGGGCAGACGATTTTAGGTTCACCTTTGGGCATTTCGTCCATTAGGAATCGGGCGCGTGCTACTTGCTTAGGATTTATATGCTTAAACTTGATTGTGCATTCTTCAGCATCTGTGCGTTCAATATCCCAAAGCATCAAATAACCAGTCGGAATGTCTACGAAATAGCCCGGTATAAGATAAGTAGCCCCAGGAAGCTGGATGACTACCTCCGCGTCTTCTATTGCTACATGACCTGTGTTTGTTATTTCAACACTCAGTAATGTAGGTTGAGGTAGTTCTTCGCCGCGATAAAAAACCTTGAGATCTCGCGCAAGATCAGGATCGTTGCTTCGTACAATTGGTTCAATAGTGTATGTGTATGAGAGTTTTTTGCTCGCGAACTGACGTTTCATTACCAGCCAAGTTATTAGCGAGCCAAGAAGAGTTGCAAAGACCCCTGCGATTGCTATGTATTCCGCGTTACTCAATGAGCAATCTCCTAACGTTTGTTAAGGGGCCGGCTTTAGCCGGTCCCGAGTGAGCGAAGCCAACGACTTGAACCAGTTGTTAGGCATTACTCAATGACCTGATATTTAATGGTCTTTATGGTTTTGCCATTAACGATGATGTCGACTTCGTATTTTCCTAGTGGATCGCCGGTTTCTATTTTTATTATGCGTACCGCACCTTGGATGTGTGTTTCAGGTTCTCTTTGAAGGCTAAAGCCCCTGGGTGTCATATTGGATTTGCCAAGATATACTGGATTTATAGTTTCTGGCTTGGATGGTAGGTAATTTACAATTGATCCTTCAAAGCTCTCAATGCCTTTATTCCAAAAAATTAAACCATATCGAACATTTTCTGACTTTGAGATTATCCTGGTTTCTTTCGAAACATAATCTCCGCCGTTTTCGGCGGTACTAATGACTCCAAATTTCACATGCCATCGACTGAATAGAGATTTAAGCATGATGCATTTGCCTAACGTTTGATTAAAGGGCGGGCTTTAGACCGTCCCAGTGAGCGAAGCGAGCGATTTGAACCAGTAGTTAGAGGCTCATATGTACTCAATTGCTTGCCCTGCTTTTATATAGCCATATATCATGAAGCCAGTAGCTGTGGCGCCACCTGGGACGTGAATAATTTTGAGCGCATTTAATACATTGCTTTTTTCTTGCTCTGTTTGGCAGGAAATTTCAAGCCATTCAATGCACTCGTACCCGCCAATGCGAAAGTGATAAAGCCAATCGTGATCCCAGTTGGAAATGTAACCATTATCAATGCAACGGGTTCTGTAGCTTGGGCTTGGATCAAGGGCGGCCATAGTAAGCCTGATTCTATCCCACTTTGTGTTGTTCATGGCACTGGCAATACTGCTGTCCATGGGATGTGCCTCTAACGTTTGGTTAAGGGGCGGGCTTTAGCCCGTCCCAAGTGAGCGAAGCGAGCGACTTGAACCACTTGTTATGCGGTTTGCTCACTAGCCTAATATTCCCTGTCTGGCACTGACGATTAACTTTGCAACACTAAGGTCATGTTCGTTGTTGTCTGTGGCGTTCAATCCGATATTTTGACGAATTGTTGATGTGAGTGAAGCGGCGATTCTAATGTGATCGCAACCCTCTACTGCAAGTCGGAATATGTGAGGTACATAGCTATCGTATTCATCATTCCACTCACTGTCTTCTTCGTAGACACCGATAGGATCCCAATTCTTCCAGAGAATTTGGGATATCCTATTCCAGAGTTCTTTTTCCTTTGGGCTCAATTTATTCTTCATGCTCGAATACGCATAACGTTTGGTTAAGGGGCCGGCTTTAGCCGGTCCCGAGTGAGCGAAACGAACGACTTGAACCGGTTCTTAGGCATCATGGCGCTGGCCCGCTTTCGGCTTTTGTAAGCTCATGTAGCCCTTCCCATACCATGTGGTGATGTTCTGCCAAGAGCATATCTGGGGCATATTTATTTAGTTGTGCTTTCATTCGCCGGATGGCGCCCGCTGAGTTGGCTGACTCTTCGAGTATGCTGCAGGCACCAGCAGAAACCTCATAGTTTCCGGTCAGGGCCAAATCTACAATTACCTCTAGATAAGGCTCGCAGTTAAATGCGCTTAATGCATAAACCAGTGTGCCGCGGTGGTTAGCGTTCTCGGGCTTAGAGATAGCTCGGAGAAGTGGCTCGACTGCACGTTCGTCAAACATATCCATCAGGTCTAAAGCTGCTTTATCTCGAATAGATGAACTCGTGGACTCTAAGTCTTGGATCAGAGCTTGGACTTCGCGCATATCTTAGTGATGCCTAACGTTTGGCGGGCTTTAGCCCGTCCCAGTGAGCGGAGCGAGCGATTTGAACCAGTTGTTAGAGGCTTACTCACTGATTGGGTCGAAGAATAGTCTAAAGCCTTGCTCTAGGTAAGCTGCGACTTCAGCAACACTTTGCCTGTTTGGAAGGGTTACGTCCTGCAGTTGAAGTGCCGCACCTCGACCGCTTGCGCTGTGAATTACATCTTCCACTTTAAGCAACGGATCAAAGTCTGCTCTTGAAGGGAATATGGATTCGTTCGGGGCATTAAAGAAAGAAATTTTCTCGCCTGCTCTCGGTAGCGCGTCGACCTCAATATTTCCCGATATCACGCCTTCGGCCGATGGAACAGAGGTGAAGATTGAAAAATCTATGTCGACACGCATGAACTGAATAAGCCTCTAACTTTTGGTTAAGGGGCGGACTTTAGCCCATCCCAAGTGAGCGAAGCGAACGGCTTGAACCAGATGTTATGTTTCACTGCCTCGTTTCCAAAGCTGGCCTTCGCGCATCACCTTGCAGTGGTAGCAACCACTCTCTTTGCCGTTGATGTTGTACCACTCATGGCTGCCTCCTGCCTGCTCGCAGTCGAGCCCCTTGGCGGCAATGCCCAGATCAATAAGGGGCCAGGGCAGATGGCCTCTGAGCCAGGTTCTAAAGCGATATGGCCCGCCGGAATAATGGGGCATTGGCGCACTTTCCTTGTTATACATAACGTTTTGAACCATTTGTTAGCCGCTTGCAAGGATTGCTTGCATGCGTAGCCAAACGGCTTCTTCGATTTCATTTCTCCAAACGCCCTGCAGTAGCGTTTTGAATTTTGGACTTGCGTTTGCAAGGAGTTCTACGCGCTCAATGAATATTGGGCCAGCGCTTGCTAATAGGTCTTCTAGTGGCCCTGCAGCTAAGTAGGCGGCCACATTTTCAGGAAGATCCTTTTGGGATGTGTGAACAATGAATTCCCAGATTTGCTCGTGCTTACCTTTGAGCCATAAATTGGTCAAAAACGACTCAGCCCATGGGACTCCTGTCGTTTGATCAAGGTTCTCAATTGCTTTTACCCACTCGACTGCGAATTCTTCTAGTTTCATAAGTTATGTCGCATGGCGACTAGGTGGCTAATGCGAAAGGTAAGGGGTGGCGTGTTGCTCCAGAATAAAAACACCGCTGTTTGACCGTCCCCTTGACCGTCGGGTTAGGCATCACGACAGCGACACTTGAGAGATGATCGCGCCATCTGGTAGATCTTTCACATGCTGATGGATCTGACCAGAAAGAGAAAAGTGAACTTCGATGTCGGTTGCTTCTAGGTTCTCGATATCAAAGTTACCCCCGAGAACGGGCGGTTTGATAAAGCCAAAGACTTGGCCCGGCGCGAGCACTCGACCGGCATGCTGAAGACTTGCAAAGTCTTCGACCATGAGCTCGGAGAAGACAAAGTCGCGATCGGAGAGCAGGCTTTGAAGGTCTTCAACTGACCTGGCTAGATTGCGTACCTTCCCTTCACCGGGATCGAGCACGTAGACAGTTCCGTCTTCGGTGTCCTGAACGAAAACATTTCCCATCGCTGTGATCAGGATTGGACGTTTGTGTTCGCCAAGCAGCCAACGCCAATCAGCCAGTAGTTCTAAACCGTTCAAGTGGGAGAAGTTGACTGTGAGATCGTTGAGTGTGATCGGCATTGCAACTCCTTGATGCCTAACGATTAAGCTAAGGGGCCGGCTTCGCCGGTCCCAGCGAACGAAGTGAGCGCTTTGAGCGCATTGTTAGGCCTCTGGCCCTTCCGCCTCAATTTGCTTTCCGCTTTTGTACCCAAAGTATGACCATAGCAAAAATATTACACCTATTATTGCCATAAATGAGGCGTCGTAGTTGCTATTCACTATGGCTGGAAGACCGCCAATTAAGATAAATACAAGCCCCATTAGCAGTATTGCAAGCGCTCCGCGCTTATGTGCTTTTCCGGCTTTTTGATAAGCACTTTGGTTTCGTTTGTTGACTGTATTTAGCGCTTCTACGTCTTTCTCGCATCGATTTATGCAGGCTGTCCCTGGATGGACATCTACTGCGCAGCATCTGCACAGCGCCCGGCTGCATGACTTGCAAAGCGCAATTGCATCATCTTGTTGATGGTAGAAACACTTCACAGGCGACTCCTTTTGCCTAACGTTTGGTTAAGGGGCGGGCTTTAGTCCGTCCCGAGTGAGCGAAGCGAGCGACTTGAACCAGTAGTTAGGTTTTTATGGTTGCACGGTGCGCGAGCGCCTTACCTCGCTGTAGCGCATTTGCAACAGGTTGCCCTGTGACTCAAGGTGCCCTTGCTCGACAAGGTTAGCCACGCGCTGCGAGTAGTAAAGATCTGGAATGTCGTTGAATTGACCCTGAGTTTTACTCATGGCTAGCCCTACAACCATTGTAACCTTTCGCCAACTTCTGCCTGTATTTGCAAACAGTTCAGTATCAATTTTCTCTACATCCGAGACAGAGAGTTTACTTACCGCCAACTCTTGGGCTTGATTCAGCGGTGGATCGTTAGGCTCCACTGTGCTTGTTTCATTCATTGCTTTTTTCTCAGCGTTATCTTGTGCGGTGTCCAAGCAGCCAGAAATAAAGATGATAATTACTAGAGGCGCGAAGAAAAATCTGGCCATAAGAACCTAACGTTTGGTTAAGGGGCGGGCTTTAGAGCGAAGCGAACGATTTAAATCACTTGCTAGGCTGTACCGAAACCGAGAGTCGAACTCATGTAAAGTTCTATGTTTCATGACTCGACCCATACCGTTTCTTCAGGATGATGTTCTTTGATGATGTGGATTGCGCATGAAATTGCTTCTTTATCGCTAGGCTCAATGACATAGCTGAAGTCTGAGAAGGCTAAGCCTGACTGTCTGAGTGCTACGAGTTCTGCCTTAGAGAATATTCCTGCGGATAACCAGAGCAAACAATCTAAATTTTTACCAATGCTTTGGTAACTTTCATAACCTTTAAGAGTGAGTGCCAGGAATATCATGAAAGAGCCTAACGTTTGAGCTAACCGGCGAGCAAAAGCGCAGCTTTTGCGAGTCCAGTGAGCGAAGCGAACGGGGTTGAGTGAATAGTTAGACCTCACCTTGCAATACTGCTGCTGCGATTTTATAGGCCGCATACTCAGCTTGGGACTTGCGAGGATAATCGTCAGGTACTACTTCAATTGCCTCAACCTCTAAAGATCCGGAAAATTCTGCATTTGCTTTGGCTACTCCTGAAAGAACCTCTTCAATGTGATTTTCCAGATCAAATTTCACTGAGGCATCGTGCTTTTCTTGCGTAAGCATGTAAATAATTTTTGGGCCATTTTCTGGCCGTTTTCCAAAGCGTATAGAGACAAGGACGCAGGCTGGCCCTGTAACGTGCTGGGCTCTATAGAAGGTAGAACGCAATATTTCCATGGTGGGTTCTAACGTTTGGTTAAGGGGCGGGCTTTAGCCCGTCCCAGTGAGCGAAGCGAGCGATTTGAACCACTAGTTATGTTTCACCATTGCACGTTGATTTTGCCTAGATCAACTGTTCCACCAACACCCATGTCTCTAGGGTAGTTGACGAGTTTTGATGCGACCAAGTTTCCGTTGCAAGTAACACGAACTTCATAGTTTTGTGAATACGGTGAAACAGTAAATCCGTCACTGAATACACCGGCGATCTCTGCAGTTTTCCACGGTAGTGCTTGTTCTTCGTGTTCGAGGCTAAGAAAAAGCAAACACTTTTCTGTACTTGGTAAACCAGTCAGCTCCCCTTGAATCATAAATGCTCCATCGCCGATGCGGATGCATGATGATAAAAGTAGTGTAAAAACAATCGCGATTAGGTGGCGCATCCACTGTAGGCCCTTGGTGGAACATAACGTTCGACATGAGCGGCAGACGCAAGACGGCGAAGCCGGCTTGTGGCTGTCCGCTCGATGGAGGGGTTAGCCGACAGCGCCATCGACCTTTGCCAGAAGTTCAGCATACGCCTCCCTTGCCTCTTTGAGGGTTACATCGCGATGCAACGCTCGGAAAGCTTTGATCGCTTCGACTTCGTTTCTAAGGTGCACAGCCTGCAGCACTTCGACCGACACTGACCTGCCGCTTTGGAGACCAAGATTGGGGTGTTCCGGGCTCCAAGAGCCCCAATCAAGGGTTCGCGGGAAGCTACCCCACCTTTCCCGCTCGAAGTTGCAGACGAAGCCTCGGATGGGATCAAGAAGAAGATGCCTGCAAGCCCGGCACTTGGAGGGAACGTAAACCTTGCTGAGGTAGTACTGCGTTTCGACCAGAACCGGCTCGGTTGGCCCCTTGACCGGACAGGGCCCATGATCAAGTGAAAGATACCCTTGAACCTGCTCCATGGCACGACGACACCCGCCCTCAAACAGATGCGGACACTGCCTGCATTTGCTCGGCACGGCGCCACTCATGAAATGGCTGTATGGAACAGGCTCAACCGAGCCTGGCACGGTACAGCGAGGGAAGACGGTGCGGTACATGGCGGCTAACGTTTGGTTAAGGGGCGGGCTTTAGCCCGTCCCAGCGAGCGTAGCGAGCGATTTGAACCACTTGTTAGGCATTTAAGTGATTTGCTCATGATGTTCCCAGCCCGCACCATTATCGCTGACCCTGATAATTATGCTGCTATTAGCAGGAGGGTTGTTATCCAGCCTTATTTTCCATTTCATGGATTCTTTGGGCTCAAGATTGTAACCGTCGCTTGGGAAGTTCAAGTTATATGATATGTTTGGCATCCAGGAGCATGAAATTGTGACAGTGGGTTTTTTACCGGTTGCCTTTTCGCCGACATTTTTTATTGTGATTAATGTTTTTTCCTCATCAGAGCTGTATTTTGGTAGTGACTCTGCTTGTATCTCAATAACGGCTTTTTTGATTGACCAATTGCTATATACAAACCAAAGATTTAGCGCTGTTGCTCCGATAATAATTAGAACTGACCATTCCTTGATGAATTCAAACACACGACTCTCCTATGTAGGCCTAACTATAAATAGACACCAAATGGTGCATAACCTGCGGCCTGCTTTGGTGGATAACCTTCCTTGTCATCGTGCGATTCCCTGTCTAGGCTGGTGCTTTCCGGGTCAGGACGACCATTTTGGAAGGTTATGCACCATGGATGATAAGCCTCGTTTACTCGATCAGATGCGTGATCGAATTCGCCTCAAACACTACTCCATCCGTACCGAGCGAGTCTATTGCGAGTGGGTGAAGCGTTTCATTCGCTTTCATCGTTACAGACATCCCCAGGATATGGGCGCTGCGGAGGTTGAGGCCTTCCTGACTGATCTTGCTGTACGGCGGGATGTCTCGGCTTCTACTCAGAATCAGGCACTGGCGGCGCTATTGTTTCTTTACAAGGAAGTATTGGGGCTGGATCTGCCTTGGTTAGCCGATATTGTTCGGGCGAAGAAGCCGCAACGGTTACCGGTGGTATTGTCTGTCGATGAGGTGCGTCGAGTGCTGAGTGGGCTGGATGGCGATATTTGGTTGGTGTGCAGTCTGCTGTATGGCACGGGGATGCGTTTGATGGAGGCACTGCGTTTGCGCATCAAGGATGTGGATTTCTCCCGATACGAAATCATCATTCGCGATGGTAAGGGTATGAAGGATCGCGTGACCATGCTGCCACAACGCTTGGAGCAACCGCTGCGCAATCACCTTGCGGTGGTGAAGGCGCTGCATGAGTTGGAGTTGGCGCAAGGGCGCGGCGATGTATGGTTGCCTTTTGCCTTGTCCCGCAAGTACCCCAATGCGCCCCATGAACTGGGCTGGCAGTATGTCTTCCCGGCAGCTGGGTTATCAGTTGATCCGCGCTCCGGAGCCGTGCGGCGTCATCATCTGGATGAGAAGCGTGTACAGCGCAATCTCAAACGAGTAGCCAAAGCGACCGGTATCGTAAAGCCCATTTCACCTCATACGTTGCGTCATTGTTTTGCGACGCATTTGTTGGAGGCCGGGCAGGATATTCGTACTGTTCAGGAACTGCTTGGTCATGCAGATATCAGAACCACGCAGATCTATACCCATGTTCTCAACCGAGGTGGCCTTGCGGTTCTCAGCCCCCTGGATCGCTGAGCACATATTCCATTTACTACATGTTTCCAGCTGCCGACTGAACTTTTTTGTTGTGTTACGGTCTTGCCCTCGTCCGGGTAAGCGGTTTTGCCCGGCGTTCTTGCGGCCTGCGTTGGTGCGGTGGTTTCGCTCGGCGCGGGTGTTTTCGCGACGGTGAGAGGCCATGATCGAAATAAGAAACCTGACCAAGCGTTTTGCGCAGCACACGGCAGTCGATGATCTGTCGTTCCAAGTCCAGCCAGGGGAAGTGCTGGGCTTTCTCGGCCCCAACGGGGCCGGTAAATCCACCACCATGAAGATGCTCACCGGCTTTCTTGCGCCGACTTCCGGTACGGCGAGCATTCTCGGTTGCGATATCCAGACCCAGACCCTCAAGGCCCAGCGGCAGATCGGTTATCTGCCGGAAGGCGCGCCGTGCTATGGCGACATGACGGTGCGTGGTTTTCTTGAGTTCATTGCCGAGGTCCGCGGCTTTCGCGGCGCCGAGAAGACGCTGCGTGTCCAGCGCGCGGTGGAGCAGGTGGAGCTGGAGAAGGTGTTGGCGCAGAGCATCGAGACGCTGTCCAAGGGCTTCAAGCGCCGTGTCGGTCTGGCTCAGGCGATTCTGCATGATCCGCGCGTGCTGATCCTCGACGAGCCCACCGACGGCCTCGACCCCAACCAGAAACATCAGGTGCGTCAGCTTATCCAGGGCCTGGCGCAGGACAAGATCGTGATCATTTCCACCCATATCCTCGAAGAGGTCACGGCGCTGTGCACTCGCGCCGTGGTGATTGCCCAGGGCCGTCTGCTGGCCGATGGCACGCCGCTGGAGCTGGAGAGCCGTTCGCGCTATCACCAGGCGGTGACGCTGGTGGCCGATGAAGCACTGGATCAGGCCGCCCTCGCGGCGCTGCCGGGTGTTGCGGGTGTCGAGGAGAATACTCGCGAGCACAGCCTGAGCGTGCTGGCGCAACCGGGCGAGGTGATCTTTCCGCAGGTCAATGCGCTGATCGCCGAGCGTGGCTGGAAGGTGCGCGAACTCAATGTGGAGCGCGGCCGACTCGATGAAGTGTTCCGCACGCTGACCCGAGGAGAGCAGCCATGACCCAGTTGCCCGTGATCTTCAAACGTGAGCTGGCGAGCTACTTCGCCACGCCGCTGGCCTACGTGTTCATCGTGATCTTCCTGGTGCTGTCCGGGGTGTTCACCTTTTACCTGGGCGGCTTCTTCGAAGGCGGTCAGGCCAACCTCTCGGCCTTCTTCAATTTCCACCCCTGGCTGTACCTGTTCCTGGTGCCGGCCATCGCCATGCGCCTGTGGGCGGAGGAGCGCAAGTCCGGCTCCATCGAGCTGCTGATGACCCTGCCGATAACCCGTTTTGAAGCGGTCACTGGCAAGTTCCTGGCGGCCTGGGTATTCGCCGGCATCGCACTGCTGCTGACCTTCCCGATGATCATCACCGTCAACTACCTGGGCGAGCCGGACAACGGCGCCATCGTCACCGGTTACATCGGTAGCTGGTTGTTGGCCGGTGCTTATCTGGCCATCGGCTCGTGCATGTCGGCGCTGAGCAAGAACCAGGTGATCGCCTTCATCCTCGCGGTCAGTGCCTGTTTCCTGTTCATCGTCAGCGGTTTTCCGATGGTGCTCGACGCCTTTGCCTGGGCGCCGCAGTGGCTGGTGGATGCCATTGCTTCGCTGAGCTTCCTGGTGCGCTTCGACGCCATCAGCAAGGGGGTGATCGATTTGCGCGACCTGTTGTATTTCCTCTCGCTGATCGCTGCCTGGCTGACCGCCACCGCGGTGGTCATCGATCTGAAGAAAGCTGACTGAGGCCCGCACCATGAAAAAGCTGATCTATTCCGGCGCCGGGTTGCTGCTGATCGCGGTCGCCTTCGTCGCCTTCAACCTGCTGGCCGGCCTGGGCCTGGGCGGTGCCCGCCTGGATCTGACCGAGCAGAAGCTCTACACCATCTCAGGCGGCACCAAGCAGATACTTGGCGAGCTGGACGAGCCGATCAACCTGTACTTCTTCTACTCGGACAAGGTGGCCAAGGATCTGCCGGCGCTGCGCACCTACGCCCAGCGTGTGGAGGAGATGCTCAAGGCCTACCAGGCGCAGGCTGGCGGCAAGATTCGCCTGCACATCATCGATCCCGAGCCGTTCTCCGAGGACGAGGACAAGGCCGCCGAGTTCGGCCTGCAGGGCATTCCGCTGCAGCAGGGCGGTGATTCGATCTACTTCGGCTTGGCCGGCACCAACGCGCTGGACGACACCCAGGTGATCCCGTTCTTCGCCCTGGATCAGGAGGAGCACCTCGAATATGAGCTGAGCCGTCTGGTGCAGACCCTGGCTCAGCCGCAGTTGCCGGTGGTGGGCGTGCTCTCCGGGCTGCCCATGACCGGTGGCTTCGACATGGCCGCACGCCAACCGACGCCGCCGTGGATGGTGCTGGAGCAGGTGCGACAGCTGTTCGATATCGAGACCCTCAAGGCCGACATCGACCTGATCCCCGACAACATCTCGGTGCTGTGGCTGGTGCATCCGAAGCATCTGCCCGAGCAGGCGTTGTACGCCATCGACCAGTTCGTGCTGCGCGGCGGCAAGCTGATGGTGTTCGTCGACCCTTACGCCGAGGCCGATACGGGTGATATGCCGGGCGAGGTGGCGATGGACAGAGCCTCGAACATCGAGCCGCTGTTCAAGGCCTGGGGTTTGCGCATGGTGCCGGACAAGGTACTCGGCGACGGCTCCTACGCCATGTCGGTGAACATGGGCCAGAACCAGCGCCCCTTGCGTCACGCCGCCTGGTTGAGTCTGCCGCGCAAGGCGCTGGATCAGACCGATATCGCCACCGCCGGGCTGGAGAGCATCACCGTCGCCACTGCCGGGATTCTCGAACCGGTGGAAGGCGCGAAGACGCGTTTCACGCCGCTGATGCAGAGCTCCGAATACGCCATGCCGTTCGATGCCCAGCGCTTCGCCATGCTGAACAACCCGGAGGAGCTGATCCGCGAACTGGAGCCGACCGGCGAGCGCTACACCATCGCCGCGCGTATCGATGGTCCGGCGCAGAGCGCCTTCCCCGATGGCATCGAAGGGCGCAAGGACGGGCTCAAGCAGGCCGACAACATCAACGTGATCGCCGTGGCCGACACCGATATCCTCAGCGACCGCATGTGGGTGCAGGTGCAGGATTTCTTCGGCCAGCGCATTCCACAGCCCTGGGCCGACAACGGCACTTTTACCATCAATGCACTGGATCACCTGGCCGGTTCCGAGGCACTGATCAGCGTGCGTTCGCGTGGCCGCTTCAGCCGGCCGTTCGTGGTAGTCGAGGAGTTGCAACGTGCTGCCGAGCAGCGTTTCCGTGACAAGGAGCAGGCGCTGCAGGCGCGTCTGGCGGAAACCGAGCAGCAACTGGCAGCGCTGCAGCAGAGCGACGACCCCAGCAAGGCACTGGAGTTGACGCCGGAGCAGCAGACGGCACTGCAGCGTTTCATCCAGCAGAAGCTGGAGATACGCAAGGAGCTGCGCGATGTGCGTTACCAGCTCAACGCCGATATCGAGGCACTGGGCCGCACGCTCAAGGTGATCAATATCGCCCTGGTGCCGGCGCTGCTGACCCTCGGTGTGCTGGCGCTGTGGCTATGGCGGCGTCGCCGCGTCGCTTAGGTTTCGGAACGTAGGGTGCGCTGTGCGTACCACAGTGGATGTATCGGTGCGCATAGCCTGGGCGGCCCCGCGACACCCTACGTGACTCACGTCGTATTCGAGAGTGAGAGTTCATGGGACGTAAAGGTCTGATCGCATTGATCGTTATCGTGCTGCTCTGCGTGCTCGGTTATCTGGCTGTGCAGCAGAGCCAGCAGCAACGCACGGCGCAGGTCGAGCGGGCGCCCTGGCTGGCGGCCGAGCAGGCTTACCTGAGCAGTCTGCAAGCCCTCGAGATCGAACAGCCTGGCCAGCCGGCGGTGCGTATCGAGCAGCGCGGCGATGCCTGGGTGGTGCCGGCCAAGGCGGACTATCCCGCAGCGCCGCAACCCTTGGCCGAGCTGCTGCGGTCACTGCGCGAGGCGCGGACGGTGGAGGCCAAGACGGCCAACGCACAGTGGCATGGTCGCCTGGGCCTGGCCGAAAGTGGCGAGGAGGGCGAGCAGGCGCTGCGATTGAAATTGCAGTTCGAGGGGCACCCCGATCTGAATCTGCGCCTGGGCAATCCGTCTTTGCAGGGCAGCGGCCAACTGGTACGCCGTGCCGGGGAGGATCAGGTCTGGCAGATCGATCAGTCGCTCGCGCTACCTGTGATCGAACTGGAATGGCTGGATCGCCGCATCACGGATATTCCATTCACCAGCGTGCAACGCCTGGCGTTGAACTACGCCAATGGCGAGACGCTGACGCTGAGCAAGGCCGATGCCCAGCAATACAATTTTTCCGTCGAGCAGCTGACCAGTAACCAGGCGCTGAGTTTCGAGGGCGCCGCCAATGGCATCGTCACGCTGTTTTCCAATCTGCTGTTTGCCGATGCTGCGCCGTTGTCGCAGATCGGTTTCAAACAGGCGCCGATGTTGAAGTTCCAACTGAGCGGGTTCGATGGGCAGTCACTGGCGGGCGCCTTGTACAAGCAGGGTGATCAGCATTGGCTGGTGCTCGGCAAGCACGAAGGCTTCGAGGCTGATGAGGTGATTGGGCACGGTGATTGGGCCTATCGACTGGACGCCGATCAGGTTCAGCGGCTGACGAAGAAGTTGCGCGATCTACTGGCTAAAAGCGGGTAAAGCCGGCGCTAAGCCTTATATTTTCTGGTTTTCTATCGGTTCCAAAAAAGTGCTTTTCAGTCACAAATCATGCTCTATACTCGGCCTTCGGCTGCAGCAAGAACGCTATTCGCTTGACCTGCTCCACGCTCGAAGTGCCGGGGTCGGCGAGCGATGAGAAGAACGTTTTTACCGAGCCATCAAAGCGCCTTCGGGATAATAAAAACATAGCGAGTTTGGAGAAGTTGGTAATGGCAGATCGCGAGACGGGTACCGTCAAATGGTTCAATGATTCCAAGGGTTACGGGTTCATTCAGCGCGAAAGCGGCCCGGACGTATTCGTTCACTACCGCGCCATCCGCGGCGATGGTCACCGTACTCTGGTCGAAGGCCAGAAGGTCGAATACAGCGTGACCCAGGGCCAGAAAGGACTGCAGGCCGAAGACGTTTCTGCACTCTGAGCTGTAGCTCGAAAGCACAAGGCCCGTCACTGACGGGCCTTGTCGTTTCTGCGGGTCTGTAGGGTGGGTTAGCGGCGCGGAACGCAGAATAACAGTCACCGCTGTAGTGGTGCGCCGCGTAACCCACCAGGCGATAGACCTCGTTGCGTCGATGGTGGGTTACGCCGCAGCAGACATTGTGGGTGATCCTGGCAACTGTGACAGGCGGCTAACTCACCTTACGGGACTGCGACGATCCGTAGGGTGCGCTGTGCGCACCGCTGGTTTGACGCGATACGGGAGTCGGTGCGCGCAGCACACCCTACGGCTCAGTCCCCGGTTCAAGTGAACGTTTACTTACGCCCCTCGGCATTGGCGGCGAGCACGTCGGTGCGGGCTGCCATGATGAAGTCGTTACGGTGCAGTCCGCGCATTTCATGGCTCCACCAGGTCACGGTGACCTTGCCCCATTCGGTGAGCAATGCAGGGTGATGGCCGACTTCCTCGGCGATGGCACCCACGGCGTTGGTGAAGGCCAGGGCGTGGCGGAAATTCTTGAACAGGTAGACCCGCTCCAGTTCCATGTGGTCGTCACGCACTTCGATGTTCCAGTCCGGAATCTCGCGAATCAGTTCGGCAAGTTCCTCTTCCGAGACGTGCGGCGCGTCAGCGCGGCAGGCTTTGCATTGGGCTTGGGCAAGGCTCATGGAGTTCTCCTGGTTTTTGTAGCCCGGATGAAATCCGGGGCCATGTCTGTGGGTGATCCCGGATTTCATCCGGGCTACTCGCTGGCAAGCCTGACGGCATGTCCGCTCTATGCGGCTTTCGGTGGAAATTTAGGCGCATGCAGACCCATCTGTCTGGCCTGTTGTACCAGCGCCATGATGTCCTCCTGGGCCAGCTCGAACAGACGCTTGAGATCCGGCAGGACGAAATACAGAGGTTGCAGGATATCGATGCGGTAGGGCGTACGCATCGCCTCCAGCGGATCGAAGGCCTGGTGCTCGGGCACGTCGGACAGTGCGTAGCGGGTTTCCTTCGGCGAGGAAAGGATGCCGCCGCCATAGATGCGTCGACCCGTTGGTGTGTCGACCAGGCCGAACTCGATGGTCAGCCAGTACAGCCGCGCCAGGTAGACGCGCTCTTCCTTGCTCGCTTTGAGGCCGAGTTTGCCGTAGGTGTGGGTGAATTCGGCGAACCAGGGATTGGTCAGCAGCGGGCAGTGACCGAAAAGCTCGTGGAAGATGTCTGGTTCCTGCAGGTAGTCCAGTTCCTCGGGCGTGCGGATGAAGGTGGCCACGGGAAAACGCTTGCTGGCCAGCAGCTCGAAGAAGGTCTGGAAGGGGATCAGCGCTGGTACCCGAGCGACGTTCCAGCCGGTGCTGGCTTCGAGCACGCGGTTGACTTCGCCAAGCTGCGGGATGCGCTCGAGGGGCAGGGCGAGCTGCTCGATACCGTCGAGGTACTCCTGGCAGGCACGCCCCTGGATCACCTCGAGCTGGCGGGTGATCAGCGTGTGCCAGACCTGATGTTCGCTGTCCGGATAGTGGATAAAGCCGCTTTCATCCGGTTCCCGTGCCAGGTACTGCGTGCTCTTCATCGCTGCCTCCTGTTGTTATTGTCTTGACCGGATAATGGGCCCGTTGTGCCGTATGTGGCAGAGGTCGAGCGACGGGTGCCCATGTGCGCTTGCGGTAATTTCGTAAAGAATTGATTACGGATTTCCGGCGGCCACAGTGCGTGACCTTGCTGCTGCGCTAATCTGTCACATATTCTTGACGGAAAATTCGCAGCCACGGTCGATTGCTCGCCTTGGCGGCCCATAACAAGACCGATAAGAGCCTGCGCCATGCGTATCAAGATCCACTGCCAGAACCGTGTCGGCATCCTGCGCGACATCCTCGAACTGCTGGTCGACTACGGCATCAACGTGGCCCGCGGCGAAGTCGGGGGCGAGCAGGGCAACGCCATCTACCTGCACTGCCCGAACCTGATCAACCTGCAATTCCAGGCACTGCGCCCGAAGCTGGAGGCCATTGCCGGGGTGTTCGGCGTCAAGCGCGTCGGCCTGATGCCCAGCGAGCGCCGTCACCTGGAACTCAATGCTTTGCTCGGCGCCCTGGATTTCCCGGTGCTGTCCATCGACATGGGCGGCTCCATCGTCGCGGCCAATCGCAGCGCCGCCCAGTTGCTCGGCGTGCGTGTCGACGAGGTGCCGGGCATTCCGTTGTCGCGCTACGCCGAGGACTTCGACCTGCCCGAGCTGGTGCGGGCCAACAAGGCGCGGATCAACGGCTTGCGCGTGCAGATCAAGGGCGACGTATTTCTTGCCGATATCGCACCACTGCAAAGCGAGCATGACGAGAGCGAGGCACTGGCCGGCGCGGTGCTTACCCTGCACCGTGCGGATCGTGTCGGTGAGCGCATCTACCACGTGCGCAAGCAGGAGCTACGCGGTTTCGATTCGATCTTCCAGAGCTCCAAGGTGATGGCGGCGGTGGTGCGCGAGGCGAGGCGCATGGCACCGCTGGATGCACCGCTGTTGATCGAGGGCGAAACCGGTACGGGCAAGGAGCTGCTGGCGCGCGCCTGCCACCTGGCCAGCCCGCGTGGGCAATCGCCATTCATGGCGCTCAACTGCGCCGGCCTGCCGGAGTCGATGGCCGAGACCGAGCTGTTCGGCTACGGCCCGGGGGCCTTCGAGGGCGCGCGTCCGGAAGGCAAGCTCGGCCTGCTGGAGCTGACCGCCGGCGGTACGCTGTTTCTCGATGGCGTCGGTGAGATGAGCCCGCGCATGCAGGCCAAGTTGCTGCGCTTTCTGCAGGATGGTTGCTTCCGCCGCGTGGGCAGCGACGAGGAGGTGTACCTGGACGTGCGGGTGATCTGCGCCACCCAGGTGGACTTGTCCGAACTGTGCGCACGTGGCGAATTTCGCCAGGATCTCTACCACCGTCTCAACGTGCTCAGCCTGCATATCCCGCCGCTGCGCGAATGCCTCGATGGCCTGGCACCGCTGGTCGATCACTTCCTCGATTCGGCCAGCCGGCAGATCGGCTGCAGTCTGCCGAAGCTGGCGCCGCAGGCCTTCGAACGCATGGCGCATTACCACTGGCCGGGCAATGTGCGGCAACTGGAGAACGTGCTGTTTCAGGCCGTATCGCTGTGCGACGGCGGTACGGTGAAGGTCGAGCATATCCGCCTGCCGGATTACGGCGCACCACAGCCGCTGGGGGAGTTCTCGGTGGAAGGCAGCCTCGACGATATTCTTGGGCGCTTCGAAAAGGCCGTGCTCGAGCGCCTGTATCACGAGCACCCGAGCAGCCGCCAATTGGGCAAGCGGCTCGGGGTTTCCCATACCACCATCGCCAACAAGCTGCGTCAGCATGGGTTGGGCAAGGAGTGATGGCAGGACGCTGAACGCGCACGACTTTCAGCCCTTGTTCTTGCGTTTGGGCTTCGGTCGTCCCTGCACGCACTTGAAACGTGGTTCGGTCTTGCAGATCACATAGACGCGGCCGCGACGTTTGACGATCTGGCAGTCGCGGTGACGCTGCTTGGCCTGCTTCAGTGAGGCGACGACTTTCATTTCCCACCTCCGGCAAAACCAGCGAAGCGTTTGTTGAAGCCCGCGATGCGGCCTTCGCTCTTGGCCTGGCGTTGTTGGCCGGTATAGACGGGGTGCGAGGCGCTGGAGACGTCGAGGATGACGTAGGGATAGACCTGTCCCTGGTAGTCATGGGTCTTGTCGGTAGCGACCGTGGAGCCGATCAGGAAGTAAACGTTTGCGGCCACGTCATGGAAGAGCACGGGGCGGTAGTCGGGGTGGATGCCGGGTTTCATGAGGATTTTGCCTTTGGTTACTGTATAACATTTCATTAATGATAATGGTTATTGATTGCAGGGCAAGTCCTTTCGATACCGGTCTCGTCGTGTGGTGGGCGCGCAATGAGTGGAGGTTCGTCGCTGCCGCAGAGGCTGGCGGCAGTGCCTGTCGATTGTCGGTCACGCATACGACCTTGGTGCAATAGGCAGGGCAGGCACCTGCGGCGACACTGAGGCCGTCCCAATGATCCTGCGTGATTTGGGTGCAAGCGTTTCCGCATTCCTCTATGGGAATGCCTTGAATGGGCGGGCGACCAATTGGTCGCCCTTTTTTTGCCCGTCGCTTCTGCCTAGACGCCCTGGTTCAGCCGATCGATCAACGCCCGCACGCTGCCTGGCAGCGCGTCCAGTTCGCGTACCAGCATGCTGCGTTCGCGCACCGCCCAGGCTTCGTCCAGCTGCAGGGTCGCCAGCTGCATGGTGCGGCTGTGCCGTAACGCCGATGACTCGGGAATGATGCCGATGCCCACGCCGGCCTCGACCATCCGGCAGATCGCCTCGAAGCTCGATACCTGAATCCGCAGTGCCAGGCTGCCGCCAAGGGTTTCCACCTGTTCGCGCAAGAAGCTCAGCAGTGTGCTGCCTTCGTGCAGGCCGATGTGCTGGTAGGCGAGGGTGTCGGCGAAGCTCACCGACTTGTGCTGCGCCAGCGCATGGCCCAGTGGCACGGCCAGCACCAGGCGGTCGGTGCTGAAGTGCAGCACTTGCAGGCCGGGCGCCTGCACCGGGCCGGCGATGATGCCAAGGTCAGCGGCGCCATCGAGTACGCCACGCACGATGTCGCGGCTGAGGCGCTCCTGCAGGTCGACGGTGACGCCGGGGCGTTCGGCGAGAAAGCCGGCCAGCACCTCGGGGAGGAATTCGGTCACTGCCGTGGTGTTGGCGAAGATGCGGATATGCCCGGCGGCGTCGGTGCCGTATTCGGTGAACTCGCTTTTCAGG